>JGI20171J29575_12612221_pt1 | contig 12694 bp, 13 predicted proteins | sample TergutNc150P4_FD_29575 | JGI IMG/M metagenome (IMG submission 29575)
TTCCAGCATGGACAGGATTTTATCCTCGTTATTCATGGGCAACCTCCTTGTAAAGGATGCGTGGATAGATTGTAGCACTGGCGGGGGAGACGCGCAATGGGAACGTCAGTGCCAAAAAGAATTCGTGAGGTGATATTCCATGAGCGAAATCAAACAAATCACGGAAGCCCTTGAAACATTCATTCTGCGAGCTGCTTCCGAAAGCGCAAGTACAAGGGAAGTGCAAGCGCTTCCGGCAACAGTAGCCGCCTGGACTTCCCTGAAGACGCTTACGACCAACTGGGCGCCGATCAAATCACCTGAATGCGTTCTTGATAGAATACCAATCTGTTCTATCAGGAGCGAAAAAAACCAGCAAGTCACGACTAGCCAATCCGAACAGTATAAGGCAGAAAAAGACCCCTCTAGCCTGATTTACTGGATTGCGGCTATCGTGTCAGTAATGTTGTCATTTTTATTCAGTACAGTCCTTACGTCAGATACAGCATAGCCCAATGTCCCGCCATATACCGCGACAATAAAAACTTTTTGAAATTTTTCGAGTCTTATATTGTTCAAGACGCGGACAACGATCTCAGGGGCATGGGCATAATAAACAGGGAAAATAAATCCAACATAATCGTAGTTTCTCAAATCATAATTACCTACATCCATTATATGACTAACTTTTGTTTCCCCTAATTTTTCGGCAATCGAATTTGATACCGCAAGGCTATTGCCAGTGCCACTAAAATAAAAAATAATACTCGACATTCGATGTGCGCCTCCTTTTATAAATAAATTTGAAGTATGGTATTCGATATTTCAAACTTATTATAGCAGTCCATTCTTTATTTGTCAATGATTTTGAAATACTATTTTTACGATTTCAAATTTTTATTATATTTTTATATAAAATTAAATGCATGGAATTGTTGCTGATTGGTTATGGTTTTGTACCTTGTTTGCGGTTGGCACGAGGGCAAAAGAACAGCAAAAAATGGCTTAAAATAAGGCTTTTCACGGTTTCTGGCAAAACAAAAACCGCCTGTAAGGACGGTTCTGTTTTGACTGGATTTGTTCCGTGATTTGGTCTGGGTGAGAGGATTTGAACCTCCGGCCTCTTGAACCCCATTCAACGTTAACCCAATCAACCAGTTGCCTCCACCCGCCTGAATACAGGCCCACCACTAAATTTCGTTAATGCGCACACCAAAAGGTATTGCCCAAAATCGAATAATTTTTTTCTACCGACAACATTATCGACAACGAATAAATGCTTCATCCAACATAAAGAATCTAATCGTTGAGATGATAAAAAATACTGGGGGCTATCATAACGATAGCCCCTTTTTTATTTTTGGAGATGATCCGCCTCATACGAAGAGCGACAAATTGCTTCCTCGCCTTTTCGTGGGGGGCACATTCACAACGCCTCACTCTTTTTTGCCATATTTATGTGCGGCAAACAGATAACCCAAGCTTGTCGTTAGCACAGTTTTCAGCAGATCAACAATTTGTGGTGTTAAAGTGTTGCTCGTTTCTTTGTCGCCGGCCAGAAAACTTATAGTCCAGACTACGATTACTGCAAAAATACACCACCCCACCAATTTAGAAGCCACCTGATCATGATATGTTTCTGGAACTTTCTTTATTCTATCGATAACAGATGTTTTCTTTCCAACGGGAGCGACTATAGTTCCGCTGCCGACAATACCGGGACGCTCCTCCTCCAATCGTTGTCCGGGAATTTCTTGTAATAGCATTAGCAAACCTCAATATCCGGCTCGTTCTGTATATCCATATCAGATAATACGTGGGCGTTTTTATTTACAGCATTATGCCAGGCGCCATTTTCCCGATGCGTGAAGTTCGAAAGCTGCAACCCTGAATATTGAGCATATTTTGTCCACGTATCATCCAGACTGCACTGGAAATCACCACCCGGCATTCCGGAAACATAATTGCTAGATCCATCTGGATCTGGATAATAACTTTTTATTGGGTTCCCCCTATATTTTCTAAACGCCTCATAGACATCAGACAATACAGGGCCATACTGCCACGGTTCAAATCTTTCCGAAAAAAGCGGCTGCCCTGTTCTCTGTAGATACGATTTATAAAAGAAATACAGAAGTTTTTGCAGCTTCATTTGTGTGAGTGGCACATCCGTGTCGTTCGCACGTTTTATTATACTGTTCGTTACATGCGGCAAACTGAACATATTTTTTCATCATCCTCCTTCACTATCATCATATGCAACAAACACAGTTAGTGATGCACTAAATGCACCACCTCTCTGTAATCATTGTACACGGCATATACATAATTGTCAATATTGTACAGAATAGAAAAAGAACCTGATGTCCTCTTGACTCACTTTCGTACACAGTTAATTCCTCAGACGGCCTTCTTTATCATACATGCTCAACTTTGAAAGAAACTCGCGCGCCTTTGCTTGTGTCATTGACTCCGACAAACGCGCCACTTCTTTTTCCATTCGTTTGGTAATTTGTACTGGATCGCGATTATCAAAAAATCCTGCATATTTAGCTTTTTTAATTGTTTGTAAAATCATATGGGAGGGACCTCCTTTGCGTTCTAATTATTTTTATGCCCTTGCGTAACCTATGCGCATCAAAAAGAAGGCTGCTGTTTGCCGCAAATTCTGATTAACAAAAAATAGCTTAGGATACAGGAAACATCGTATACACATTAATACGCTTATCAGAATAAAAATCCTTATCAGCAGTGATAACCCGCAAAGGTAGATGATGATTCACCAGAATATAGTCAATTGGTTCATAATAATGAATGTGATATTCGTCAACAAATCCTTTAAGATCCTTGTCATATATTGTTTCGGGAATGATTTCATATGATTCATTAATTTGCGAAAAAATCGACATTTGAATTGCACGCAGCTTTTGTCTCTCTTCTTTCATTCTTCGAAATTCTTTTATTCTAATTTTGTCGGTATATTTTTTCCCATAAGCTTGAAAGTGTTTTCTTTCAACTAGGTGCAATACTTCTTGCACGTTAAGCGCAGAAACACATAAATGACAGCCAATCGCGCGTAGATATTCAATAAAATTGGAATATGCAGAAGCTTCACATATTTTTTGCGGCTCGACAACAAACCCTCCATGCAATAGGAATAATATATTGCTATCAATATAGAATACATCATTCGTGCTAAATTCCATATCTTCTGCTTTCTGTATATTCCATTTCATCGCAAACGTACTCCTTATAACTCGTCCAGCGTCTCAGCTATAGAGATATTGTGCTCTCTTCTTTCTTCATCCGATTTCGCATAATATTCCTCGGCATATACTAATGCGTGATCATAGGTGGCTTGCCCAGAAGCAGATAGATTATCAACCCTTATGCGTTTTTTGTATTCATCTGCTCCAAGCTTGTCAATTAGATAAGTTAATGCCTGACCGAAAAAAAGGGTCGTAAAAATTTTCACGCCTGTGAAATCCAAGGATACAAGCGAATCATAATTGAGTGCTTTTTCAACGGCTGGCCGAAGTTTGTTCGCGTCGTCAATCGAAAACCCATATTCAATATAATCACTCACCTTTATAGCCATTTTCATTTTCTCCTTTATATTGATAAATCCAACCGTCCGCAACAAAGTCCATTTCAAATAACGTTCCCACAAAAGGAATTTTCAATTCTTTAAAAACGCCGTCACAATTTTTAGTGCTTTCCTTATATAAATATGAATAAAGGGCTTTGCCCGTGCAAATCGTTATTTGGCCATGGTTAGACTCAACAAAATTTTGAAGCAGCGATAGTCCTGCCCCTCTCGGATACAAGTGATCCGATACGGTAGAGTTACCGGATTTAATGGCCCATTCCAAAGCCTTTTTATCCGTCAATTGATCACTACCTCCTCTTTGCATAAAATATTCTCTAACCTTGTTCGGTATACCAACACCTGGATCATAACATGCAAAACAATATCTTCGACGGGATTTTCGATACTTCCCGATATAAATCAATTCGGCGCCAGAGTGTTCTAGTGCGTTATTTAGAATCTCGCCCACCCTTGACACGATGTCTTCAAGCAATCGTGACCGTGCGTTGAATTTGATCGGTATTCCCGCAATGATTTTTTCCGCAACGGGTACGATAGGCTGATTTTTCTTTAAAAGATTAATCAGCGTTTTGCGTTTCCCGGATGAAAGTATACCACTTTCTATCATCTTATCGAGTGTCCTTTTAGGCGTGTTTATTTTTTTAATACTTTTGTCAAAAGCTTGAGCGGTTATGAAAAGGCAGCAACACATCAGGAAAAGAAACGTTTTCCCGATCCTGCCATCATAATAAAAATTTATACACAATTCCTTGTCGGATGTTTCTTTTATTATATTTTGCAATTCGGCAAACCGCTCATACGCGATTCTCCCATTGCTCAGTTTCTTATCAAACGTGATATTCTTCATGATAGCATACCTTTACTTTAGTTTTCTCAATTATAGCACAAACGTCAAGAACTATCTATAGTAGTTTGATCTGGCCAAACCACAACATCTCATTTTTATTAAAAGTTTATTATTCCATCTCTTATCTATAAAGTGAAAAAGTAAAAGGGCCGGTATCGCCCCGGCCCAGCCGTCTTAAAAGTTCTCCCTATCCGTAGGATTATTCAAAATCCCAAACGCGGCCCCAGCCGCAAGAATCAGCCCCGTCAGCGTCTTCCACGTCTCGTCAGTCAGCCCCAGCGTATCAAACAACCCCCAGTTGCCCAGAATAAACCCAAGCAACGCAAAAAGCGCGACCCATGCCGCCCAGCTCTTAAACCGGTTCTGTTTGACGCTTTGCTCCGTGTTCTGTTCATTCTGATCCATGATTCATACCCCTTTCATTATTAGAGGAAAAGTCTCTCTACTACAACAACCCCCGACAACATCAGGGGGTCACTCCCGAACGAAGAATTTGTTCAATCCTGGCAAGCAATTGCAAAATCGTGTCAACCTCTTCTGCGGTATATGTCGCCTTTCCGCCTTGCCTTGGCAATTCAGCAGGCTTTGTCTCCGGCGCAGCCGGTTGCGATACCACAACCTCAAGCCTTTGCAGATACTGCCCGTCCGCCTGCCCGCCTTTGCCATTTTTTTCAACAACGAACCAGCCGGGCACGCCGCCATGCCCAAGCACCGTCAGGGTATCGCCTTTTGGCACCTGCAGGATCGATTTCCCCTTGCTTGGCGAGTCCCATATATTCAGCGGGCTGGATAACGTAATAACCTTCGCGGTATACGGGAAAGCGACTGGTTCCGGTAGAAGTTTATCTTCATATCCCGCATACGATATAAACGGAACCACTAGCCAATGCGTCCATTTTGTGTCAGACAGTTTCGATCGAATCACGCCATACGCGAACCCCTTCGCTTCAATTACGCTGCCGCGTCCTTCGTACACGCCAATGTGCCCGTCCTTCCAGACGCACACGCCTGGCGCCTCCGGCAATGTTTCAATCGGCCCTTTGATCGTGGCCTTCTGGTACATCCCGTTCGCGCCCACATCCGTAGCGTTGCTGTACGTCACTTTCCCGTCCTTCTCCCAAATATATCCTTTGATCAGCCCCACGCAGTCCGCGCAAGACTTTCCCTTGGCAATATCATCCCGATACCTCGCCATGCGTGAATCCGCGTAATGCGAAGGATATTGTGCTGTTTTTGAATTCAGCAGTGAAGCGGTGCAGGGGATACAGTACGTCCCGTACCAATACGCCTGCCCGACCCATCTTCGCGCCCATTCCACAAGGCCGATGTTCGTTTTCTCGCTCATTTTTGCTTCATCTCCGTTCCCGTACCCGCCTACAATGGCGGTATTTGGATAATAAAAAGCCAGTATCTCCGCGCACGCCTTGCCAATGAATGCCGCATAGGCCGCGCCGGTCTGGCTCATGCCTACGCCATGGCTGGCTTTGACTTCACCCCACATCTCGCGGCCCCGCGCGTCCCACGGGTCATCCCGCGCGGCTGTCCAGGGCTTGTGTGCGCTCCACACCTCATCAGAACGCTTTGTGCGCCCGCCGTTGCTGGCGGAATACCAGGCGGTAATTAGTTTTCCGTCATGCGCAAGCACCTGCCCAGATGTCTCATGGCAGGCTAGCGCACAGTTCGGAATGGACGCTACATTTTTCCACTTAAACGCCTGGTATTTGGTGGTATCGTCGATTACCGTGCCGGCCAAAACATGTGCCGCCAGGTACGTTCTGGCGGCTATCGCCTGCGCCTTTTTTGCCTCCATAGGGGTACGGGTGTTGGCTTCAAATATTTCGCTTGAAACGCAGATGGGGAGGTATTCATTTTCTAAGTCAAGCTCGACGACGCTTCCGGCTGGCACACCATAGTGAATACAGTTCTCTGAACGGGTTAGCTTTATTTTGATCTTTTGGGTCAATACATATCACTCCAATGATATTGATATTCAGCATAGTTTCGTTAATACCATGGGCGGCAAAATCAAATCCACTGCCCGGCGCATTAAAAATTAGCCAGAACAAGATTATTTGACATAACGGTACCGTATAAATTCCTTGCCGGCGGGCCTCCCATCACGATCCTGTTTAGCTTTGGCGACCACCCCACGCCATTTATCACGGGGACTTGCGGATCATTCGCAAGATGGACAGTCCAATTGTATCCATCGACGGAAGAGCACATAAAGCCATACCCGTATATCGAGGTTGACGTGCTGTTGTGAGTCATTCCGGTCGCGACGAACATTTGCAGTTCAGGTATATAGGTTACTTTTGTTAAGGTGCATTTCATACCGGGGAGGATATCTACAGCCTCGTACGTCCAGCTCGTCCCATTGGCTGATCTTCCAAACAAAACCCTGTTTGATGGACTGTTAGAGGATGTGGTATCGGCACCGCCGACAGCGACATATAGCGATAGTTCAGGGGCCCAGCAAACAGAGTTAAAATACGCGTGCCTCATGCCTGCCGGCAAGGGCAATTCGTTTGATGTCCATGAAGCGCCGTTGACAGATGTTCGAACTACCGGGGATACATACCGTAGACCGCCAGGAGTATATACCGTTGTAAATCCAAGATATTTCCCATGGTATGAAGACCAGCAGATAGATTTAAGCTCAGGATCAGCCATCATCCCGGTAACGTCCGTCCAGTCCGCCCCGTTTGACGACAATAATATGCTTGATCCAGGATATCCACTCCGCCCAGTAGAGAGCGCGACAAGCTGATTTTTTTCTGGCACCACAATAACATCGGATAGTCTATAATCCCGGATATTGATGGTGGGGCTTGATACAGCATCTAAATTCGTTGAGATGTAAATAGAGGTTGACGGACCCCCTCCAATATCACCAGTAACAAAAAAAACATACGCACTTATAGCGGGGAACCATCTGATAAACCTGAGATTACCGGCACCATTAAATGCCGTTCCCCCTCTTGCCGTCCAGCTAATCCCATCAGGCGATGAGCGGCAAGTATACCCGCCAACTAAAACATACAGGTTATGCTGCGTAGACCATATAATATCCGTCGGGGGGCTATTGCCGGCATTAATCGGGGATTGCACAAAAGTAAAATTTGGATTTTTATTGATGCCGTAAAACTGTCTGGCGACTCCATTCACACCAATATAACCCTTTATTACTCTCCTGGCAACCCCATCCACGCCGATATACATTCTTTTCACTTTGCTTGCGGTGTTGTTACTGCTGCCGATATAAGTATTTTTCGCCATGAAGCACCTCCTTTACGCCCGTATGCCGATATTGTTATTCGTCCTTGCCTTCTATGTGTTGCGGCGTTATGGATTCACCGCCATCCGGCCAAGAAAAATCGCTTATCTTGCCGGGTTTCACGGCGTCAATCTTGCCATGAAGCTGTGCCAATACGTCCTTCAATTTTTGCGGGACGGGTAAGCCCAGCCTGGCTGTATTCTCAAAAATAGATAAGCCCTCGTTGGCAAGATAAAAGAAAATAACTGCCGTGCGGATAACGAATCCATCCCCGGCAACACAGAGGATTTGCGTATCGATGATGTGCGCGACCGCCACCATCGCGAAAATGAGCATTTTCTTTAAAATCCCTTTGAAGTTCACCTCGCTGGAAAGCTTTTTATCCACTACCGCACACATGACGCCGGTGATATAGTCGATCACCACAAAGGCGATCAACGCGCACAAAAACCCGTCCAGCCCCCCGAGCATCTATCCAAGCCAGCCGCCGACAGCGGCAAAGCCGAGTTGAACACAATTCCAGATTTTTAACATAGTTGTGTACCTCCAATTTTTTGAAGTAAATTAGCAGTCAGTCTCGGCTTGCCGTTAGCCCCCTTACATCCCCGCGATTGTCGATTCCAGATTTGAAAGCCTTTGGAATATATTTGATAAACTGTCAAGTATCTTCTGAAACAAGGAAATCCGTGTTGCTACCTCACCACCGCTGTCTGTATACACGGTGTTCATACCAAAGAGGGAGGGGATGGAAACAGGACTGATGCTTTCAGTGATGGGGGCAGCGAGTTTGTACAATGCCATTACAGGCGTTCCAGCGGCATATAGGGCAGCGAGCCACGCCTTAAACCCAGCGATGCCTTGCGTCGCCAATCTTGATCTGTTGACGCGGATTCCTATGCCATTGGGTGAACTGGTTCGATAAATGAGTTCCTTATTTTGCGCGCCTGATGTCTCGAAGTTAAACGTATTACTCATAATAACAGCATTGCTTGCTTCCAAATCAGGTACCGCATAATAAAAACCTATCACATCTACCTGATTTGCGGCTGATGAACTTTTCCAATCTTCTGTTCCATTTAATACAGCCAGCATTGTCCGCCTGATGGCTATCCCGCCGCTATGCCATTCATCCTCCGCGTCCGGCATCCCGTATAACCCCTCCGATAGTGTTACTGGAAAAGTTTGACCATTGTATATTTCATAAGGAGTAGCGTCAGGACCGAGTTCAAGTTGTATGTCTAAAAAATCCGCGTAATCGCCCGTTACATAGTTTCCAGAGCCGTAATACGGGTAGACGCTCAAAAGAAGCCGCGTGTTTTCCTCCGGATAACTGGTTGAGACGACAAAAGTCTCCTTGCCTGGCGTTGTTATAGCCGAGCCAAACTGTGTACGATTGCCGTAGGAATCATTTGACGTGTAAGTGCTAATACGAAAATTGCTGTTTCCATTGCTTGCGATTCGCTGAAAATACAGGGTCATCGTTTTGCCAGCGAATATGCTGAGCGGGCCAATGTCGATATACGAAAACGGTGTGCCTGAAGTATTTGTTACCGTAGCCCGTAGTCCATTTGGCAATAAAGACAAAGTTGCCGCACTTTTATAGACGTTTATTTTAGCGGGATTTATGAGATTACTCCCACCACGCCAAATATTCATCGCACCATGTCCTACAATCGGCCTATTGTTATCAGGGGATGGGTCTCCTGTTCCTGCTTGCGCGGCTACCAACTTTGTCGTTGCGGAAAGAGGAAGGCCGGAGAATACTTCTGGTATTTTGATTTGCGATACTGCACCAGCAGTGCCCGTTATATGGCTTGGAATCGCGTCAACATCTGATGCGGTAATTCTGCCCCATATTGGATTCCCCGTTCCCGCATTAAGCAGCACATCCCCTGCAACACCGCCACTCGGTATGCCTGACGTACCCAAGCTACTCATCGTAAACTCCGTTGCCACGTCCCCGATATCCGCATACACGATATTCGTACCAGAAATGGTGGGAATAAAAACAGGATTGATGTTCTCAACGGTGGGGGTTGCGAGCTTGTAGAAGACTGTTACGGGCGTTCCTGCGGTTTTCTGTGCGTCCAGCCATATTTTGAAAGCGTTAAGTGCTTGCGCGGTTGTCGCTCCCGCACTAAGGCCGAAAAACGATAATGGGAAGGCTATGAAACATCTAACACTTTCCGCTGCGGTTGTATTGTATATGCCAAAGCCTTGATAAAATCCAGTGGAACCTGGACGGGATGGCAAATGTGAACAGTATATCGTAGTTTTAGGCAGTCCTATGTTTTGAAAGGCAGTCCATGTAAATCTGGCATAATCTCCGGATACCTCCGATGAAAATACCGTACCGCTATCCAAAATAGTGAACCTCGTCCTCCTCGTCACAACCCCCGTCAGAAAATCCACCTTATCCTCCGCCCCCGGTAGGCCATATAGCACCTCTGGCAGTGTCACCGAAAAGGTTTCGTTGATGAAGGGTTCATAAACAAACCCTGTGGTTGAGGTAGTTTCATCCTCCACTATCGATAATCTGTATGTAATGGTGACAGACGAACCAGCATATGCCGCTACATACGTTCTTAGGGAACGAAGCACCCCTGTTTCATTCCAAGCTTTTGTGGGCGTGATGATTTTTTTGTATACGCCGACAGATGAGATTTGTATGCTTCCGGCGTCATTAACTTGGGATTCAGTTGCCGAACCCGATGATAGAAAAAGAGCCACAGTGCCAGTGACAGCAACGTTCAGAATCTCAATGATTAAAGCATACTGTTTCCCTACAACCAGCGCTTTATTAGGCCCAGTGAACCAATTGCTATAAACGGTAGATGCCCCACTGGCGTTGTTTAAGGTGGCGGTAACAGACCCATCAGCATTTTTAACACTGGAGGATGAAGAACTTTGCACGTTGCTTACGTCGTATAAGTTTTTCCCCGTTCTCCAGATATTGACCGTATCATGTCCCACAATCGGCCTGATATTCTCCGGCGATGGATCACCCGTCCCCGTTTGCGTGGCCACTAATTTAGCCGTTACGGAAAGCGGCAGCCCCGCCAATATCTCCGGTATCTTGATTTGCGATATCGCCCCTGTTGTACCCGTTATACGGGACGGCACGGCATTCACATCAGAAGCCCCCAACGTGATATCAGCACTCAATTCCTTTTCATTCACTGTCCGTGTAACAGGCACCGCACCAACATCATTCGCCGCTAACTTCTCCCACTCCGCAGCATAATCTTCCGTACCGGTCTTTCGCAAAACCGCTCCGACAGCGCCTCCGGAGGGTACGCCTTGCCCAGGCAATCCTTGAGGGCCGGTTTGGCCATCCTGGCCGGGAACACCCTGGGGGCCGGGAGGGCCAACGGGCATCCCGTCTTCAATTGCCTGTAAAATATCCTGAAGCCCTTCCATCGCCTCCGTAACCTGATCAGCCGCCTCAGAGGCAGCCTGCCCGGCGGATATAGCGGCGTCTACGGCTTTCAAAATATCCTGCACCCATGAAGGCTCGGACGGCGGCGGGGTATCCGTATCCGCGCTCAGGCTGTCTTCAATCCACGACTCTATGATGTTGCTTTTTACTATTTTATCTCCCTGAATCGCCTGTATCTCAAGCACAAACTCTCCGGGAATCGCCGTATCGGTATCGGTCAGCACATAAAACGCGAACCCGTTGGCGTCCGGTATCAGGCCGGCTGCCGCAGGATACGTAACATTGTCCCTTCGCCTCACGAGAATAGAAACGCTGACCCCCGGCCACTGCGCCTAGACATCCCGGCAGTCAACAATGACCTGTGTCGCGAGATTCTCTCCCGCGACACCAAAACTTCTGCTTCTGGGCGGGAAATGCCTGGTTATTCCCACAACGACCCTTCTTATCTCAGCCACTGTAACCCGTCACCCCTTTGCTTTTTATACTCGTTAGATAATTGCTGTTGAGTCATCTCATTCATAGACGAAATACAACGCGCCCGTAGGAAGAGGCGATGTGCCTGCCTCCAGATCCGTCATGCTCGCGACGCTGTTGCGTACGGCGCTCACGCTGATATCCGGGTTCTCTGTGACGAGCGGCCCGGAAAGAGTTCCTCCCGCTATGGGAAGCGCGTTAACATGACCGGCATTCAGCGTTATGTTGGCGGACAGTGCCAATCCGTTCACAGTTCTGCTCGTCGGTACGGCGCTTACATTTGCCGCCGTCAATGAGATGTTGCCGGTTAACACCTGATTGTTAATTGTCCGCGATGTTGGAACAGCGCCTATATCTGCCGGGCTTAGCGTAATATCAGCGCTCAACGCTTTGCTATTAACTGTTCTTGTCGGCGGAACATAGTCATTCACATCAGACGCCGCCGTAAAGGCGCTCGTGCCGTTGCCCTTGATAAGGCCGGTCAACGTGCCAGCCCCCGTGCCGCCTCGCGCCACGGACAACAGCCCGGCAGTCGCATTGGACACGTCCAAGTAGTTGTCCGCCATAAAACGGTACCAACTTGACCATATAGGGCTGTAGTAATTCCGATACCACTTGCTTACAGCGCCGCCGGGGAAATAGGTGGTAAGCTCCTGGCATACGCCATAGTGCTGATAAACAGCCAGCGTAAAGAGTGCAAGTCCACCCGGCGGCATGTTGGCAATCGTCCGGGCGTCATCCGCTACCACACAGCGCCATAGTCCTGGCGTTCTATAGGTGTTTAAGTCGCTATTGGCCGGAATCGCCTCAAACACCCATAGATTGCTGAGCGGATGCACATGATCCGCGCGGGCATACAGCCCGTTGTCCGTTCCCGCAGAACCACTGACAGCCGGGGCGCTTGGGGTCGCGGCGCCGGGTTTTGTATGCCCGTAATGCCCGCTGTCAGCCATCCCGTAAGTGGGGGAGGCGGAACGATGATCGATCGGCGCGGCACCGGCGTCCCCCGGTGTGAGCTTTCGCGTTTCGTATGCCGCTTCTGTCTCGCTCGTCTTTACCGGAACACCG
>JGI20171J29575_12612218_pt1 | contig 12671 bp, 16 predicted proteins | sample TergutNc150P4_FD_29575 | JGI IMG/M metagenome (IMG submission 29575)
GGTTATCAGCCGGACGCTCCAGCCAGTCTAAGCTATGGGCCCGTACTCACTCGAATAAGGACTTACCATATAAACCTTGCCAATATGACATTTTACCGCCTATGCGTTAGGGGAACCGTATCGGCGGAGCGCGCGGGCCGTCTTGCCGGCTCCGCTTGGCAGCACGGATCCGACGATACATTTCTTATCGGAAGAAGCATACCCGTATGTGTAAAATGACCAAGGTCTTCGAAGAAGTGCAGGACCTCATGCCGAGGAATGCGTTCGTTATAATGTCGGCCGTGCTCGTCGCGACGGACGCGTTCATGCTTATCTGCTCTTTCATCGGATCCGTCGGCACTCCCCTTTGGATGTTCGCCGCCACTTCCGCCGTCTTTGCGGGGATCGTACTCTTCTGTCTGCTGGTCAAGCTCAGGATCGCCGTCGAGGACGGCGTCGTCAGCGTCAGATTCCTAAAACGGTACGTCATACCGTTCGGAGATATAATCGACCATAAGACCGGCGACGTGGACGTCATCCGCAACTACAGCGGATGGGGGATCAAGAAGGTCACCTTCAAGAACATCATCTGCGCCGGATACGAGAACGGGATCTCTCTCAAACTCACCGGAAGGAGAGTGTTCACTTTCTCTCTGGCGGATCCGGAGGCGTTCTCCTCTCTGCTTCCTCCTCCGCAAAGCCGATTGTAAGTATTATTAAGCGGGATAACATCGTACGTTCATGCAGGGAACGTTCCATTGGCTCAGGATCAACATCTTTTGTTATGCCACGGAGAACGAAGAGCTCATCCATGACGCAATGGAGGAGCTGCTCGGCACAGACGAGTTCGAATGCGATATCACGAACAGCGAGCACGGGAACAGGATACTTATCATGAGCTGCGAACTGTCCAAACAGAAGGAGATAACGCCCATATTCCTGAGGCTCGGAAAGAACATCTCGGACGAGCTGAAAGACCGCCTCGAGGACAGGATCGATGAGGACTGCGTCTTCTATCTGAGGCTGGATAAACAAGAGTTGGTGCAGGGAAGGTACAGGATAGCGCATCACGGGGATGTTCTGTCCGTGACCGGCAAGATCGCATCCCACCCGGCCAGGAAAGGGATCGCCGCGGGGAAGATGGCGGAGTTCCTCAATTCTCTTGAGTTCCCTGAGGGCTGATATCCTCTTTCGCGACGTGGATCCTCGCTTCCCTCACGCGGCGGCTTTTCATGGACCTTACCGTTATCCTGAAACTGCCCATATCAAGCGAGTCGCCCCTCCTCGGGACCCTGCCCATCCTGTGGGAAACGAACTCGCTCACCGAATGGTCCTGGAAATCCCCCGCGTCGAGCTCGACCCCGATCTCCTTCATCACGTCGAAGATGTTGGCCTCGCCGGGAACGGTGAAGCTCCCGTCCTTCTCCTCGTATATCGGATGCCCGGCCTCGTCGCTCTCGTCCCATATCTCTCCCACCAGCTCTTCCAGGATGTCCTCCATGCTCACGAGGCCGATGGTCTTGCCGAAGTTGTCCAGGACCACCGCCATGTGGATGTGCGATTTCTGGAGGTCGCTGAGAAGGGCGGCGATGCTTGTGTTCTCGGGAACGAATTTCACCGGCATCATTATGTCCTCGATGGTGAAGCTCTCCCCCTCGGCGTACTTGGAGAAGAAATCCTTCAGATGGACGGCGCCGATGATGCGGTCCACGGACTTGTCGTAAACGGGTATTCTGGAGTACTCGGACCTCAGGAACAATGCTTTGAGGTCCTCCACGCCGGCCTTCATATCCACGGCCGTTATGTTGGCCCTGGGGGTGTACATATCGGACACCTTGATGTCATCGAACTGCATGGCGGACTTGATCAGCTCGCCTTCGCTCTTTTCGAGCGCCCCCTCCTCCGTCACCTCGTCGATCATCACATGAAGCTCGTCCTCTGTGAACGACGGAGTGTCCGCGGAATCGTTCTTTGCTTTCCTTGACAGGAAATTGGTGAGTCTCATGAACACCCACGAGATCGGCGTCATTATCATTATCGTCATATGAATGGAGCCGGCAAGGCTCAGCGCGTAGCGTTCGGCGTTCCTCTTCGCCAGCGTCTTGGGGGTGATCTCCCCGAAGACCAGTATCACCGTCGCCGAGAATATCATCGCGACCACGATCCCCCAGGTCACTCCGAGCATCTCGGAGAAGAGCATGGTCCCCAATATCGATATGGCGACGTTGACCAGATTGTTGCCGACGAGCGTGGTCGTCAGGAACTTGTCGTAGTCCTCATAGATCCGGAGCGCATTCTCCGCCTTTTTGTTATGCCCCTCGTAAACAAGATTCTTGACCCTTATCTCGTTCATGCTCGTGTAGGCGGTCTCAGAGCACGAAAAATATGCAGAGAATGCAATAAAGACCACCATCAGTAAGGCCGTCAGTATAAGGGTCAGGGACAGTTCCATCATCGCACCGCTAGGGCCGGAGCGGGTATTCTTCGATCCTTTTCTTGCCTAGCGGATATTTCTATTCAGAACAAGAATATAAACCTTTATGATGAAAAATAAAGTTGTTTTTAAAGAGTTTAGTTGGATCGTTGCTCTCAGACGTTCATCAGTTCCTTGACCTCAGGCGACACCGTGTATAGTAGGCCGAAGATGTACACAAAAAGCATGCAAAGGCTTTGGATGGCCAACAGCGTAAACCAGAGCGAGAACCCGGCAAGGAAGATTCCCCCAAGCGAATACAGGGCTTCTAATACGTATACTATGATCAATATGATCCAAAGGATGTTCTTGTCGAACAATTTGCTTTCTCCAAGTATCTGAGGCGCCAACCAATAGAGGAATATACCAACAAGTATGGCAAATATTCCATTTCCAACAAAGCCGCCGTAGAGCATCGCTCCAGATGCTATCCCAAACACACCTCCAATTATCGATGTTATTCCCACAACTCTTGTAAGTCCGGTCAGAAGGCCGGGCTTGTCGTTCGAGGGGGTACCGATGAAGTCTGAAAGTCCTGCCAAGAAACTTATCTTATTGCCAGAACCGCGTACGTTTAGTCCGAACAGGAGGATCACTAGGCTTGTTATCAACGTTCCTACGCACAATATCACAAAGCCTGTAACATAGCCACTTAGGTAGGCTGCAAAATACCCGCCTCCGAGTGAGCATATGTATGCAATAGCTACGACTGAGGCGATTATGCCTACTATCCCTGCGATGAAGAGCATAAGTCCGAAATTTTCAGTGTCGTCGAAGAATGATGACATGAAGGGAAGTAGAGGCATACTCGTATAATAACATTTTTCCGTAAAAATATAGATTTTTTACTCTCTGGGTCTTTTAAAAAGAATTCTTTTTACCGGCTTCTGCATCATACCCAGACCGGAATATCGACATACTCGTCGGATCCAAGAAATCGTTCTCGTATTAATTTTCTTCCTATTTTTTTATATATTATGAACGGCGTAATCCTTTGGAAGAAGTGAATACCATGCCGGTCGAGTTCAAATATGAAATAGTCGAGAAGATCGCGGTTCTCTCGGAATCGTCCAAAGGTTGGACGAAAGAGTTGAACCTGATCAGTTGGAATGACAGGGATCCCAAGTACGATATCCGGGAATGGTCCCCGGACGGAGAGAAAATGGGGAAGGGCATAACGCTGTCCGACGAGGAGATGGCGATATTGAAAAGCGCACTTGCGGGCAGAAATCTCTGAATTTCTCTCTAAACTATTTAAAAAACCACATTTTTTGACGGTGTTGAACAGTAACGTTTTTAAACTAAATAATATGTCCCCATACAGGCATTCGAATATTGCTCCTGGTCCATCGTTGAAGAGGTAAAGGTAGAGTATTGGGAATACCCAAAATAATAAGAGGAATAAAAATGGCCTACGGAAGCGGAGGATACAGGGGCGGCGGCGGAGATCGCAGAGACCAGCCCAAGGAATACTTTAAGACAAAATGCTCAGACTGCGGGAACGAGTGCGAAGTACCGTTCAAACCCACACAGGGAAGGCCTGTGTACTGCAGGGACTGCTTCAAAAAGCACCAGCCGGAAGGCGGAAGGAACGACAACAGAAGAAGATTCTGAACACCCTTCTAAACTACTTTCTTAAGATTAAAAGGGGCGTTCGACCCCTTCATCTTTGTTTTTATGATCTTCTGGATCAGAGGACTATCGAAGCCGTCGCGCTTGCGCCGGACCGCTCATTTACCTTTCGTTCTTCCGCGGTCGCGCTCGTTCATCTGGTCGATGACGTCTATCTTGAAAAAAACGTTCGATATCGAAAAGGTCACCACAAGAGCGGCGATGCCGGCTATCATCAGCAGGATCCCCGCCGAGTGATGCGCTGTCAGGAAATAGACCGCCGCCCCGGCGGCGGCAAGCGCCATGCCCGCGGCCATCGCGATGTAGTTTATCCTCTTCTCTCTTTCAAATGACAATCGACCACTCACACTGCGTGTTCATCCCGCCGGCGTCGCCGGCGGGATGATGGATAAAGAGTATCGGCCTATCAGGCCAGTTTTGTCCCTGCGTTTGGAGATGCGCCCTGGTCGAACACCGCGTCCACCTTGAGCACCCAGACCGCCGCGGCCTTGAGCCCTATCGCCGCGAGCTCCTTGTTCATGGCGTCGACCTCCGGACCTTTGTCGAGACGCGCCTTCACTGTGCACTCTATCTCGAAAGCATCCTTTCCGGCGAATATCAGGAATGCCGCTTTCGAATTCTCGGAAAGGTTCTTCGACGATTTTTTCATCAATACCTCCCCGACGATCATTGTGTCTGCGGTCGGAGCCCCGATGCTGCCCGCGACGATCGCGTGGGGTTTTGCATCCTTTGACGCCGTCACGAGGACCTTTGCCGTTGTCCTGGTCCTGATCAATTCCAGCACGTTGTTGGGAATGTTTACCATTTTTTTCACCGGCGGATAAATCGGACTACAGGTATATTTTAGGAACGGTCGTTCCGGCGAAAACGATGGGGGCGTCACTCTTCTTTGGGCTTCCTGATCTTGTTGGTGATCACTATTATCGCAGCGAAACAGACCAGCACTCCGATGAAGAGATAGAATTCCGGTAACTCGGGGGTCACGACCCGAGTATCATATATCGCTATTTATTCATTTTTGTTGACGGAACATACGGGGCGTATGTGCTGCACGACCATCTTGAGCTTCCCGTCCTTGTAGAAGGGGACGGGCTCGCACTCGTATTCCCCGCTCATCTTCTTGTGTTTGAACTTGCGCCCGCAGCGGTGCGGCCCTCCGAAGGTGTGGTTCGCTATGCAGTTGTCGCAGCAGCAGGTGGCCCCGAATAGGCTGTAGCATTCCGAGCCGACCGCTTCTTCGACGGATATCCCCAGCTCGCGCTGTGCGGCGCGGTTCATCCATATCACGTTCCGCTCGGAGTCGTTGATGATTATCATGTCATCTACCTTATCCAATATCATGTTGAGAAGGCTCTCTGCGGAAACGTCATCGGAGACCATGATGGGATGACATCGCTTTCTGCATAATTAATAATGATGTTCGGAACAGCGCATTGAAACTCGATCTCAAAATTCGATTAACCGCAGTAATTCTACGAATTCCTTATTCATAGACCGAAAAAATGAACTTTATTAAAACGGAATGCCCATAAACCACAGCGGGACATAGAACAATATTTTATATGGATAAACAATACGAGCCTGAATGAGCTACGACGTCGTCATTATCGGTGCCGGACCTGGAGGACTCACGGCGGGTATCTACGCAAGATCGAAGATGATGAACACTCTGATACTGGAAGCTGGGCGCGTCGGCGGGCAGCTTACGAGCCTGTACCCCGAGAAGGGGATACACAACTATCCCGGATTCGAGACCGTCCAGGCGAGGAAACTTTCTGACAGATTGTACGCACAGGCCGAATCCCTGGGCTGCGACATCCGCGAGCATGAGAAGGTCGTAGAGATCAAGGACGGCAAAGAGGAGATTTTGATAGTCACCAATAAGGACACGTATCACACCATGTCCGTGATAATCGCGATCGGCATGGGCAGTTTCCACCCGAAGACCATGGACTGCCCCGGCGAGAAGGAGCTCAAGGACAAGGGCGTGACGTACATACTCCCGGTGAAAGAAGAGCTGGTGGGCCAGAAAGTGATCATGTTCGGCGGCGGCAACAGCGCGATAGAGATGGCGCTCATCGCAGACTCCGTCACGGACACGACGATAGTCCACAGGAGGGGGGAGTTCAGGGCGGACGAGGCGAATGTGGATGCGCTCAAGCACAGCAACGTGAAGGCCGTCATGGGCGCGAACGTTCTGTCCTTCAACGGCGCGGATGCGCTCAAGAGCGTCACCTTGGACCAGGGCGGGAAGGTGTTCGACGTGTCGGCGGACCTGGCGGTCATCAACATCGGGATAAATTCCGACCTCACGGATCTGAAGAACTGGGGCATAGACCTGACCCAGGAGGGGTTGGTGAAGGTGACCTTCGACATGCTGACCAACCGCAACGGAGTGTTCGCCTGCGGGGACGTGGTCGACTACCCCGGAAAATACAAACAGATCATAACCGCCTGCGGAGAGGCCGCGACAGCCGTCATCAGCGCATACAAATTCGTCAAAAAACCGTATTGGGCGTGAAATTGTTTGTTTCAGCGGTTCACCCGCTGACTTTGTTTAAGTTCCTTTTCGGGATCACTCTACGATGGCGTCAGAGGGGCACTCGTCGACGCACGCTCCGCAGTCGACACATTTGTCCTGGATGATGACCGCTACATCTTCCATGACTATCGCGTCCTGAGGGCAAACGTCCACGCACGCTCCGCATGCTACGCATTCTGCTTCAATAACTTTTGGCATGTTTTTACACCTGCGACCAATAATCCGTGTTAAGTATTTTAACGTTTCCGAGAGCGCGGAGAGGATGTTCCCGTGGCATGCTGGCACCTCGGGAATGCGTGCCTTTGTCCATCTGATTTATACTGCTACCTGCATACGCCTCCATGGATGTTCTGAGCGGATCCGTGCTGACAAAGGAGGGCGTCGTCGACGGGTACGTATGCATCGAGAAGGGCATTGTGGTATCCGTCGAAGAGGGGGACCCTCCTTTGCCGCCCCTTGCGTCGGGGCTTGTGGCGCCTCCTCTGGTAAACTCCCACACCCATTGCGCGGACATCGGCCTGAAGGTCCCTCCGGGCATGACGCTGGAGGAGCTGGTAGCCCCGCCGGACGGGCTCAAGCACGCATATCTGAGAGGGCTCGACGAACCGTCCCTCGAAAAGAACATCCGGGCCTATGCGGACATCTCGCGCGGCAACGGGATAGGGGCGTTCATCGATTTCAGAGAGGGAGGGGAAAGAGGGTGCAGGATCCTCAGAAAGGCCGCTCCGTCGGCGACCGTGCTCGGCAGGCCTTTGAGCAAAGAGTACGACGCGCAGGAGATATCCGGGATACTGGATGTTGCCGACGGCATCGGCATATCGGGCATATCCGACATGGACCGCGGATACATAGAGAAAGTGGCGGACCAGGTCCGGGAAAGAAGGAAGATGTTCGCCATCCACGCCAGCGAGAGGACGAGGGAGGACATCGACCTCATACTGTCCCTGGACCCGGCGTTCGTCGTGCATATGGCAGAAGCGACGGATTCCGACCTGCTTAAATGCGCAGAGGCCGAGGTTCCGATCGTCGTGTGCGCCAGGTCGAACCTGTACTTCAAAAGAACGCCTCCCGTGAAAAGGATGCTGGACTGCGGCGTCGATGTCGCCATCGGCACCGACAACGCAATGCTTTGCGACCCGGATATGCGCTCCGAAGCCTCGGCCTTCATGGACGTGCTCCTTTCTCAGGGAGGTTCCGCGGACGGCGTCACGGACCCGCTGCTGAAGAACGGAAGAAAGCTATTATATCCGCATAATAAAATCCACGTGTCCGTTGGAATGGCGGCGGAATTGACGGTGCTTCCCTGTGCAGGAGATCTCCGAATGGAAAGGATCCTGCGGAACAGGGCTCCGATATTCAGATACGAACCGGAAAAGGAGGGATTGGATTGAGCTTCAAGAAGATACTCGTGCCGACGGACGGCAGTGAATTCACCAAGTTTGCGGTGGATAAAGCGATCGAGCTGGCGGAACTGTCCGGAGGAAAAGTTACCGCGCTGTTCGTTCTCGATAAATCGATATACGCGAATTCGCCGATGGACACGGCGCTGATCAATGTCTACGACACCCTCGAGAAAGAGGGCAGGTACGCCACGAGCTATGTCTCCGAAAAGGCCAAGGCCGCGGGCGTGGAAGTGGAGGAGAAGCTCGTAGAGGGCGTACCTTCAAAGGTCATACTTCAGGAGGCCGATGCGGGAGGGTACGACGTCATCGTGATGGGCACCCTCGGGAGGACCGGGATCTCGAAGCTTCTGATGGGGAGCGTCGCGGAGAAGATAGTCCAAAACGCAAAATGCCCCGTGATGGTCGCCAAATCGCCGGTGGTCTCGAAGGACTGAATCGCGGGTTCCAATCAATGCACTTAATTACCTAAAGAAGAATAACCCGCAACAAATACGGCGGGGCGGCTGTGCGCTTTTCCCGTCGGCAAGATCTTCAGAGGGTTCAGGATGAAAACAGTGGCGGACATAATGACTACGGTGCCTATTGTGGTAGAGGTCCCGGGGAGCCGTAGCGATGCGATCAACATGATGGTCAGGAACAAGTTGACCGGGCTTCCGGTCGTGCGTGCTTCAGACGGCAAACTCATGGGTATCGTCTCCCGGAGAGACATTTTCAGGAAGTTCAATGAAGATCAGCTATCCCTGATAATGAAAAAGGACTGCATCACGATAACTCCCGACAAGAGCGTGGTGGATGCGGCGAAGATACTCGCCGGCAAAAGGATACACAGGCTCCCCGTGATAGAAGGGGGGAAGCTCGTGGGCATAGTGACCCCGACCGATCTTCTGAAGGAGATCAGGGACATGAAGACCTCTATGACCGCGGAGGACGTCATCAGGACCACCTGCGTCACCGCGTATGAGGGCGAACCCCTGGCCTACACCGTGGCAGCGATGAGGATAAGCGACGTATCCGCCGTTCCGGTCCTGGACATAAAGGGGAAGCTCGTAGGGATATTGACGGACCGCGACCTGTTCAGCGACCAGACCGTGGACGCCGAGGCCATGATGCGTCTCGGGATCGAGGATTCCGAACTCGCCGGATACAGGAACGTGCTTCCGCTCTTCTATGCGGCCACGGACAAATACATACCCGACGATACGACCGTCCGCGACTATATGATCAAGGATCCGCAGACCGTATTCAAGAAAACGCCTTTGAATGACGTCGCCCGCATCATGACGCAGAACGACTTCGGGCAGCTTCCGGTGCACGGGACGAAGGACGAGCTGGTCGGCATGATCTACGACATCGACGTATTGTGCGCACTGACAGGTAATTCCAATGAGTAACGAGAACATCGGCGATCTTTTGTCCCTCTGCAAGCGCAGGGGGTTCGTATGGCCCTCCTTCGAACTGTACGGGGGCGTGGCGGGGATGTACGATTACGGGCCGTTAGGATCAAACATGAGGAACAACATCGTGGAGGTCTGGAGGGACATCTACAGAGGAAGGGAGGGTTTCATCGAGATCGATTCGGAGACCGTCAACCCCCGGGAGGTCTTCAAGGCGTCCGGCCACGTGGACGAGTTCGCGGACCTCATCACCTATTGCGAAAAATGCGAGTCGGCCTTCAGGGCGGACCACCTCGTGAAGGAGTTCTTCGACAACCCGGACGTGCTGACCCCGAAGGAATTGGATGACGCTTTCGTGGAACACAACGTGAAGTGTCCAGAATGCGGCGGGAAACTTGGTTCCGTCGAGGAGTTCAACCTCATGTTCAAGACCACCATCGGACCCGGGTCCTCGAGGGTCGGATACCTCAGGCCGGAGACGGCGCAGGGGATATTCGTCAATTATCTGAACCTTTACAGGTACAACAGGGAGAAGCTCCCTCTCGGCGTGATACAGACCGGGAGAGGCTACAGGAACGAGATCGCGCCCAGGCAGGGTATGATAAGGATGAGGGAGTTCAACATGATGGAGGTCGAACTCTTCGTCGATCCCGGCGATAAGGGCTGGATCAGATTCCCAGATATCGAGAACGATCTGATAACCCTCGTTCCCAACACCGGCACCGAAACGGTAACGATGACGGTGGGCGAAGCCGTTAAGAAGGGGATAATAGCGAACAAAGTGCTGGCTTACTTCGTGTATACCACGCAGCAGTTCCTTACGAGGCTGGGGATAGACCCGAAGAGGCTGAGGTTCAGGCAGCATCTCCGCAACGAGATGGCGCACTACGCCATGGACTGCTGGGACGCGGAGGTCCTCCTCTCCTACGGGTGGATAGAGATAACGGGCATAGCAGACAGGGGCTGCTGGGACCTGTCGAGGCACGCCGAATTCTCCGGCACAGAGCTCACTCATTTCAAGAAGTTCGACGAACCGAAGGAGATGGAGATCGACAAGGTCAAAGCGAAGCACAAGGCCCTCGGCCCGAAATTCAAGGAGAAAGCGAAGGCCATAGCCGAGCTGATGGAAACGAAACACCCCTCGGAGGTCAAGGACGGAAAGATCGTCCTGAACCTTGACGGCGAGGAGATCGTTCTGGACGGCGGGTTCTTCGAGGTCGTCAAGGTGCGCGAGAAGGTATCTGGAGAGAGGGTCGTGCCCCATGTGATCGAACCCTCCCACGGGCTGGACAGGATCTTCTATTCTGTGCTTGAGCATTCATTCTCATACGATAAGGCGAATGACTACACCGTCCTGAGGCTCGCGCCGGAAGTGGCCCCCATAAAGGTCGGGATATTCCCTCTTATGGAGAAGGACGGCCTGGACGCGCTCGCCATGGACATCTATGCGAAAGTGCATTCCCCCCAAACGGAAGCCTATTACGACGGATCCGGGACCATAGGCCGGAGATATGCCAGAATGGACGAGGTCGGTACCCCGTGGTGCATAACCGTGGACTACGAATCCCTGGACGGACCGCTCAAAGGCACCGTGACGATAAGGGACCGCGACACCACCGCGCAGAAGAGGATACCTGCGGATTCCGTGCCGGACATCCTGAGGTCCCTGCTCTCGGGCGGATCCTTCGGCGATCTCTGAGCGCGGTGTTCGAACTCCCGCGCTCAGCGGCCCGAGAGTCTGTACCTTTGATCCCTACTGTTGGCCTTTTCCGGTATGGTATACTCGATAATGCCCTGGTCTCTGAGCGGTGACAGCACCCTGTTCACAAAGTTGGATCTTTTCATATCGCAAGAAAGAGCGACCATGATCTCGGAGGTGCTCATCGGACCGTCTTTCAATATCTTCAGGACATCGTTTCTGATGTGTTGATGTTCACTCTCGCCGTAGTGCTGCCCGTTGCCGGCCATATTGAGGGATGCGATCTCGCTGCGGAATATCACGCTGAACCCTCTCGGGCCGTCGTTGAATATCGGTGGATTGACATCACGGTCTTTGTATGCGTCGATTATGGTATTCATGCCGCGGCCGAATGCCTCGATCATGCCTGCGCGGTAGAATGCCTTTGCCAGGGAGGGGTTTCGGGGTTCGGAGGTATGGGTCCTCACCAGAGACTCTATCGTCCATCCATACGGAAGGTTGCCCGAGTTGTATATCGTGAGCGTATCCTTTGTGACCTTTATCTGGATGGGGGCGGGGTCAGAATAGTCGTTATGTACGATCGCATTCATTATCGCTTCACGAAGGGCCTGCTTAGGATAAGGGTTGACATCCATGCGGAATATGCCCTCGTATGCGACCGGAGTTATGATGTATTTTGTCGTGACCAGATCGATCGCTTTTTTTGCGACCAATATCAGCGGGCCGTCCAATCGGTCATCGAACAACATGTCAGAGCCTTCAAACATCCCAATGTATACACTAGCGCCATGCATGAACTTTTGCGGATTTTCATGGAACAGCAGGACCGCAGCTCTTTTCGGCACGCCTTTGGCTAATAGGCCCAGTTTTTCCAGCAGAGAGATGTCATCGAGCCCCAGTTCATCTTCATTCAGTCTGCCGAAATCTCTGCCCATCTTTCTGAACATGGACAGAGCCAAAGGATCCAGGGAGTCCACGGTCTCATCCGGCATCGGCTCTTCAGTCCAAGATGCGTTCAACTTTCTCATAAGAAGTCTTTGCAGTTCCCTCCCTTTTACCTCTGCGGTTGTCGACCCTACGCGCTTGTACACTTTTGCGTGATATAGGATCAGTTCATCGGACGGTTCCACTGTTATAGTTATGGTGGAATCGGCGTTCACCACAACAGACGGGTATATTGCCAGGACATTAACGATGGTGTCTGAGATCTTTTTTGCAACCTCTTTTGCGTCATGAACGCCTGCCGCAGTACCGTTGTCTTCCATGCCGATTATCAACTGTCCGCCTTCCGAATTGGCGAAAGAAGCGAGTGTCTTCAGATACTCGTCCTTCCAGACAAGTTTATACTCCGCATCCTGGTTTTCCATCTTCCTTCCTCATGCCTAGATGGAACTAATTGTATTTTAACTGTATCATTGACTGTATCATCAACTGTATCAAAGGAATAAAAAATGATTGTTTTTATAAGTAAATTATGATATGCCAGCAACTGTATCATCAACTGTATCATCAACTGTATCATCAACTGTATCATCAACTGTATCATCAA
>JGI20171J29575_12612215_pt1 | contig 12633 bp, 24 predicted proteins | sample TergutNc150P4_FD_29575 | JGI IMG/M metagenome (IMG submission 29575)
AATTCGAGGCAATACTTTGTGTATTAACAAGGATTTTTGTGAAAAATGACCAATGAAGATGTGTCGTGATGTTGTGGCAATGAGTTTTCGGAGGTGCCCTTATCTTCCGCACTCTAAAATTAATCTAAAAATCCCTTGTAATGGCGCATCATCATCTGGGATTCCATCTGCTTCACTGTTTCCAGCGCTACACCTACTAAAATGATAATCGATGTTCCTCCCATTTGCAATTGCCCCATTGACGTAAACGCGGAATAAATCATTGGGAACAAAGCGATAACCGCCAGAAAAAGAGCTCCTATCAACGTGATTCTTGACAATATTTTCGAAATGAATTCTGCTGTCGGTGAACCGGGACGAATACCGGGAATAGTCCCGTTATTTTGCTTTAAATTATTTGCCATCTCTACTGGATTATATTGAATAGTCGTGTAGAAGTACGCAAACATAATAATTAACATAAAATATAAAGTACCATAAAGCCATCCATCCGTGGAAAACGCGCCAAAGAAACCTTTCCAAAAACCTTTCTCAGGCTTATAAAAAATATTAATTGTGCCCGGAATAGAAAGAATGGAGCTTGCGAAAATAATAGGTAAAACACCACCTAAAGCAACCTTAATTGGCAAATGGCTTGATTGACCTCCGTACATTTTACGGCCCACAACCCGTTTAGCGTATTGGATCGGAATACGTCTTTCCGCGTCTTGCATAAAAGTAATAACCCACATAACCGCAAGAAAAAGAATAACCCACAAAGGAACAAAAATATAAAATCTCTGATCACCTTGAACCGCGATATTCCAATACTGCCCCAGTAACGTAATTGTCAGCGGCATACGCGCGACAATACCCGCAAATAGTAAAATTGAAATGCCGTTCCCAATACCATACTGATTTACTTGTTCGCCAAGCCACATCATCAATGCCGTGCCCGCTGTAAATGTCATTATAATAACGATAGCCGCAAACCACAGTGAAAAACCTGTTTTATATGTGGTAACATTTTCATGAAGCAGGTAGAAGAAATACGCTGTTCCCTGTATCAATCCTAACCCCACTGTTACATAACGGGTAATTGATTCTATCTTTTTTCTGCCCGACTCTCCCTCCTTGGCCAGCCGTTCCAATGGGGGAATAGCTACGGTGAGCAATTGCATTATAATAGAACTATTAATATAGGGTGTAACACCCATTGCAAATAACGTGGCATTAGCAAAAGCGCCTCCAGATAGAGTATTTAAATAAGCTAACAGTGAGTTCCCCGAATTTGCACCGCTTTTATCCATTAATTCCGCTAATGCTGTCATATTCAGAAATGGTACCGGTATGACCGACCCGACTCTAAAAACAATGATAATCAATAGGGTAAATAAAAGCTTTCTTCTTAAATCAGGAATTTTCCAAGCATCTCTAAGGGTTTTTAGCATTAAACCACCTCTGCCTTTCCTCCGGCTGCCTCAATTTTACTTTTGGCAGATGCCGAAAAACCTGAAACCTTAACAATCAGATCTTTATTAACTGTTCCTTTACCCAATATTTTAATACCGTCAAATGAATTCTTTACTATGCCTGCCTTAACCAAAGCTTTTGTATCAACAGTCTGCCCGCTCTCAAATTTATTTAAAACATTCAAATTTATTGCCACAATCTTTTTGGCAAAAATATTGTTAAAACCTCTTTTAGGCAAACGCCTCTGAAGAGGCATCTGTCCGCCTTCAAATCCAATACGCATACCGCGTCCCGCTCTGGCTTTTTGTCCTTTATGACCTTTTCCCGCAGTTTTGCCCTGGCCTGAACCATGGCCTCTTCCGATCCTTTTAGATTCTTTCTTAGAACCTAAATCCGGTGAGAGTTCATGTAAGTTCACTTATAACACCTCCCAGTTTACGTCTCTACTACCTCTATGAGGTGAATGATTTTAGCCGCTTTGCCTTTTGTTTGAGGATTGTCCGGCTGCTCTGTAACATCGCCGATCTTTTTCAAACCTAATGCATGCGCGGTTGCAATTTGATCTCTTTTAGAGCCTATAAGGCTTTTTACTAATTTAATTTTCACTTCTGCAACCTCCCGGTTATAAAATATCTTTTACGGATTTGTTGCGAATCGCTGCTACCTGCTGCGCTGTTCTTAAGCTCGTCAACCCTTGAAGAGTTGCCCTTACAACATTGCAAGGATTATTTGAACGCAAAGCTTTTGTTCTTATATCTTTTATACCTGCCGCTTCCACAACAGCACGCACAGGACCGCCCGCTATAACACCGGTACCCGGCGCTGCCGGCTTCATCAATACTTTCCCGGCACCGTAAACGCCAACAATTTCGTGTGGTATGGTTGAACCTCTAAGTGATACTGTCATAAGATTTTTCTTTGCGTCTTCAATACCCTTGCGAATAGCATCAGGAACTTCTCCTGCCTTGCCAATACCAAAACCTACAATACCATTGCCGTCACCTACAACTACTAACGCAGCAAACTTGAAAATACGTCCGCCTTTAACTGTTTTTGCAACCCTGTTAATCGCAACGACTCTTTCTTTTAAATCCATAGCAGATCCATCAATAATAGCCAAAGTTATTTCCCCTCCTCCAATATAATAATGTCGCGGTACTTTTAGTTGTACTTAGCGGCGTATAATCTCTCCAAAATCTTTTTGCAAGAGAAATAGGCGGAGCATCATGCCCCCTAGAAATTGAGTCCGCCCTCCCGGGCTCCTTCGGCCAGCTCTTGAATACGGCCGTGATAAATATATCCGCCTCTGTCGAAAACAACATTTGTGATATTCTGTTCTTTTGCCCGCTGTGCAATCAGTGTGCCAACAGCTCTCGCCGCTCCTTTATTTCCGCCGCTGCCTTCTATACTTTTATCTAACGAAGATGCGGAAGCCAACGTTACCCCTTGAACATCATCAATTAACTGTGCATAGATATTGCTTGTGGAGCGGAATACACAAAGGCGCGGCCGGTCTGCGGTACCACTGATTTTGGCACGTATTCTTTTGTGACGTTTTAAACGGGCCTTCTCTGTGTCGCTTTTTTTTATCACTTTGATTTCACCTCTAGTTATATAATATCGTTAGAGCATCATGCTCCTTTATTTGCCCTTACCGGCCTTTCCTTCTTTGCGGCGGATTACTTCGTTAGCATACCTGATTCCTTTACCTTTATAAGGCTCAGGCGGACGCTTTTCTCTTACCTCCGCAGCAAATTGACCAACCTTTTGCTTATCTATACCTGTAATAACAATTTTGTTCGGACTCGGGATTTCAATGGTGATATCTTCCGTGTCTTCCATAATTACCTGATGAGAATAACCTAAATTCATAACAAGCTGTTTTCCTTGCTTCTGAGCACGGTATCCTACACCGCTGACTTCAAGTTCTTTCCTATAGCCTTCAGTAACTCCTGTAATGGCATTGAAAACTAATGTTCTTGTAAGTCCATGAAGAGATTTGTATAATTTTTCATCATTTGGCCTTTTGATTTGAATAATATTATTATTGATATCCACAATCATACTCGGATGAATTTTTTGTGTTAAACTGCCTTTAGGACCTTTTGCGGATAAAACACCGTTTTCAAATTTTACTTCGACACCGGCGGGAATATTAACAGGTTTTCTTCCAATTCGAGACATACTCGCACCTCCTCTTTTTTGATTAACAATTGCACGCGTTAATCACCAAACATACGCCAAAACTTCTCCGCCGACATTCTCTTTACGTGCCTGACGGTCTGTCATAACACCTTTAGATGTTGAAATAACAGCTACACCTAAACCCTTCATAACCTTAGGCATATCTTCTACATTGCTGTAAATGCGCAATCCGGGTTTTGATATTCTGCGTAAGCCTGTAATAACAGGGGTTTTTCCTTCTCCATATCTCAAAAATACTTTAAGAATACCCTGTTTGTCATCATTAATAACCGAATAGTTTCTGATATAACCTTCATCTACCAGAATCTGAACAATCGCCTTTTTTAAATTAGACGCGGGAATTTCAACGGTATCGCGTTTCGCTGAACTTGCGTTACGTATTCTTGTAAGCAAATCAGCAACAGAATCTGTAATCTGCATATCTTTTACCTCCTTTGCTTACCAGCTTGCTTTTTTTACACCGGGTATCTCGCCTCTGTACGCGAGTTCACGGAAGCAAATACGGCAAACTCCAAATTTACGAAGGTACGCATGTGGTCTGCCGCAAATTTTACATCTAGAATATTCTCTCGTTTTAAACTTTTGTTTTCTTGCCTGCTTAATTTTCATCGCCGTCTTAGCCACAATAATCCCTCCTCATCTGGCAAACGGAGCACCCATAAGCGCCAATAACTCACGGGCCTCCTCATCTGTATGGGCGGTAGTGATAAAAGAAATATCCATACCGCGGACCTTATCTATCTTGTCATAATCAATTTCAGGGAAAATAAGCTGCTCTTTTATTCCTAAACTGTAGTTGCCGCGCCCGTCAAAAGAATCTTTATTTATTCCGCGAAAGTCTCTTACTCTCGGCAGCGCTATATTAAAGAGCCTGTCGACAAATTCATACATCCTTTCGCCCCTTAAGGTAACTTTAGCCCCTATCGTCATACCTTCACGCACTTTAAAGTTTGCTACAGATTTTTTTGCTTTACATACAACAGGCTTTTGACCCGTGATTGCCATCAAATCATTTACAATAGCATCAACAATTTTTGAATTATCTTTTGCTTCTCCCGCGGCTACATTGATAACAACCTTATCGAGCTTAGGAATTTGCATAACGCTCTTGTAAGAGAATTTTTTCATAAGAGCAGGTGCGACTTCCTTCCCATGCAATTCTTTTAGTCTTGCCATATCAGAAAAATCCTCCTTACATTGTTTCTTCACATTTTCTGCAAATGCGTTCTTTTTTTCCGTCTTCATAAATTTTATGGCCTATTCGTGTGGGCTTCTTACAGCGCGGACAAATAATCTGCACTTTACACGCATATAAAGGAGCTTCCGCTTTAATAATGCCGCCTGATTCACCCATTCTCCTAGGTTTTACATGTTTGTGTACAATATTAGCTTTCTCAACAATCAATTTCCCCTCTTTAGGGCTGACGGCCATAACCGTTCCTTTTTTTCCTTTATCTTTTCCGGATAAAATTATTACAGTGTCGCCAGTTTTGACATGAACTTTATTTTTCATTGGATGACACCTCCATTACAGTACTTCCGGCGCCAAGGATAAAATTTTTAGATAATCTTTATCTCTAAGCTCTCTTGCTACAGGCCCAAAGATACGCGTACCTCTGGGATTTTTATCTTCTTTTATTATAACGGCCGCATTTTCATCAAAACGTATATATGTTCCGTCGGCACGCCTTACGCCCTTTGCTGTGCGAACAATAACAGCCCTTACAACATCGCCCTTTTTAACCGCCCCGCCAGGTGCTGATTTTTTAACAGATGCCACAATTACGTCGCCAATATTACCATATTTACGTCTGGTCCCACCTAAAACACGAATACACATAAGCTCTTTAGCCCCGGTATTATCGGCAACCTTCAGATAAGTTTGCTGCTGTACCACAGTGCGTCCCTCCTTTATGACTTTAATCATGAAGCATAATTGTTCATTGTTATTTTGCTTTCTCTAAAATCTCTACTAAGCGCCATCTTTTATCTTTTGAAAGAGGACGGGTCTCCATTACCTTTACACGGTCGCCAATACCACATTCATTTTTTTCATCATGAACCTTCAGCCGCACCGAACGTTTAATTATTTTACTGTAAAGGCTATGTTTTATGCTGTCTTCTATTGTAACTACAACAGTTTTATCCATTTTATCGCTTACAACTTTGCCTACTGCTGTTTTTCTCATATTTCTCTCACCCATGGTACGTCCCCCCTTACTTACGCTTCTTTGACTTTATTTATTTGAATTTGACGCAGAACGGTTGAAGCTCTGGCAATGTCCTTCTTAACTACGCCAATACGCATAGAATTGTCTAACTGATTGATCGCATGCTGGAAACGCAAATTAAATAATTCTTGCTTTAAATCTTTAATTTTTGATTCAAGCTCGCTTTCCGTTAATTCTCTCAGTTCATTCGCTGTCATTGAAGAGCCGCCTCCGTTCCTTCTTTTTTAATAAACTTGCATTTAACAGGTAACTTCATCGCAGCCAAACGCATTGCTTCTTTTGCTGTTGCTTCATCAACACCAGACAACTCAAACATCACTTTATCAGGCTTAACAACCGCAACCCAGTATTCAGGGGAGCCTTTACCTGAACCCATTCGGGTTTCCGCCGGCTTTTCCGTAACAGGTTTATCCGGGAAAATCTTAATCCACACTTTTCCAAACCTTTTGCAGTAACGGGTCATCGCGATACGCGCCGCTTCAATTTGATTAGATTTAATCCAAGCCGGCTCTAACGCAACCAATCCATAATCGCCGTATGTGATTTTATTTCCGCTGTAGGCTCTGCCTTTCATGCGTCCTCTGTGAACTTTGCGGTATTTTACACGCTTTGGCATTAACATTATTTTTTGCCTCCTTCCCGATGAGGCTTCTTATTTTTTACTTCATTTAAGACTTCACCTTTATAAAGCCAGACTTTAACTCCGATCTTTCCATATGTGGTATCCGCTTCAGCAAATCCATAATCAATATCCGCTCTAAGAGTTTGAAGAGGAATAGTCCCCTCATGATATTGTTCGCTTCTTGCTATTTCCGCACCGCCTAGCCGCCCTGAGCATTGGGTTTTAATGCCCTTCGCTCCAAATTTCATAGCACGGCTTATAGCCTGTTTCATAGCACGCCTGAAAGAAATTCTTTTTTCCAGCTGCTGGGCAATACCTTCCGCCGCCAGCTGCGCGTTTAAATCGGGAGATTTAATTTCAACAATGTTCAACAGTACAGGTTTTTGCAGAAACCTTTCACACTGCTGCTTCAGTTTTTCAATTTCCACGCCGCCTTTTCCGATAACCATACCGGGTTTCGCGCAATGAATATGAATTCTTACCCGTTTCCCGTCACGCTCAATTTCCACTCTGGGAACACCAGCGCCTGCAAGCTGTTTTTTCAACATCTTACGGAGGTTATAGTCTTCAACAAGAATATCTCCAAATTCCTTTTTGTTGGCAAACCAGCGTGAATCCCAATCTTTTATAATACCGACACGCAAACCATGCGGATTAACCTTTTGGCCCATAAACTTACCTCCTTATTCTTCTTTTTCCTTAAGCACAAGTTTAATATGCGATGTTTTCTTATTTATCCTAAAAGCCCTGCCCTGCGCTCTAGGACGGATTCGTTTAAGCGTTGGCCCCTGACTTACACTGCATTCTGAAACATAAAGGCTGTTTACATCCATGTTGTGGTTATTTTCAGCATTGCTCATAGCTGATTTCAATATCTTCAATAATAATTCACAAGCAGATTTCGGGGTATTTTTGAGAATTGCCTCAGCAAGCTTTACATCCTTGCCCCGGATAAGGTCTAACACTATAACAACCTTGCGTGGGGAAATGCGCAAATAATTTGAATATACTTTTGCTTCCAATTCAATACACTCCTTCCGCTCACCTTGATGTTTTAGACCCTGCATGGCCTCTAAAAGTTCTTGTCGGCGCAAACTCACCGAGTTTATGCCCTACCATATCTTCCGTTATATATACCGGCACATGTTTGCGGCCGTCATGTACCGCAAATGTATGGCCTACAAAGTCCGGGAAAATTGTTGAGCTTCTTGACCAGGTTTTCAAAATCTTCTTTTCACCTGACTCGTTCATTTCCTTTACCCTTTTGAGCAGCACAGGCTGCACAAAAGGACCTTTTTTTGTGCTTCTACTCATAAATTTACAAGCTCCTTTCTTGCCGCCCTTTATTTAATATTTCTGCGCTTTACAATCATCTTGTCACTGCTGTTATGGGATTTACGTGTTTTATATCCTAATGCAGGTTTTCCCCAAGGTGTTACCGGTCCCGGACGCCCTACCGGAGATTTTCCTTCCCCGCCGCCGTGAGGATGGTCACATGGATTCATAACAGAACCTCTGACAGTCGGACGTATACCCATATGGCGTTTACGTCCCGCTTTTCCTATCTTTACATTTTCATGATCTACATTTCCCACTTGGCCGATAGTGGCCATACATTTATCAGGTACATTTCTAAGTTCACCGGATGGCAAACGCAAGAGTGCAAAACCATTTTCTTTTGCCATCAGCTGAGCCATATTTCCCGCTGAACGGGCTAATTGAGCACCGCGCCCCGGATATAATTCTACATTATGAATAAACGTTCCTGTAGGTATATCAGAAAGCCGCAGCGCGTTTCCGGGTTTAATATCAGCACTTGCACCGGATACGATAGTATCACCTACCGCCATCCCCTGAGGCGCGATAATATAAGATTTCTCGCCGTCTTCATATTGAATCAGCGCAATAAAAGCTGATCTGTTTGGATCGTACTCCAATGTTAATACCTTTGCCGGTATATCTATTTTTCTGCGCTTAAAATCAATTATACGGTATTTTTTGCGGTTCCCGCCGCCCTTATGGCGGACTGTAATTCTGCCGTAGCTGTTGCGTCCGGCTCTTTTATTTTTAGATTCCAGCAGGCTTTTCTCCGGTTTAACTTTTGAAAGGCCCGAATAATCTGTTACCGACATATTGCGTCTTGCATTTGTTGTCGGTTTGTAAAGCTTTATAGCCATGTCAACTCACCCCTTACATCATACCTTCAAAAAACTCAATGCTTTTGCTTCCTTGGGTCAAAGTTACAACTGCCTTTTTCCAGGATCTCGTATAGCCTTCCGCTTTTCCCTGACGGCGGTAACGCCCTCTGACATGCAGTGTATTTACTTTCAGGACCTTTACTTTAAAAAGCTCTTCAGCAGCCCTTGATATCTCAATCTTTCCTGCTTTTTTTGCCACTTCAAAGGTGTACCGTTTTTGGGCCGCTCCCCTCATGCTTTTCTCTGTGATAATAGGACGAATAATTATATCATGAGCAATCATGCGTACACCTCCTCAATCTTTTTAACAGCGTCCCTTTCAATAATCAATTTGCCGGCATTTAATATGTCGTAAACATTAACCGTATTTACCTGCGTTGTTTTCACCCCGCTGATATTACCGGAAGATTTTATAACTTTGGCATCAACCTCCGGCAAAACAATCAGCGCTTTTTTCTCAAACCCCACCGCATTCAAAAAATCAACTATTATTCTTGTTTTATAAGTATCCGCAGTGATTTTATCAACAACTACTATTTCATCCGCCAGTGCCTTCGATGAAAAAGCTGATTTTAACGCCAAACGTTTCTCTTTTTTATTTATTGAAAATCCATAGCTTCTCGGCTTTGGAGCAAAGGCAACACCGCCGTGAGTCCATTGCGGAGATCTTGTAGAACCGTGCCTGGCACGGCCTGTCCCTTTTTGCCTCCACGGTTTTTTACCGCCGCCCCTGACTTCCGCTCTTGTTAACGCAGACTGTGTACCCTGTCTTTTATTCGCAAGCTGATTGACAACAACTTTATGCATCAAGGAAACTTTTGGTTCTATACCGAATACGGTGTCGCTGAGCTCTATCGTGTCTACCTTGCTGCCTGTCATATCAACAACATCTATCGTACGCATTTTTATCCTCCCTTTTTAACGATGAAACATCATTAATCATTAGCCGCTGCTTTAACGGTATTTTTAATTACCACAATACCGCCGTTTGGTCCGGGAATAGCACCCTTTATTGCAATTAGATTATTTTCCACATCTACTTTTACTACAGAAAGGTTTTGTACAGTGACTCTTTCCGCACCTAAATGGCCTGCCATTTTCTTGCCCTTCCATACTCTTGAGGGGTCGGAACAGGCTCCCATAGAACCACCATGGCGGGCGACAGGACCGGATCCGTGAGTTTCCTTGAGTCTTCCAAAATTCCAGCGTTTAATTACACCGGAATACCCCTTTCCTTTGCTTATACCTGTTACATCAACCCTGTTTCCCGGCTTAAATACATCCGCTTTTACAATATCGCCTACATTATAAGCTCCGATATCTTCAAAACGGAATTCTCTCAGGGTTTTCTTAGGCGCGACATCCGTTTTCGCAAAATGTCCGCGCATCGGCTTATTTACTTTCTTTGGCTTTAAGTCGCCATATCCCATTTGGACAGCATCGTAACCGTCGTTATCCACTGTCTTTTTCATTGAAATAACACAAGGTCCCGCTTCAACAACCGTTACCGGAATAACATTGCCTTTTTCGCTGAAGATCTGAGTCATACCCTTTTTCGTACCGATTATTGCCTTTTGCATAATCTTTTATTTCCTCCTCAATATAAGTCTCCTTATTAAGAAAACTAAGTCTTCGCCGGAAGGCAAAGCTTTCTTTCGGAAGGCTTTGGTTATTGGTTGGCCCCGCCAACTTGACCATACTGCCGCATACTATAAATATACTTTATAATTTGATTTCTATTTCTACGCCGGCAGGAAGTTCAAGGCTCATTAATGCCTCAACTGTTTTATTAGATGGTCTCAAAATATCAATAAGACGTTTGTGTGTTCTCATTTCAAACTGTTCACGGCTGTCTTTGTACTTATGAACCGCACGCAAAATTGTAACAATCTGCTTTTCAGTGGGAAGCGGAACAGGACCTGAAACCCTGGCACCTGTACGCTTTGCTGTTCCTACAATCCTTTCAGCCGACTGATCCACCAGCTGATGATCATATCCCTTTAATCTTATCCTTATTTTCTCCTTGACTGCCATATTTGTCGCCTCCCTTAAAAATTGTTCTCGGGGCACTTTAAAGCTCTTATTGATAAAATTGAATACCAGAAGCTGTAATATTCTGTATTTCAAAAAAATACATTAAACGCTTCCGGGTGTTTCTTTTTCCCGCAATATTAAACCCGCATAACCAGAGGTTATTCGGGAAGCCTTAAAAATATTTAAGTACAAAAAGCATAATTCTCTCCATGCCGTACTTAACATTATAATCCTCGCCCGGTTTAAAATCGGACATACTCCACGGAAAAACCGGCATAATGCCACAACCTCCCGCTTCAACGCACATCATAGTAAATACGCAGTCACGCAATGTTTATTATACAACAATTGGAATATTAAAACAAGTATTAGTAACGAAAGTTAATGTAGAAATTTTAAAAGATTTTTTATACTATTTTGTACATTATATACAAACATTTTAAATGACCTTATGGCCCATTCACTCCAAAAAACGGTTCGTTCACTCCAAAAATGCGATTTTACTCCCAATAACATACTTTTCACTCCGAATTTCCCACTATGAGAATAAATTATGCTAAACTAAAGGCCTCGATGAAAAACATCGAAATCAAAATCTTTTAAAATTAAGGAGAATAATTAACATGGCTAAAACATCAACACCCGTATCAAGAATTCTGGCTCTGGTTTTTGCGCTTACAATTATGGTTTCCGCTATCATTCCCGCGCAGGTATCAGCCGCCGCCCCCACATGGCCTACTGTACAGCAAAGCTCATCTGTTGTCAAAGAAGCTTATGCAATGCAGTATTTGATCAATTATTGGGGTTACAACACAATCACAACCGATGGTCTATTCGGTTCCGGCACACTGGCAGCAGTTAAAAACTTCCAGACAAAAAAGGGCCTTACTGTTGACGGCGTTGTAGGTCCCAACACATGGACTGCCCTGACAAACGTTACTCAGAAAAATGGGTCAAACTCTGACGCCACAAGAGCCATTCAGTATTTGCTGAAGAACAAATACGGATTTACTTCTCTTGCGATTGACGGTTCATTCGGTCCTGGAACAGAATCTGCGGTGAAGACTTTCCAAAGCTGGAAGGGTATTTCCTCAGACGGTAGTGTGGGACCAACAACCTGGCTATATCTTATCGGGAGCCCAAGTGAAACCTGCCCCCAAACACCGACATTATCTAATGAGAGAATTATCTACAATTTTCTGACAGGAACAATGGGACTAAACAAAGCCGCGGCCTGCGGAGTTTTGGCTAACATTAAAGCCGAATCCAATTTTAATCCAAATATAATCGGTGATAACGGCACAAGCTATGGCATATGTCAATGGCATAACAGCAGATGGACTGCTTTAAAGCAATACCGTCCCAATGACTGGACAACCCTAAACGGTCAGCTTTACTATTTGAAATACGAGCTGGAGAAGGATTATCCCAGCGTTAACTCTTACTTAAAAAGTGTTGCCAATACCGCAACTGGGGCATACAATGCCGGATACTATTGGTGTTATTATTTTGAGATTCCCGCGAACAGGGAGGCCAGTTCTCAGACAAGGGGCAATAGTGCAAAAAATACATATTGGCCGGCTTATTAATGTGGAATTATAACACTCTTGCGTAAATCATAAATATGTGGTATATTGAAAATGCTTTATACAGGCAAGAACTCTGGTTAAGTGTATTGGTACCACTGCTGCGGCCACAGTACTACATGTAAATAAAATTGGGTCTCCTCGAAAGGTTTTTGCGGGGAGACTCATAATTACATCAGGGCACCTCCGAAAACTGCTTGCCGCACCAGCGCGATACAGGATTTATAAAGCCAATTCTCACAAATTGGCTTGGTGCTTTTGCAAAAAAATTCGAGGCAATACTTTGTGTATTAACAAGGATTTTT
>JGI20171J29575_12612211_pt1 | contig 12618 bp, 11 predicted proteins | sample TergutNc150P4_FD_29575 | JGI IMG/M metagenome (IMG submission 29575)
GCCACCGGCGCGACCGGGGCTACTGGTCAGACAGGAGCCACAGGTGCGGCGGGTAAAGGAATATCATCAACTGCCATAACTTATCAATCCAGTTCTTCCGGGACGACTACTCCCACGGGGACATGGCTTACAACAATTCCGAGCGTTTCCGCAAGCCAGTATCTGTGGACACGAACGATTATCACCTATACCGACAGCACAACCAGCACATCCTACAGCGTTGGGATGATGGGAGCAACCGGAGCGGCCGGAAGAGGTATAAGTTCGACCGCGATCACCTATCAGGCAGGCACAAGCGGGACGACCGTGCCGACCGGGACGTGGGCGTCAACGATCCCGTCCGTGGCCGCGAGTCAATTTTTGTGGACGCGCACCGTTATCACCTACACGGACAATACGACCTCCACCTCTTACAGCGTCGGCATGATGGGCGCGAAGGGCGATACTGGAGCGACCGGCCCCGCCGGAGCCGCCGCGCCCACCATCACAATGGTGCGGGAGCAGTATTATCTCTCCACCTCCAATACCACGCAAACGGGCGGAAGCTGGCTTGATACCGTTCCCGTATGGTCGACCGGGAAATATTACTGGACGCGGGTGGCGGCGACCTACAGTAACGGAACCACGACCTATTCAACCCCTGTTCTTGATGAGGGGCTTAATAATTCGCTGGTGACGGCGCTCGAAGCGAAAACGCTGTCCCAGACACTACAAACCACGGTGAGCCAACACGCCACGGCCATTTCCCTGAACGCCAGCAATATTACCAGCCTCACCACCCGGATGTCTACCGCCGAATCGACGCTGACGGTGCAAGCCGGGCAAATCGCCGCGAAAGCCAGTCAAACGGACTTGAATACGCTGACGGGGCGCGTCACCACCGCCGAAGGAACACTGACCGTTCAAGCTGGACAGATTGCCAGCAAAGCGAACCAAACCACGGTTGATACTTTGACCGGGCGGGTGACGGCGGCGGAATCGGCGATCATTCAAAACGCGGATTCCTTCACGCTGTCGCTGTCGAAGCAGACGAAAGCCATCAACGCGCTTGCGGGCGCGAATATTGTGCAGACGGCGTGGCAGCAGGGTACGCTTTCAACATCCACCGGCGCGGAATCCAACAGCACATCTTACGTCCGCAGCGGCTTCATAGATGTGGTGGAAGCTAAAAAATATCTGCTTCAAACCTATGAGGGCGCGTCCTCCTACAGCGTCTACGGCACGGCGTATCTGTTCTATTATAAGGAAGATAAAACGTTTCTGTCGTACACGACTAACGGCAGCAGCACGGCGCCCTTCACGGTTCCGGCAAATGCCCGGTATCTGCGGGTACGGCTCACCACCACGGTTTCCCCAGCGACGATCAACTGTTACCTGCTTCAGACCGAAACATCAAACGGATTCGTCGATTTGAATACGCTCACCAGCATGGTGAAGATACAGGCGACCACCGACACCCTGCTCATTACCGTGTCCGAAACCAAAGGGCTGGTGGGAACGCGATATAAGGTCAACGCATGGGAGCGCGGGACACTCAATACTGCCAATGGACTGGACGCGGCCTCAACCTCTTACCTGCGGAGCGGATATATCGACGTGCAGCCCGCCGAGCGGTATATCTCGCAGACCCTCGCGGGCGGCTCCGTCACCATGTATTACCACTATTACGGGCAGACGGAGGCATATTCCGGCCTTGTTCCCTCCGGAATTACGCAGTACAGCGAAACGCTCACCCCCGGCGATTATACCAGCGCTACCATTGCCGCTTACCTTAATGGCAAAGCCGTGGAGAGTATGAGCATTACTGGGGCGGTAATGGGTAATCCCTACACCAGCAGCGGCGATTATCTTGCCATTTACCACATACCGCTGTCCGGGAACCAGCCGCCCAGCGCCATTCAATGGAACGGGATGAAGGACACATCGGACAATATCGTCCTGCTGTATACAAACGGCGCATGGGTACAGATCGGGACGGTAACGGCGGAAAACTACACCCTGCACACATGGAACCTCACCGACGCGCAGCGCATGGGGATCACCGGCAGCGCCAATCTTCACCTCGCGTTCTTCTCTATTAAAAACGGAACGTGGGCAGGGATTTACAACCAAACCACGACACCCTTCGCGTTCAATCTTTCGGCGGGCCTGCTGTATTTCATTTCCCAAACCGGCACGTCCTCGGCGATTACCGTCCCGGCCAATACCGTGAAAATGCGGGTGCGGGTATCGTCTACCGTCGACCCCGTCGCCTATACCGGCAACGTCTATCCGGGAACAACCCGGTATGATTACTCAAATGGTGAAACGCTCTACTCGGCGCTGCTCATGCAGCGGGATTTGATAAACCTGCGCGTGGCAAAGAACGACGTGATCAATCAAATCAACATTTCCACCGAGGGAATTTTGATCGCGGGCAATAAAATCCGAATTACCGGCACGACTACGATTGATAACGCCGTCATTCAAACCGCCATGATCGCCAACCTTGCCGTCAGTACGGCGAAAATCGCCGATCTTGCGGTGTCAACGGCGAAAATCGCCGACCTCGCGGTATCCAACGCGAAAATTGCCAACGCCGCCATTACCAATGCTAAAATCGGCAACCTTGCCGTGGAAACGGCGCATATCGCCAATCTCGCGGTGGCTTCGGGAAAGATCGCCGATCTCGCCGTGGGTACGGCAAAAATCGCCGACGCCGCTATTACCAACGCGAAGATTGGCAGCTTGGCGGTGAATACGGCGCAAATCGCGGACGCGGCCATTACCAACGCCAAAATCGCCAATCTCGATGCGGCGAAAATCACTACCGGGACGCTTTCGGCGGACAGGATCGCGGCGGGTTCGATTACCTCGGCAAAATTGACGATTGCCAACGGCTACATCACCAACGCCATGATCGCCGACGCGACCATTCAAAGCGCGAAAATTGGGGCGATTGACGCGGCGAAGATTACCACCGGTACACTGGCGGCGACCCGGATCGGCGCGAACAGCATCACCGCCGACAAGGTATCCACGAATTTTCTCCAAGCCTTAACGGGCAATTCGTCCATCCGAATCACGGGCTACGACATCAGCTATTACAACGGGAGTTCCCTGACCTCGCAGATTAACTCAAACGGTTTTGAGTTTACCCGCGACAGTATCAAGATCGGGCGCATCGGGACTAACAGCTTTACAGCCAACTCATCCTGGCGGGGACTGGTTTTCGACCTTGAATACGCGGGCAACTATATGTCCTGGACGTGGCGGGAAACATCGTCGGCTTCTTCATACACAACCAAACTCACCTATTACCGGAGCAAGCTCGACAACGGCATGGAGAAAGGCTTCCATTTCGACGATGTGGTTTATTTCAAGGGCGGCCTTTCGGTGGCGTCCGGCTCAAGCACTGTGACAAACAACATCGGCTATTGGACGTTCAGTTCAACGGCGTATTTAACGCGCGTAACCACGAACGGCAAAGCGGGCGTCGGACTGGGCAGCAGTAATCTGCTTCTCGGCAGTCAGGGAACATGGACGAATTTTGACACCATACGGGCAATCTGCGAACAGCTTGCCGGTAAAACCGTGTATCTTCCGGCGAATTCGTCAGGGCTGGGAAGCTGGTGGACGGTTAATTTCCCATCAATGACCACATGGTCAACTTAAGGAGAACAGGATTATGGCTGACGAAAGAATATCGCTTGAAGCGGAACGCGAGGAGCCTGTGTATATCATGGCGCCTCATCCCGCGGCGCGCGTTGTTTCGGGCGAAAAAACCGTAGCCCCCGGCGAGCCGGAGGTAGCGGAGGAAACCCTCGCGGATTTGGTCGCTTCAGAAATTCAGGAGCAAATGGGCGGGCTGCGCTCCGCGTTAATTACCGAGATACAAATTGAACTACAAGGAGGTTCTAAATTAAATGCTAAAAATTAAGAATTATCAACTGGTGGCCGTACTTGAATTCTTGGAAAAGGCGGAGCTAAAGCCCCGCGCCAGCCGGGTGCGAACCAAACTGAACCGGCTGCTTTACGCCAAAATCGAGGATTTACAAGGCGACGAGCTGGCTTTGCTCGACCGATTCGGCAAGAAGGACAAGGACGGCAAGCTCATTGAGAACAACGGCACATATACGCTGGTTGAAGCGACCGCCGCCGAATACCATCAGGAAAAGCGGGCACTTTTGGAGGAAATCGCCTCCGTCAACGTCGATGAGTTGAAAGACAAACTCGGCGCGCTGATTGAGGAACTGGAAAGCAGCGAGGTCACATTCTCCGGCAAGGATGCCGAGGCGCTGGATTTGCTGCTGGACGCGCTGGAAGCGGAGGTGAGGGCAATGACGTAGCGAATAAAAAACGCCCTGCCGGTCGGGCGGATATGACCGGCAATAACAGGCGCTTACCTTCGGGTGGGCGCTATTTTCATACAAAAAATTTGAAAGCGAGGTCAAACAACATGAAAGAAATCTGGTCTTGGATTCAACTGGCGGCCACCGTTACCGGCGGTGCGCTCGGATGGTTCATCGGAGGATTCGACGGACTCATCTACACGCTCGTGGCCTTTGTGGTCTGCGATTACGTCACAGGCGTTCTCCGCGCCGTGGCTGAGAAAAAGCTCTCCAGCCGTATCGGAGCGCAGGGCATCGTCAAGAAAATCACCATCTTTATCATGGTCGGCATCGCCAACATGGTGGACGTGCATCTGCTCGGCGGCGGCTCTGCTCTGCGAACGGCGGTGCTGTTTTTCTACATCTCTAACGAGGGCATTTCCATGCTGGAGAACGCCGGAACGCTCATCGACATCCCGGAGGTGCTGAGAAACGCGCTGGCTCAATTACACACCAAATCCGGCAGCAAAACAACCGTCCCTTCCGGCTCGGACGAACACGAATATATCGTACCGCCGCACCCGACACCGGGCGCGGGAACTGAAAACGAAAGCGAAACGGAGGAACCTGACAATGAATCTTAAAAAACTCATCTTCACCAACAACGCTTGCTACAAAGCGGGCAGGACAATCGCCGTCAAGGGCATCATGGTGCATAGCACCGGTGCTAACAACCCCAATCTCTGCCGCTACGTCGGCCCCGACGACGGGCTGCTCGGCAAAAACGCCTACAACAACCACTGGAATCAGGACTTGCCGGACGGTCGGCAGGTCTGCGTCCACGGTTTCATCGGCAAGCTGAAGGACGGCTCCGTCGCCACCTATCAGACTTTACCGTGGAATCACCGGGGCTGGCACGGCGGTTCCGGCTCGAAAGGCTCGGTCAACGACACCCATATCGGATTTGAGTGCTGCGAGGATGGTCTGACTGACCGCGCCTATTTCGAGGCGGTCTACAAAGAGGCAACGGAACTTTGCGCCTATCTCTGCCGCGAATTCAACCTCGACCCCATGAAAGACGGCGTCATCATCGGGCATTATGAGGGATACCAGCGCGGTATCGCCTCCAATCACGGTGACCCGGCCAACTGGTTTCCCCGTTTCGGAAAAACCATGGACGACTTCCGAAAAGAGGTCAAGCGGCTGCTGGACGCGGGCGGTTCCGCGCCTGTCACGCCCGCAACTCCGACGTCCAATGATGAAGTTATCTGGAATTTCCTCATGGGCAAAGGACTGAACGCATATGCGGCGGCGGGCATCATGGGCAACCTCTACGCCGAGAGTGGGCTGAAACCCACCAATCTGCAAAACAGCTACGAGAAGTCTCTGGGTTTCACCGACGAAAGCTACACGGCGGCGGTTGACAGCGGTTCCTATACCAACTTCGTGAGGGACAGCGCAGGTTACGGCTTGGCGCAATGGACGTATTACACCCGCAAGCAGGCGTTGCTGGATTTTGCAAAATCGGCGGGCGCGTCCATTGGCGATTTGAAGATGCAACTTGATTTCCTGTGGAAGGAACTGCAGGGGTACATCGCGCTGATGAATATCCTCAAAACCGCGACGTCGGTGAAACAGGCGTCGGACGCCGTGCTGACCGACTTCGAAAGACCCGCCGACCAGAGCGACACGGCAAAGACAAAGAGGGCTGGCTACGGTCAGGGGTATTACGACAAGTTTGCAAAGGTCTCCGCACCGCCGACCATGCCGACCGCTGTCAAAAAGGGCGACACGGTAAAGCTGGCGGACAACGCTACCTACTACGACGGCAAAGCGATCCCAGCGTGGGTGAAAGCCGACAAATGGATCGTCAGTTCCGTCAGCGGCGACCGCGCGGTAATTGACAAGAACTTGAGCGGTACAAATTCCATCAACAGCCCGGTCAACGTCAAGTTCCTTTCCGTGGTCGGCGCTTCCGCTCCGGCGCCCATAACCCCGGCGTTCACCGCCTACACGGTTAAGGTGACCGCCGATGTGCTGAACATCCGTAAAGGCCCCGGCACCAACTACGCCGTTGTCGGCACCATCAAGGATAAGGGCGTCTACACCATTGTGGAGGAGACCGTCGGCACCGGTGCGGTCAAGTGGGGAAAATTGAAATCAGGCGCCGGTTGGGTGAGTCTCGATTTTTGCCGGAAGGCGTGACCTTACGCTTACAAAGAACATAAAAACAAAGAACGACGCTTCAAAGCAAATTCAAAATTCGCGGCGGCGGGGCAGGTATTTTCCTCCCTGCCGCTTTGCTTTTGGAGGAAGCGTTATGGCTACTACAACAATTCAAAACCCCGCCCGTGAGACACGAAAAAACGTCGGCGGCGTGGAATATATTATACGTTCATTTTTCAAAGAAGATGCCTGTGAAACCGCCGAGCAGAAACTCCTGCGGCTGGTTAGGGAACGGGTTGCCGTCGAGGTGAAAAGCCCGGAAAATCAAGGTTTTTCGTCAACATAGACTTGCTATGTACAGGACTGTATGGCTATATGGTGATGGCCGTATAGTACGCGCCGAAAACAAAAAAGGAGGGCTTTTCATGGCTGAACAAACAGAAAAAATCACCGCTTTGTATGAGCGGTTGAGCAGGGACGATCTGCTCACGGGCGAGTCAATGTCAATCGCCAATCAAAAACATATGCTCGAAAAATACGCCAAACAACACGGCTTTACAAACATCGAGCATTTTCCTGATGACGGGGTGTCCGGCACGGTGTTTTCACGACCTGAGCTTAACCGGCTGCTTGACCTCGTCCGTCAGGACATGGTAGCCACGGTGCTAATCAAAGACCAGAGCCGCATGGGACGTGACGTGCTGGAGGTCGGACTGCTTAAGCGGATGTTCGAGGAACACAGCGTAAGGCTTATCGCCACCAACGACAACCTTGATACGGCGAACGGTTTTGATATGATGTCCATTATTCGGGACGTTTTCAATGAGTTTTATGTGTCCGACACCAGCAAAAAAATACGGGCGGTTAAAAGAGCGAAGTCCGAGGCGGGCGATATGAAAATCGGCAGACCGCCGTTTGGCTATCTGCGCGACCCGGAGGACGACCAGAAATTTGTAGTCGATGAGGACGCCGCCGCGATTGTCCGCGAGATTTTCACCCGCATCATAGCAGGCGACGGGATATCCAAAATCGCGGCTGACCTCAACCGCCGCAAAATTGACACGTCCATCACGCGGTGGAACAGGCGGCAAGGCTGCGACATCGGTGAAGACCCGCACCGCTGGTCAGGCCAGCAAGTCCAGCAAATCGCGCAAAACCGTACTTACCTCGGGGAGCGGATACTGCAAAAATACACCACGGTTTCTTATAAGAACCACGACCGCGTTATACGGCCGCCGGAAGAATGGTGTGTTTTTCCCGGCCACCACGAACCACTTGTGTCTGTTGAGGTTTTTGAAACGGTACAGCGGCTTAGGAGCGTTCGGCGCAAATTTACAAAAACGGGCGATTTGGGCGTGCTGAACGGCTTGATGGTTTGCGATACTTGCTGGGATAACCTTCGCATCGTGAACAATGTAAAAGCAAACCACGCCATGTATCTATGCCGGAATTACGCCAATTCGGTCTGCGCCGGGACAGGGCATGAATGCACCAGGCATTCGATTAACCGCCAAACCATAGAACAGCTTGTGCTTGAGGAGTTGCGGCGCGTGACCGAATTTGCCCGCAGGGACAAAGCGAAGTTCGTGGCGGCGATTCGCTCGGAAAAAGATAAAGCGCACGAAAAAGCCTTGAAAGCTAAGACCACGCAGCTTGCAAAAGACGAAAAGCGAATCGCGGAACTCGACGCCATCATCAACAGGATTTACGAAGATCATGTGGCGGGAAAATTAAGCGACGAACGGTTTGACAAAATGCTGGCGGCCTACGAGAGCGAACAATCCGCGCTGACTGTGGAGGCCGAGGCGCTTCGGTCTGAAATCACGGCCGAAAAGGAACGGGCGGATGGCATTGAAAAGTTCCTCAAGCTCTGCGAAACCTATACCGACTTCACGGAGCTAACGGCTGACATAGCAAGAACGTTCATAGAAAAGATTGTGGTTCACGAAGCAGTAAAAGCGCCGGGGCATAGATACAAACGGGAGTCCCAGCAAATAGACATCCACTTCACCTTCATCGGAGAAGTCCCCAAAGAGTAGGCGGTTACGGCATTTCAAGCCCGTAGCCGCCGAATTTTTTTGGCTCTATAAAGTGTCCTTAAATCATAACGGATAACGCAACCATGCCGTTCGTTTTCAGCGTCGATCTGGCTGATTTGTTCATTCGAACCGCGGTAGATGTCGTCGCTATGACGGCCGGGTTGCTGATCACAAATTTTTTCGGGCCTGTTTCGTAGCTGAAGCCGCCACATCCATTGATTGCCACATCTTTTTTCTCCCCTGTCCCCTGTCAAGCGTTTACGAAAAATAAAAAGCATCTTGACAAAGCAAAAAATGAATTGTATAATTATTCAAACTAATTGCAAAAATATTCGCAAGAGGATGCCGCCATGTCCATCGACTACAACGCGCTCGCAGAATCATACGACCTCACGCGCACGGCAAACATCAGCATCATCCATTTGTTTGCGGCGGAACTGCCGCTTGACGGCAAGACCATTCTGGACTTCGGCTGCGGCACAGGCAATTTTGCCCTTGCGCTCAAAGCGCTTACCTCCGCCGAGGTTTATGGCGTGGAACCGTCTGAGGGGATGCGCGAAAAGGCGCTGGCCAAGGGGCTGGACGCGCGGCCCGGCGATCATTCGTCCATTCCGTTCGCGGATGCCTTTTTTGATTTCGTATACATGACCGACGTGATCCATCACGTACCTGATTTGAGCATGATGTTTGCCGCGTTTGGCCGTGTGCTCAAACCGGGCGGGCTTGTTTGCATCCTCACCGAATCCCACCGCCAGCTCGAAACGCGCTTTTGGATAAAGCACTTTCCAACGGCTGTCGCGGCGGAAAAGAAGCGCTACCCCGATATACCCGATATTATCCAAGCCGCGCAAACCGCCGGCCTCAAAGAGCATAAGGTCATCACCACCGACGCGGACAGCGAGTTTACCATTTCCCAAGCGTTTGTGACGCTGGCGGAAAACAGTTGCCGGATATTGCGGAGGAAAACGTATGAACATCACCTATACCAATACGCTCACGCCAGCGGAATGGAACGCTCTGCGCGCCGCCGTCGGCTGGGGGACCATCGAAAACAGTCTGGCCGCCAAGGGTCTTGCAAATACCGCTTTTATTGTTTGCGCCAGGGACGGTGAAAAGGCGGTCGGCATGGCGAGGATTCTCACCGATTACGCGTATGCCGTCTATATCGCCGATGTGATCGTGACGCCGGAATACCAGGGCAAGGGGATCGGCGGGGGCGTCATGTCGCGGATTATGGCCTACATTGATGAAAACATCGCGCGGGGGCAAAGCAAAGTGATCGCGCTTCTGGCGGCAAAAGGAAAAGAAGGATTTTACGAAAAATTGGGATTTACAAAACGCCCGACGGATGAGTTCGGCCCCGGCATGTCGATAAAGGTTCAAAAGAAGGAGGCCACCGAATGAACGGTGAAATGCTGCTGTATGAGGAGCTATCCCTCAACGCCCACCCCGCGCTGCAAACGCAGCTTTATGACGGCTGGGTGCTTCGGTTCGCAAACGGCTACACAAGCAGGGCGAATTCAGTCAATCTCCTCTACCCCTCCGCCCTTGACCCGCAGACGAAAATTACCGCCTGCGAAGAACAATACTTCGCGCAGGGATTGCCCGCCGCATTCAAGCTGACCGACGGCGCCGGCCCCGGCATGGACGCCCTGCTCGCGCGGCGCGGCTATACGCTTGCCACGCCCGCCTATGTGATGAAGATGGATTTGCGGGGCAGAACATTCGAATCCGACAGCTTCGTATCGACAAGCTATGCCGATAAGGCATGGCTTGTCGCGTATTTTACATTCAGCAATTATCACGGCACCGCCAAAACCACCGCCGCCAGGCAGATACTGAAAAATAATAAAAACAGCATGATCTGCGGGCGAATTGTAAAGGACGGCCTGCCCGTCGCCTGCGGTTCATCGGTGGTCGAGCGTGGATACGCGGGGCTTTTGAACATCGTTGTGGACGCGCCGCGGCGCGGCAAGGGGTATGGCAGGGGACTCTGCGAATCGCTCCTGGCCGAGTCAAAGCGCCTTGGCGCGCATACAGCGTATTTACAGGTGGCGCGGGAGAACGAAAAGGCCGTTTCGCTTTACACAAAGCTTGGCTTTACAACGATCTACTCGTATTGGTATCGGGTGAAGGAGAGGAAACCGCTATGATCATCCTCCGCCCCGCGGCCTTGGCTGACGCCGAAGCGTTGGCCGCGATGAACAAACAGCTCATCGAAGATGAACAGCACGACAATCCGATGACCATGCCGCAGCTCAAGGAACGGATGGAAGGGTTTTTATCGGGCGATTATATTGCGCTGCTCTGTGCTGACGAGAAAGACAACACGCTCGGGTATGCCTTGGTGCATAAAGCCGCACAGCCGGCATACCTGCGCCAATTTTTCATCTGCCGGGAGCAGCGGCGAAAAGGCGTTGGCAGGCAGTTCTTTTGGGGGCTGCTCGAATATCTGCGTACGGATACGATAGATGTAGAGGTCATGGCTTGGAACGAAGCGGGCAAAGCCTTTTGGGAAAGCCTGCGGTGTAGGCCCAGAAGCATTTATTTGCGATATGAGAGGGGGCAATGACAGGTTCCCCAAGGCTCTTGTCCCCGGAATTTTTTGGTTTATCCCGCTATACTGAGCAGTGGAGGCGCGCGCATTGCGCACTCGCGGCGCATGGTTGAACCTCACGAGGTGTCACGGATGAGCGGCTGATTATGCGGAAAACTGCCGGAAAAAATCCATCGCAAATGGCGTTAGAATATGGTATACTTTTTTTGTATAGTGTTTTTCATTTCTCAGGCGGCGGAAAGACAAGCGCATAAAAAGTTATGTCAGGGGTGTTGTGGTTTGAATCATAACGGTATTTTTACTGTTGCGGTAAGCTTAATACTTATTGCTTTCATTGGCTTTATTGTCTATGAGGTTGCTACCGACCCTTGGAATGATATGTTTAAGGACAGAGTTGAATATCCATTGGCAAAGGTTGATGTAAACGACACTTCAACCTATATGCTTGTGAAATGGCAGCACAGCCCTATTCAAAAATATGAAGTTATTACTGATACCCAGGCAATTAAGGATAACAAATCCGTTTTCAGCGTTGACAACGATGGTGATATATATGGCACCACAGCCGGTGGCGTGATATGGCTTTTTAAAAATGGAAAACAAATTGATACAGTACTATTTGACAATACTTTGACGAAAAAAATTGAATATGGAACGCTCCAATTTCAACAAATCAATGAGCTGCAATATCGGTTGCTTGTCGGTGATGAGATTGCCGAACAAGGAGAAAATTATAGCATTCTCCGCGATAATAAAAACAAGGAACCCTATTATTCTTGTTTCGCTCACGGAGATGACCTGCATAGCATTGAAACGGTTTATTTGCTTACTTCCGACAGCAACATTGATAAGATGGCAAAGCCGCATAAAATCAATGAAGATATTATAGAGTTCATAAAACACTCGTCAAATTACGCGGGAAATCAAACATGGCATTGGTATTTTCGGCTGTCAGACAACAAACTGAGTTCTATGTACCGGAATGTAAGAGCGGTAAAGAACAATTTAATGGCTTATGCTTCCGATAGCGGAAAAAGCAGAATAATCATTCACGACATGTTTGATAAGTCCGCTGACCGCAAAGAAATCATTGGCGATTTTCCAGACCCATGGGATGATGATTTTTTATTGTCCGCCGCGTTTACGTCAGACGGGAACATTCGCGCAACGTACATCGGAAAAGATGGTCAAGCACATAACGATGTTTTCTCGATAGAGTAAGGCGGCGAAAACAGCAACATTTTGGGCAAACCTTCTTGGCAAACGCTATCGGACGATCATGCAATCGGGCGGCTTTCAAACGAGCGTTTTGCGAAAATGTTCACTGCCTAAAGCGTATGGGTGGACGAATCGTAACACATTAGCAACAAGGTTATGACAGACTTTTCGCACAGAATCCCGATAAACGGAAGTTCGGAAAAACCGGAACCGTTTTCCGCCTATAGCGGAATCAAAAACGGCGGAGACGCATTTCGGCACGGCGCACGCCCCAGCGTGCGACAATGCCGAAATGCGGATCAGCGCCCTCTGGCGTTCCCGCCACGCC
>JGI20171J29575_12612210_pt1 | contig 12615 bp, 12 predicted proteins | sample TergutNc150P4_FD_29575 | JGI IMG/M metagenome (IMG submission 29575)
TATTCTTGCAAAATAAATGCTAAAACTATATAATGACAATGTAGATAGAAAAAATATATATAAAAAAAGGGGAGATTATATCTATGAAAATTTCAAAAATTTTAACGAAAGCAATAGCAACTGGTGCTACGGCTCTTTTGCTTATTACAACAGTTGTCGGTGCATCAACAATCAAGACTCCTAACATGGGATCAGTAGCAAGAGAATATGCGGACATGGTTTCAAAGGCTAGCATCTTTCAATCAATGCAGAATGTGGTTATTGATGGTTTTACAAGGCAATGCGTAACTGAAGCTGCTCTTGATAAAGCTATTCAAAATGCCAATTTAGCTGCAAGTGCGATAACAGGTATTACCTATCTAGATGATGGAAATAAGGTATGGACTGGAGTTTTATATGGTACCGATAAAGGTCCAGGCTCTAATTATCATTATGTGAGAGATACTGGTCTTATAAACACAATTAATGGATATTTAAGTAATGTTTCTGTTGGACCTGTTTCTATGACTTTTAAAAAGAATCTCGCAACAAATGTATCAACCAATGAATATTATGATAAATTATGGTTGGATATTACTACTCCGCTTTATCCTTCAGGGATGCAAAAATATCTAGTAAATTTTGGAGGCAGTAGTGTAATAACTGCATCTCAAATGAGCAAATTTTTCTCAGACTACGCAGTATTCCTTGCATCGGTGAAAGCATTTGACAAAGCAGCAGGATGTTATGATACCACAACACCTACGACACCTACGACACCTACGATACCTACGACACCAACTACACCTACAACACCTGTAAGACCAGGAAGACCACAGCAACAAAGACCACAAGTCATACAAGATGCAGTAATAACAGTAAGATACACAAAGATCAAAATAGGCACTAAATTTGTTATAATGGATGGGGTTACTGCAAGAGATGATGGAGGAAGAGGAACAGATATAACCAAGAAAGTAACAGTTAAAGGATCAATAAATACAGCTAAGCTTGGGAGCTATAGAATAACTTACAGTGTAACAGGTGCAAATGGGAGAGTTGTAACTAAAGTAGCTACTTATCAAGTAGTAAATGATATATATCAAGGCGGAAGACATTACAATAAGTGGTAATAAATTAATATTTTATATAGGGGAGTTAATCATAACTCCCTTTTTAATATCAAATTTTAAAAAAATTAACAATTTGGTTTTACAATATTTTAAATATATCTTATAATAACACTATATAAATATAAAAAATATGAAATGAAATAATTATTTTAGATTTTTATAATATATTATAATTTATATGATATTATTTAATCGAGAGATGTGTTTTGATTTTTACATAAAAAATAGCTATAATATTTATGAAATGTGAAAAAACCTACAGAGATTCAAAATTTTTACAATAAAATATTTACCATATGAAATAATTCAACATAGTTGTGATTTTTCACATGAGTTTTCTAATCTTTAAAGTTAAAATTATAAATAATAAATTTTAAGAAGGAGTGATCTGCTTGAATAGAAGAAATTCAAGAAGTATAGGATCAACATTAATTTCTTTAGGTATATTGCTGATTGTCGGTATCGTGTTGAGCTTTTTAATGTGGAATTTCGCGGGCACAAAAGTTTTAGCTGTCAATGCTCTTTATGCTGATCCAAAAGATGTGAAATTTGGAGATGAGAAGGTTATAATAGATTCTAGGGAAATAGTGCTTCCAGCAGAGGGTGAATTTCTTGGCAATTTAAAGATACCATCTATCGATTTAGAAGTACCCATTTACGTTGGAGATTCTGATAAGGAGCTTTCAAAAGGAGTTGCAATGGACACGTATATGAGATATCCTGGTCAAGATGGAAATGTCGTTCTTGCAGGACATACAAATTTAGTGTTTAAAACGCTTGGTGAGGCTAAGGATGGTGATGAGGTCATTATAGATACATCTTATGCTGTTTTTAAGTATAAAATTGCATCTCATGAAATTGTACAAGCTATGGATACGACTGTCATCGTGGAAAAAGATAGTGAGTTTTTAACGATTTATACTTGTTATCCATTTAATTTTGTTGCTTCTACTGATAAGAGATACGTTTTAAGATGCGATTTTGTAAGCAAAGAGGCAAAGAGTGAATTAAGATCTCAGAATCAATAGGTGATTCTATGAATAAAACAAAGTATATAATCTCTTTTATATTTTTAATGATAATAACCATTGTGGTTTCTTATGTTGCTTATGTAAATAACAGGGAAGATGTGACTAATACTGATGATCAAAGATCTTTTGATGGGGTAACAGGAGTAGCTAAGTCAGGTTTTTTTGGGGAGTTTGAGAAGTTTCTATCAAGTTACGACGAAATCGTCAATACTACAGATGCTACATCGGAAATAATCATGCCACAGCGTGGTGATTTGGTGGGAAGTATTGCTATACCATCTATATCTTTAGAAGCTAATTTATTTTATGGTGATGATGAAACTGAATTGTCAAGGGGTGTAGGGATAGATCCAAGACAAAAAATACCTGGTCAAGATGGCAATGTCATTCTAGCTGGTCACAATATTTCGGATTTTGGAGCTCTAGGTGGTTTAAAAATAGGGGACGAGGTTTTTTTAAACACGAATTATGGCATCTTCAAATATAATGTTGAATATTACATGGTGACGCAGTATGATGACTTAACTGTTATCGTTCCAAAAGAGCATGAATTTTTAACCATGTATACTTGTTATCCTTTTGATCAATATACACCATCAGAGAAGAGGTTTGTTGTCACTTGTACATATGTTGGGAGAGAATAAATAAATAAGGGGATAAAATATATGCAAAAATACGTCAAGATAATTTCCTTGATTTTAAGTATAGTCTTATCAGTGAGCATCATGGCATTGATTATCAATATAATATTAAAGCAAAATGTTTTTAACGAGGCATATCATAAAAATTTAGTGAATAAAGAAGGATTGTACAAAGAAATAGAGGATAGAGTGGAAGAAAAATTAAAATTAATAACCACTGCATCAAATTTCCCAGAGACTCTATATCAAAATATTGTGACTGATGATATGATAAATGTTAATGTTGATAAAATACTAGAAGAGAATATCAAGGCACTTAACAACCAGGATTATGATCAAAATGTCATAAACATAGATGATTTATTAAATACATATTATAAAAGGATAGATGATTACATAGCATCAAGAAATGTTATAATGAATGATTCTGCTATAATAGTGATAAATGACATAAAACTTAGGGCAAGGGTAGAAGTTTTGGGAGCAATCTCTTCAATCAATTTCTGGACTTTCCTGGAAAACCATAAAGACTCAAAATATCTCAATTTGTTGTTAAGAGCATTGCAATTTTTAGATACAAACACTGTGATGTTATCGATTGTTATTTTAACAATGATTGTGGGTCTCTTCGCCTTAAATTTAAAGAGGTTGATGTTTTTCTTTAAGTATGCAGGAGTAGCCTTGTTTATTGGAGGAGCAATACCATTTTGCATTGGATTAGGTGGAAATTTATCTGATATTTCAAATAAAATATTGTTTATGGGAACTTTTGCAAACAAGCTTTTGTGTGCTCTTATAGATTCTGTCTTCAACTTTTTGACTGTTTCAGGTATTATTTTAATCATCGTAGGAGTTTTAGCAATCATAGTTTCCGCTTTGACTTCTCTAAGAAGAGTTAGCAGGTCACTCAGAAGTAAAACAGTTTGATCAATATCTTGGGTGGATAAATTTTAAATTACTCCACCCAAGATACATCAATTAAAGTTTAAAATGAAGTTTTCAATAGCATAAGAAATTCCATTTTCATCGTTAGATTTAGTTACGAAGTCTGCTAAAATTTTAATATCGTCTACTGCATTTCCCATAGCGATTGATGTACCTGCAAATCTAAACATCTCTATATCATTATAATTGTCTCCAAATACTATTATTTTTTCTGGGTTCATTTTATAATAACCCGCCAATTTTTCCAAAGCATCTCCTTTTGACACACCTTTTTCCATTAAATCTAACAGATAATATCCTGAAGAGACTATATGAAGATCTAGCTTTAAGACGAGTTCTTTTTGTCTTTTAGGGATATTTTCATGTTCATCGACTATGAGAAATTTAAGTATCTGATCATTTTTCAACACATCAGGGTCATATATCTTAATGAAATCAATTTTCGCCTTATTATTACGGAATAATTCTTTAAGAGTGTTCTCATTAATCACATGATAATAAACAGAGTCCAAGGTATAAGCCAAATAATTTAATTCATGAGTTTTTGCATATTCAATAAATTTATTCACGGATGTATGATTTATGAATTTTGAGTAAATAATTATATTATCGAGTGGATTTCTGACAAGAGCGCCGTTTGATGATATTATTGGAGTTTTAGAACCAATTAATTCAAGATGTGGCAGCGAAAACATATCAGTACGTCCAGAAGCGATAAATATTTCCACGTCATTTTTCATAAGCAGTTTAATTGATTTTAAGTCTTGATTTGATATGATTTTTTCTTCATTTAGAAGGGTTCCATCGAGGTCAAAAACACACCATTTATAATCAAACATATTTTTCTCCTCATATTCATATATTAAGCAATATTATTTTAACACAATAAAATGAATATAAATATATGTAACAATATATAGTTTAAGTAAAATAATTTGTGTTATGATACAAAGATTTAGAATAATATTTATAAGTTAAAGGAATATGGTATAATAAAATATATTTATTTTATAAGTGATTCCATATAAAAATATGTAATTCTAATTAATACTTAAGTTCTATAAAATACAAATCTTTACTTTTTTCACATGAATCCCAAATAAATCAATATAATAGAGGTGTTATTGTTGAGTTTAGATTTTGATAGTATGACTTTAAATGATCTTAAAGAATACGGAAAGAGTCTCGGAGTAAAAGGCATATATAAATTAAAAAAAAGTGAACTTATTGATGAAATAAATAAAATTGTCTTTGAAAAAATAGAAAAGGAGAAAAAACTAGAAGCAAAGGAATCAAATAGCAAACTAGTAAATGGAAAGATGTTGGTTGAAAAGATAAAGACTAATAGTGCTGAAGATGAACCAAACGAGAAAAAAGATCCTTCAATATCATCTTTTGATGATTTAGATATGTATAAAGGTGTATTAGAGATAATTGAAACCAATAATTTTGGTTTTTTAAGAGGAAGAAATTATTTAACCAGTTCTGAAGATATATATGTCTCACCTGCTCAAATCAGAAGATTTAATTTAAAAACAGGCGATGAAGTATCTGGTAAAGTGAGAGTAGCTAAAGAAGGAGAAAAATTTAAAGCTCTCCTATATGTTGACAAGGTAAATGGAGAAAATCCTGAAAAAGCAGTAACCAGAAAATCATTTGAAGATTTAACGCCAATCTTTCCAAATAAAAGGCTCATCTTAGAAATTAAGTCTAATTCTGTAAAAAGTCAAAGAGATTTATCTATGAGGTTGATGGATATTACTTGTCCCATAGGAAGAGGTCAAAGAGGTATCATCGTGGCACCACCAAAAGCAGGTAAGACAACTCTGCTTAAGAAAATAGCTCAAAGCATTTCTGTAAATAATAAAGATGTAAAGCTCATAGTTCTTTTAATAGATGAGAGACCTGAGGAAGTAACTGATATGAGAGAATCCATAAATGGTGAAGTTATTTATTCTACTTTTGATGAAGAACCTGAACATCATGCAAAAGTTGCCTATATGGTGTTAGAAAGGGCTAAGAGAATGGTAGAACAAGGACAAGATGTTGTCATACTGATGGATAGCTTGACGAGGCTTTCAAGGGCGTATAATCTTACAATCACTCCTACGGGGAGAACTCTATCCGGTGGACTTGATCCTGGAGCTCTTATAATGCCAAAAAAATTCTTTGGAGCAGCGAGAAATATAAGAGAAGGGGGAAGTCTAACCATCTTAGCCACTGCACTTGTTGAAACTGGTAGCAGAATGGACGATGTTATTTTTGAAGAATTTAAAGGAACTGGAAATATGGAAGTTCATTTAAATAGAAAACTTCAAGAAAGAAGGATATTTCCTGCAATTGATATCTATAAGTCTGGTACAAGGAAAGATGATCTTTTATATGTTAGTGAGGAGGAGAAGGCTGCTGCTTTTAATATAAGAAGAGCTTTTGATGAGAATAATATTCAAAATGTCACAGAGACTATTTTAACTCTTTTAGCTGGTACAAAAAATAATGAGGAGTTTACAAGAGTTGCGTCGAAAATAGATTCTTTAAAATGAGCTGATTATTGTTAAGTTTTTGTTAACTATAGATATTTTTAACATTCATATTAGCATATGATTTTTGTATTAATCCAATAAGCATTTAATTTAATACAATTAAATATTTTTTATTGGAAAGAACATACATAGTATAAAATGAAGTTAATATTTGATTAAAATATTAAGTAAATTTGGGAAATAAACTTAATTTTTAATTATATAAAATATGTTATATAATAATTGTAATAGAGTATTCAAAGTAAATTATATATTTTATTATGAGGTGTTATAAAATGTCTAAGGCAATTGGACTAGCAGTTGTAGTTTTCTTAGTTATTAATTTCGTCTTTGCTTCTAAGGTACTCGCTGATGACAAGATAAAATTAGCTTATGATAACAACGAAGTTTTAAAGATTGTAAGCAAAGTGATACCTCATTTAGACAATTCCTCAGGTTATGCTAAATTAAGGACTGAAGATTTATCTAAATTAAAGATAACACAAGACCAACTTGTAGGGCTGAATAGTGGGCTTAAATCTAACACAATCAGAGTATCAAAAGAATGTCCGTCAGAAATAAAAAATTCTGTAACTTCGTTGTTAAACGTAAATCTAGGAGTTTACATTACTTTTACTCCAAATAGTATTCCGGTGACATCTGGTTATCTGGCTTCAATAGTAATAAGATCTGTATCATTATTGTGTCCTGGGGAATCTACTTTATATGCTCATTCTGGTATGGTGGTTACTAAAAGTTCATTGTATGCTACTTTATCCATTATAATGTCAACATATACAGCAGTTGATAATCTCTTTGTAAATTATAAACCTGTCACTTTAGCTATTCCTTTGAATAACGTTTTAATGGGTTTATCAGGTAGTGTCGGTTGGTTTGGTAGGGATTCACAAGATGAAATAGCATATAAATCTAGATATATTATAAGGTAGGATTTTTTGAAATAAGCTGCAAGGTTATTTTGCAGCTTATTTTTTTAATCAAAAATTATATTAATATTTGAGTTTAATCAATAAAGTATCTCTATATTATATCGAATTGGTTTGTGATATAATTTAGGAAAATTTACTTAAGAGGTGTTGTTATTTAATGAATATAATTTGGGAATATATTATGATGTTTGGCATGTCTATGGTTCCAATACTCGAACAAAGAGGAGCAATAATATATGGTTTCACTCGAAGTTTAAATCCTTTTTTGATATTTATATTAACATACATAGGGAGCTTAATTCCAGTGCCAGTTATTTTCCTCTTTTTCACTAAAATTTTGGAGTTTATTGATAAAAATAAATCCCTTAAGTGGCTGTCGAATATAATCAACAATAAAATAAACAAAAACAAAGAGCATTTTGTTAAATATAAAGAAATAGGCCTAATAACTTTTATTGGAGTACCTTTGCCTATGACAGGGGTCTATACTGGGACTGCAATAGCAACTGTTCTTAAACTTAATTTTAAAAAGTCCATGTTTTGTGCTGCTATTGGTGCTTTGATTTCATCATGTATAGTGACTTTAGGGTGTGTATTTGTACCAGCATTATTTATGCGAATCAGTTGATTTATTATTTGGTTCTTAAGACATATTTGTTTGTATTTTTGAACAAAATATAGATTAGGGATATAATCTCAAAAATTGTTTAAGGAGCTAATAAATATGAACTTTATTTTAGTAAATTGTCTGATGATATTTAATTTAACATTATTTGCGTCAAATAACGTTGTATCCATAGAAAACAAGAATATAAGTGTTCAACAAGAGTGGGTAAAGATTGATGCAAATTATCCTCAAATAAATGGAATGACTAATACTAATTTTAACGAAGATATTAAAAACAAGGTTAGTGTCTTTGCTAAAGATATTGAAAAGCAGGCGAAGGATAATTATAACACGTTTTGGAAGATAGGGGATTTTCATTATGAAGGAATGGTGAGCTATAAGTACAACATAAATGGAACCATTCTAAGCATTATCATGGAATATTATTCATACTTAGGAGGGGCCCATGGTGTCACTTTAAGAGAAAGCATCAATATTGATACTAAAAAGGGCTCAGAGATACAATTAAAAGATCTATTTAAAGATAAGGAAAATTATAAACAATATATCCTAAAAAATATAAATGATGAGATCAGCAAGAAACCTGAAAATTATTTTTCATCTAAACTGGATACTTTTAATGAAGCTAATTTTTATGTAGATGAAAATGGAAATTTAGTAATTTATTTTAATCAATATGAGATAGCACCATATGTTGCAGGTGTGCAAGAGTTTAAAATGCCTTTGAATTAATAATATTATAATGGACAATTACATTTATTAGGATTATAATTTTTATTAAAGTATTAGCTAATATAGGTATTAAAAAATAAAAGAGGAGTTTATCCATAAGATTCCTATATTGAGATGGGTGCAATTAATGAAAAGAAAATATATAGATCTTAATAGCTGGAGAAGGGTTCCCTCAAAGCAGTTTAAAATATTGTATTTCAATGAAGATGATTTTAAGGGATATCTAGGTTATTTAAAAATGGATAAAGTAGTAAAACCTTTGATTTATTCTTCAAATAAATTTAAGGTTTGCATCATTGATAATGATTACAAATGGTTAAGATTCCTTGAGAATAATTCTGAATATTCCATTTTATGTGTATTTGATGACAATGACAATATTGTTCAATGGTATTTTGATGTAATTGGAGGTCAGGGTGTAGTTAAAGAGATTCCATATTTTGATGATTTATACCTCGATGTGATTCTATATCCTTCAGGATATATGGTTGAAAAAGATCAAAAAGAACTGAAGCTAGCTTATAAGTTCAAAAAAATAACTGAAGAAAATTATAAGATGGCTCATAGAATTGCTGGTAATATTATGAAAAAATACAGAAATAAAGACGAGATTGAAAATTTGAAGAATTATTCTATGAAGTATTTAAATAAAACTAGAGCTATTGTTAACAATGATAATATCTAGTTTTATTTTAATATAGGGATTTGAAAAGGATCCTTGGATTAAAGCAAGGATCCTTTATTATGATCTAATATGAATTTTACAGTGTTCCAAGGCAGGAGAGCACAATTAGTTCTTCCATATAACTTATTAACCTTTTCAAAGATACTGATATTTTTAAATATACTCAAATGCTCTTTTTTAATTTCATTATGATTTATAAAATCATTAAATTCATCAATCAATTCCATAACTTGTTTAATTTTTTTGCCTTTTAATATATCTATCATATAATTTGCAGATGCTTTAGATATCATGCATAATTCTCCTTTAAAGGATATATCTTTAATCGTATCGTTATCTAATTCTAGAAAGACATCCATCTCATCCCCACAATTTGGATATTTACCTTTTATTGGATGCACATTTTTTATTGTATGATAATTGTCCTGAATTTTACTAGATTTTATTAGTTCATCATTATAAACATCCCAAATATTTACTGAATGCAGTTTCTTAAATAACATCTATGAGCCTCCTTTTAATTTTATCTAAACAATCGATAAAAAAATCTATCTCTTTCATGGTATTATAAAATGAAAAGCTTACCCTCACAGTAGAATTGATCTTTAAATACCTCATAAGAGGCTGAGTACAATGATTGCCAGATCTTACACAGATACCATAGTGATTTAATATGCTTGAGAGATCGTGAGGATGTACTCCATTCATATTAAAAGATATTATCGCACCTCGATTTTCTATATCTTTTGGACCATAAACTGAGATATAATCTAAAGGCTTAAGTTTATTAAGTAAATATTTAGTTAGTTTCATTTCCCAAATGTTAACCTTATCCATATTGAGATTAGTTAGATATTTAATTGCTTCTTCAAGTCCCATAGCAGCTTCTACATTTTGTGTACCTGCTTCAAATTTTGTTGGAACTTTTGCAAATGTTGAGCGATCTTCATAGACGTATTCGATCATATCCCCTCCGTATAAAAAAGGGCATATCGTTTCTAAATGAGATTTTTTGCCATATAACACACCAATTCCATAAGGTCCGTACATTTTATGAGCAGAAAAAACTAAAAAGTCTGCATCTAAATTTTTTACATCAATCGGTATATGAGGAACGCTTTGAGCCGCATCTATTATCGTCAGGGCTCGTTTTGAATGAGCATAGTCGATTATCTTTTTAATAGGGTTTAAAGTTCCTATTCCATTTGACATATGAACTATTGAAACTACTTTTGTCTTGCTTGTAATCTTATTTAAAATTTCTGAATCTGGTACTCTATAATCATCATTTACATATAAAAACTTAATTTTGCATCCTATTGTTTTGCATATTTGTTGCCAAGGGACTAAATTGCTGTGATGTTCCATTATTGATAAGACAATTTCATCATCTCTTTTCAAATAGCATCTCGATAGAGAATAAACTAAAAGATTCAGCGATTCTGTAGCATTCTTTGTATAGATAATTTCATCTATGCTATTTGCGCCTATAAAATTTTTTACTGCCGTTTTAGATGAGTCGTAAATTTGAGTGGATTTTACGCTGAGATCATAGACACCTCTATGGTGATTCGCGTTGTAAAGCGAATAGTATTTGGGTAAGATATCTATTACGTTTTTTGGCTTTTGAGTAGTCGCAGCATTATCAAAATAGATTAAAGGCTTTTTGCTGTTATATATGATTGGAAAATCTTTTCTTATGCTGTTAAACATATTTTATACTCACTTTTTCAAATTAATGCTTATATTATTATATTTCACATGATTGATATTGGTACCAAGATATAATTAAATATTTTTTAACCTAAGTTTGAGTTGAAGATGAAAATATTAAGTGATATAATCATTTAGAATCCCTATATATGATAGAATAATTCATAGTGAGGTTGATATAAATGGGAATAATGAGCAAAATATTTGGGACATATAGCGATAGAGAATTGAAAAGAATGGAGCCTATTGTGCGTAAAATCGAAGCTCTTGATGAACCTATGCAAAAGCTTTCTGATGAAGAGTTAGGAGCAAAGACTATTGAATTTAAAGAAAGGCTTTCAAAAGGCGAAACATTAGATGATATATTGCCAGAAGCCTTCGCTCTTGTAAGGGAAGCAGCTTTACGGGTTAGAAATGAAAAGCACTTTAGAGTTCAATTATTTGGGGGCATTGTTCTTCATCAAGGCAGAATATCTGAGATGAAAACTGGAGAAGGTAAGACTTTAGTTGCTACATTGCCATCTTATTTAAACGCCCTTGAAGGGAAAGGAGTACATATAGTCACAGTAAATGATTATCTTGCAAAAAGAGATAGAGATAATATGGGACCTATTCATGAACTATTAGGGCTTAGGGTAGGTGTTATTCTCCATGATTTAAATGGCGATGAAAGAAGAGAAGCTTATAATTGCGATATAACTTATGGAACTAATAGTGAATTTGGCTTTGATTATCTGAGAGATAATATGGTCATCTATAAGCAAGATAAAGTTCAAAGAGGATTAAATTATGGGATCGTAGATGAGGTTGACTCAATATTAATAGATGAAGCGAGAACTCCTCTTATCATCTCTGGTGAAGGCGAAAAATCAACTGAATTTTATAGAGTAGCAGATCATTTTGCCAAGACATTGTCAGTAGATGATTATACCATCGATGAAAAAGGTAAAAATATAATGCTTTCAGAGAGTGGAGTCGACAGGGCTGAAAGGTTTTTTAACCTAGAGAATTATGCTGATCCAAACAATATGGAACTTCAACACCATGTTACTCAAGCACTTAAAGCTAACTACATCATGAAATCTGAAGTGGATTATTTAGTTCGCGATGGAGAGGTTTTAATAGTTGATGAATTTACAGGGCGTGTTATGGAAGGAAGAAGGTATTCAGAAGGACTTCATCAAGCTATAGAAGCAAAAGAAGGCGTAAACATAGAAAAAGAGTCGAGGACTTTGGCTACCATAACATACCAAAATTACTTTAGAATGTATAAAAAACTATCTGGTATGACTGGTACAGCTCTGACTGAAGAGAATGAATTTAGAGAAATATATGGTCTTGATGTTATTGTGATTCCAACTAACGAACCTATGATCAGAGAAGATAAAAAGGATCTTGTATATAAAAATGAAAAAGGGAAATTCAACGCTATCGTTAAAGATATAATTGAATCATATAACAAAGGGCAGCCAGTACTCGTTGGTACAGTGTCAATTGAAAAGTCGGAGAGGGTTTCGGATCTATTAAAGAGAAGGGGAATACCTCATCAAGTTTTAAATGCTAAATATCATGAAAAAGAAGCAGAGATCATCTCTCACGCTGGGGAAGTTAAAACCGTAACTATCGCTACAAATATGGCAGGTAGAGGTACAGATA
>JGI20171J29575_12612209_pt1 | contig 12606 bp, 11 predicted proteins | sample TergutNc150P4_FD_29575 | JGI IMG/M metagenome (IMG submission 29575)
ACCGGCTCGCCGCTGATTTTGTCGAGGACATTGGCGGCCAGCATGGGGAATTCTGCGGCTTCGCGGTTTTGCAGCAGGTTGTCGATGCCCCAGTCAAACTCGTGGTTGCCGGGGACCATGGCGTCGTAACCGGCGGCGTTCATGAATTCCATAGCGGCCTTGCCAAAGCTGAGGTTGACAATGGGCATGCCCTGAGACGCGTCTCCGGCATCGAGCAGCAATACCGATGCGCCCATCTCCTGCAGATCCTTCTTAATCTGCGCGATGGTGGCGTACCCCAGCGTGCCAGCAGTCAAATCGGTCATGGCACGGCCGTGCACATCGTTGGTGTGCAGAATAACCACCTTGCCGGAAGGCTCGTAAAATTCCTTGCCGGCGGCGGCAGCTGATGTCAGCAGGCTGAGCGCCAACACCAGCGCGAGCAGAAGCGCGAACGACCCTCTCCTTTTCATGCGATTTTCCCCCTTCACCTTTTTTTCCGTTCCCCAAAATTTCAAGGCGCCTCCATTTTTCGCACCTTTGGGTACATGATAACAATCCATTGCTTACGCGTTAAGCCCGGGTTTGCGAATGATGCTCTCGATTTTTTCCCTGTCTTTCTTTTCCTTCGCTATCAACGCTTCAAAATCCTCCGTCGTGCCGCGCTCAAGGAGCCTATGCACACCGCGAGCATTTTTTATGGCGTGCTTTTGCTCTATTCCTTGACCCCCGCCGCTCCCAGCGCGGTCAGCAGCGATTTCTGCCCGATCAAAAACAAAACCACAAACGGTACGGCAACCAACAGCGCGCCCGCCGCGAACATCGTATAATTGTTGGCGGACTTGCCGTCGATGAGTTGGAATAGGCCCAGCGCCAGCGTAAACTGCTTATCGCTCCGCAGCACCATGCGCGGAATAATGAAATCCATCCACGGCCCCAGAAAGCTGGTAATGAGCAGGAAGGTCAGAATGGGCCTCGCAATGGGCAGGATAATGCGCCTGAAAGCGGTGAAGTTTGTCGCGCCGTCGATACGGGCCGCCTCGTCAAAACTCTTGGGGATGCTGTCCATATAACTCTTGACAAGCCAGGTGTTATAAGGAATATTGCTGGCTATGTACACCAGGGCGAGGCCCCATTTGGTATCCAGCCCGCCGATGCGCAGCAGCAGGACATAGATGGCCACCATGCCGACAAAGCTGGGGAATATTTGAAACACGAGGAAGGCGATCATCATTTGCTTGCGAAGCATGAATTTGAACCGGGAAAAAATGTACGCCGCCGTGCTGGTGATAATCAGCGTGGCGCTGCTCACCATCACCGCGATGATCAGCGTGTTGGTATACCAAAGCTTATAACTGGTGTTTTCGAACAGCTTCGTAAACTGCGCGAGCGTAGGCGCTTGGGAAAAGGGATTAATCCCTATGCCCTGAAGGTTGTTGGACGGCGAAAACGCGCTGCCAATCACATACAGCAATGGGTAGATGATCAATATGGAGAAGATGATCAGCACGACATGGATCGAAACAGTGGAAAAGATATGGCCGGCGGACCTGTGTCGCTTGTTCTCCATTAAAAATCACTCTCCTTGTACGACTTGGTGCGCGTATAGTTCCAAATGGCGAAGGGGGTCAGCACGACGAACACAAGCACCGCCAGCACCGCGGCGTATTGGAACTTTTGTGGGTTTTGCAGGGTCAGCTTGTAAATCCAGGAGACCACGATGTCAACGGCGTTGGCGTTGGTCGATACGGTGTCGGCGGCGCTGGGCCCTCTTGAGGCCCCGGCGCCCATAAACAGGAAATATGCCGCGCCAAAGTTGTTCACGTTGTAGGTAAACGACATGATGATCAGCGGCATGGTCTGCCGGAGCACCATGGGGATGGTGATGAAGCGGTTTCTTTTCCAGTTCGACGCGCCGTCTATGCTGGCCGCCTCAAAAATATCGGGGGAAATGGAGGTCAGGATGCTGGTAACCATGAGCATATGATAGGGGAAGCCGGTCCAGGTGTTGACAAAAATCATGGAAAATTTGGCCATGCTCGGATCCGTAAGCCACGGGATGTTGGTTTTGATGATGCCGATTTGCTTGAGCATGGCATTGAGCGGCCCAAAAGTGCCGTTGAGCAGGTTGCTCCATACCATCAGGCTGATGATCGAGGGAACCGCGTAGGGCAGAATAAACAGGCCGCGAAAAAACGGGGCGATCCTGATATTCCTGTTCAGCAGCGAGAAGGCCACAAACATGCCGCAAAAATAGACGCAGGCGGTGCTCAGCAAGGCCCATACCAACGTCCAGAGCAGGACGCGGCCCAGGGCGGTGGTCCACATGCTCTGGCCCCCGCCAAACAAATCGACAAAATTCTTAAAGCCCACCCAGTCTACCTTGTTGGCCGGGGGGATATGGTCGGGATACGAATAGTTGGTAAAAGCCAGAAAGAACGAGAACAGTATGGGCAGAACCACGAAAAACAGCAGCAGGATCACCAAAGGCGACAGCCCGATGGACGGGAACGCCTTCTCCGACATGGAGCGGACAAAGGCTTTATTGCCCGGCAATTCCCCGCCGGTAGCCTTGTAATGGGCGGTAATTGCGCATATGCTGCGGATGGACAATACAAAAAGGACAATCAGCAGCAGCAAAATCACAAAGCAAATCAGTCCGTCGATCATCAAAAAGATAGAATGATCCCTTTGCCTGACCGGAAGATCGGGATTGAAAACACCCAGCGTGATAAACCCCCGCACCCCTTTGACAATCAGTCCGTTGAAATTGAGCGCGAGCCCCTCGGCGGTTTGCTCGAAGGCAATAAAGAACAGCACCGCAAGCTCGGCCAGCGCGTACAGCGCGCCCTTGACTTGCTGCTTTAGATAGAGAATATGCCCGAGCCCCATCCACAAACAGCCGGATATCAACGCCTTTTTTCGCAAATTCGCATCCATGGCAAACCTCCGGATTAAGATGTGACAAGGGACGCCGGTAACGGCGTCCCTGCCTTCATTGTATTCAATTACTCCGTAAAGGAAGCCTCCATCGCGGCGGCGGCGGCATTCAGTTCAGTCACCACGTCCGCGCCATCCCAAATGTTGCCGTAGGCGGCGCCCATGGTCTGCCAGTATTGGCCCATTTCGTTGATAGCGGGCATGGGGAACGCATACGCCGCCTGCGCCAGAACTCCGGCGGACAGCTCGTCGTCCACCACGACGTCGTTGCGGGCGGGGAGCTGGCCTGTCATGTCAAAGCGCTTCATGATCATTTCCGGCGAAGTCACGAACTTGAGGAAGTCCGCCGCTTCCTCGGGATGCTCGGAGAAAGCGGAAATGCAGAAGATGCGAACGCCCGAGAAGGAGGCCGGAGGGGTGGTCTCGCCGGGGAAGGAGGGGATGGTGGCGATGCCGAAGTTGAGGCCCGCGTTCCTGCAATCGGCGATGCGCCAGGGGCCGACCAGATAACAGGCGGCTTTGCCGCCCTCGAAGGCCTGGTTGCAGAAGTCGCCGCCCAGGTCGGCGGAAGGCACATCCAAGATAGGACGCAGGCTCTGGAAGAACTCCACGCCCTTGATGGTAGCCGGGGCGTTGATGTTGTGCTCTTCCCTTATGTCGCCATTGGGCCCAAACAGCGAGGAACCGTAGCCGCTGAAGAAGATGTAGCTAAAGTACGCGTTGCTGGGTTCCCAAACGAGGGCATACTTGTTATCCGCCGGATCGTTGAACTCGCCCGCGAAAGCGATGATCTCCTCAAAGGTGGCGGGCGGCTCGGGCAGGATATCCTTGTTGTAGAACAGGGCATACGTCTCAATGGCCATCGGGAAGCCATATACCGTGCCGCCCAGGGAAGCGCCGGTAACGGCCGCGGACACAAAATTGTCCTTCACGTAATCCGGATCGGGATTGGGCAGCACGACGCCGCCACTCACATTGGCGCCCAGCATGTCGTGGGGAATCATAAAGAAGTCGGGGCCAACTCCGGCCGGGCCGTCCAGCAGGATCTGCTGCGTGGCGTCGGTATGGTTCACAGGCGCAAACTCAAACTTGATGTTTGGATGCAGCTTGGTATACTCGTCGGCCGCCCACTTGGTGAATTCGGCGCCTTCGACCGCGGATTCCCAGAATTTAAGGGTGATTTCCTCCTCGGCGCAGGCGGCCACGATGCCCCCCAGCATCAGCAGCGCGAGTACGACAGCGATGGTTTTCTTCATGAATGAAACCTTCTTTCCGGGGCAATCGCCCCTTATTGCTCATGTCCTCAACATGGCGCTTGTGAATACTACCTATGACCGGCCGTCACCCCGAAAATGGACGAAAGCTTCCCCCCTTCACTGACGTAGTCGGCATCGCCGCGTGCACGCGCTCCAACAACAAAAAAGTTTCTTTATTAATTACACTATAGCACGCTTCTCCACATCTGTCTACCCCATTTTGTGCAGTTCTAACGGCAACGGGCCGCGGTGCGGAAACATTTAGGCGCGGCTTCCAAATCACGCGTCCCGCCGCCGGACCTTCCTCCCCGCAAGCACTCGCCAAGCTGATTGCAACAGGCGCGCACGGCAAACACAATCCAATATAAGGTTATAAAAAAGCAGAGCAAACCCCTTGCGCTTTTTTTATTTTATGTTATACTACAAATATCAAAGAAAGTCAAAATGGAGGCTCCGCCATGAGACCATTGACCGATAGCATTGAGGCGTTCATCAAATCGCTGCTGGAGGATGGGCAGGCGCAGGTGGATGTCCAGCGGAATGAGCTGGCGCAATACTTCCGCTGCGCGCCCTCCCAGATCACATACGTGCTTTCCACGCGCTTCACGCCCGATCACGGCTATGTCATCGAAAGCAGGCGGGGGGGCGGCGGGTATATCCGCATTGTCCGCCTGCGCGAATCGCCGGGCAGCAACCTGCTGTATCTGATCAACGAGCGCATCGGAAAGACAATATCCCTCCAAGATTGCGATGCCATCATCTCCCAGCTGAACGATAACGGCGTGATCGCGGAAAACGAGGCGGCCCTGATGCACGCGGCCGTCTCCAGCGACGCGATCAACCTGCCTGTCGCCCGCAAGGACGAGTTGCGCGCCAGCGTTCTGCGTTCCATGCTGCTGACCATCGCGGGCCGCCACCGCGACATGTGAAATGCCTGAACCGCGGCCCATGCGCTTCACATGCCAAAATAAAACAAGGAACGTTATCCCCCCTGAAAATTACAATCGAGGGGTACGGGTTCCTTGATAATCTCCGGGGCTTTTGCAAGGAGGAATATCAATGCTTTGTGACGAGTGCAACAAAAACCAGGCGACCGTAAAGCTGATCGCGATTATAGAGGGAAACAGGACGGAGCGCAACCTGTGCACCGCCTGCATGGCAAAGCAAAAAGGCAAGATGCGCGCCATAGGCATCCAGGGCATGCTTTCCGCCATTTGGAACGCCGCCAACAAGGCCGCCATGCGGCACCCCGGCCTCGCCTGCTCCCGGTGCGGCATGGAATACGATATATTTCTGCGCACCGGCCGCCTTGGCTGCAGCCAGTGCTACCAGGACTTCCGCGCGGAACTGAGGCCGCTGCTCATCCGGCTGCACGGCCACAGCCAGCACGCGGGCCACGTGCCGGAGCGTATCGATGAGGCGAGCAAGGCAAACAGCCGCGTGGACCGGCTCCGCCGCGAAATGGAAATCGCCGTCGCGTGCGAGGATTTTGAGCAGGCCGCCCTTCTGCGCGACGAGCTTCGCGCCTTGACTATGGCCAGCAAAGGGGGCGGCGCGGATGTCTGAGACGAACGTGCGCGACGTCGTACTCTACAGCCGGGTGCGGCTGGCGCGCAATTTCGCCGAAATCCCCTTTCCCGCCGCGATGCGCGGGGAGGACGGCGCAAACGCGCAGTTTCGCGCCGCGGACGCCTTGGCCCATGTGCCCCAGGGGCGGCAGTATAGCCTCCAGCGCATTCATGATCTGCCCGACACACGGCGCCGCGTGCTGGAGGAAAAGCACCTCATCAGCCGGGAACTGCTCTCCTCCGGCGAATATGCGGCTGTGCTGTTGCGCAGCGACGAGGACGTATGCATCATGCTCAACGAGGAAGATCACCTGCGCATCCACGCGCTGCTGCCCGGCCAGGCTATTGAGGAAGCGGCGGCGCTGGCCTTTGAGGTGGACGACGCGATTGGCAGCGTGGTTTCCTATGCCTTTGACAGCGAGCTCGGCTTTCTCACGAGCTGCCTGACCAATACGGGTACCGGCATGCGCGTGACGGCGCTTTTGCATTTGCCCGCCTTAACCCGTGCGGGCGCTTTGGGCGCCATGGCGGAAGAGGTTGGCAAACTCAGCCATTCCCTCCGCCCGCTCTATAGCGAGGACGGCGCGGCTATCGGCGAATTGTATCTGCTGGGCAACCAGCGTTCCCTGGGCCGTTCGGAGCGGGAACTGCTCGATTCCATCGAGGCGATCGTCGGCCAGGTGGTTGACAGGGAACGCTCCGCCCGTGAAATTTTGCTCATGGAGGATCCTCTGTCGATGGAGGATCAGCTGATGCGTTCCCTGGGCGCTTTGCGCTATGCCCGGCGCCTCAGCGAGGCGGAATGGATGCGGCGTTGGTCCGACGTCCGGCTTGCCATCCAGGCAGGCATGCTGTCCATGCCGCTTCACGCGCTGGACGCTCTCCTCAACCTGGCAAAGCCCGCGCATCTGGAGCAGGGCGCCGGCAGGGAGCTCTCTCCCCTGGAGCGGGATGAGGCACGCGCCGCACTCGTACGCGGCGCGCTCGGCGCATAGAGATAGAAGCAGAAAAACAGGGAAAGCTCAGATCGTCATCGCATTGGAGGAAATCATATGGCGTTTGCCGGCAGGTTTACAGAGCGCGCGCAGCGGGCGCTGATCGCGGCGCAGGAGTCCGCCAAGCGGATGGGGCACGACTATGTCGGGACAGAGCACCTGTTGCTGGGCCTCCTCAAGGAGTCGGACAACCAGATGCAGGCGCTCCTGGGCGGCATCAGCTACGAAAACGCGCTCGCGCAGGCGGAAAAGCTGGTCGGCCGTGGCGACGGATCCTCCGAGCGGCTCGCGTATACGCCCCGCACGAAAAAAATCCTCGAATCCAGCCTCTTGGAGGCGCGCCAGCTCGGCCACAAATATATCGGCGCCGAACACCTTTGGCTTTCGCTCATGCGCGAGGGCGAGGGCGTCGCCGCGCGCGTCCTGCAGGATCTTGGGCTCGACCTTCTCAAAGCCCGCGAGCACCTTTTGAGCCAGATGCGCGAGGGCTCCACGCCCGATACAAAGGGATCCACCGAGACGCCCACGCTGGATCAGTATGGCCGCGACATGACCCTGGCGGCGGAGCAGGGCGAACTGGACCCCGTAATCGGCCGCCAGGCGGAAATTGAGCGCATCACGCAAATCCTCATCCGCCGCAGGAAAAACAATCCCGTGCTCATCGGCGAGCCGGGCGTGGGCAAATCCGCCATCGCCGAGGGGCTCTCGCAGCGCATCGCCGAGGGCACGATCCCCCACATGCTGCGCGGCAAGCGCGTCTATTCGCTGGACATCGCGTCCATGCTGGCGGGCAGCAAGTACCGCGGCGAGTTTGAAGAGCGCTTTAAGAACGCCCTCGCCGAACTGAAAAAGAACGGCAACATCATCCTCTTCATCGACGAGATGCACACCATCATCGGCGCTGGCGGCGCGGAAGGGGCCATAGACGCCGCCAACATGATCAAGCCCGCGCTGGCGCGGGGCGAGATCCAGTGCATCGCCGCGACGACGCTGGATGAGTATCGAAAACATGTGGAAAAGGATCCCGCGCTGGAGCGCAGGTTCCAGCCCGTCATGGTGGGGGAACCCACCAAGGAAGAGGCGCTGGCCATCATCACGGGCCTGCGCGACAAGTACGAGGCGCACCACAAGGTGCGCATTACCGACGAGGCGCTCAGCGCGTCCGTGGAGCTGTCCGACCGCTACATCAGCGACCGCTACCTGCCGGACAAAGCCATTGACCTCATGGACGAGGCCGCCTCCCGCGTGCGCATCCGCTCCTTTACGCCCCCGCCGGACGTCAAGGAACTTGAGCAGCGGCTGGAGAAGCTCTCCAAGGAGAAAGATGAAGCCGTGCACCACCAGAATTTTGAAAAGGCCGCCAGGCTCCGCGACGCCGAGCGCGGCCTTCGCGCGGAGATGGAGGATCTGCAAAAGGCCTGGGAATCCGACATGGATAAGCCGGGCGAGACCGTGGGCGAGGAGGAGATCGCGCAGATTGTCGCCAGTTGGACGGGCGTGCCCGTGCAGCGCCTCACCGAGGACGAAAGCCGCCGGCTGCTCAAGCTGGAGGACATCCTGCATCAGCGGCTGATCGGCCAGGAGGAGGCGGTGGAGGCCATCTCCCGCGCCATACGCCGGGCGTACGCGGGCCTGAAAGACCCCAAACGCCCGATCGGCTCCTTTCTGTTCCTGGGCCCCACGGGCGTCGGCAAGACCGAGCTGTGCCGCGCCCTGGGCGAGGCGCTGTTCGGCGACGAAAACGCGCTGATCCGCATTGATATGAGCGAGTACATGGAGAAGCATTCCGTCTCGCGCATGATCGGGTCGCCGCCCGGCTATATCGGCCATGAGGAAGGCGGCCAGCTCACCGAAAAGGTACGCCGCAAGCCCTATGCCGTCATCCTGCTGGATGAAATCGAAAAGGCGCACCCCGACGTGTTCAACCTGCTCCTGCAGATGCTGGAGGACGGCCATCTCACCGACTCCAAAGGCCGCGTGGTCAACTTTAAGAACACGATTGTCGTCATGACCAGCAACATCGGCGCCTCCGTCATCAGCAATCAAAAAACCGTCGGTTTCGGCGCCAGCGACGAGGCGCGGCTGCAAAATTATGAGGACATGAAATCCCGCGTGCTGCTGGAGGTAAAAAACTTCCTCAGGCCTGAATTCCTCAACCGGCTGGACGAGACGATCGTCTTCCACGCGCTGTCGCAGAAGCAGGTGGATCAGATCGCGGCGCTGATGCTGGGCGCGGTAAGCCGGCGCCTTGAGGAACGCGGCATGAAGCTTTCCGTCACCAAGGATGCGGTGGAGCATCTTGCCAAAGAGGGTTTTGACATAAACTTCGGCGCCAGACCGCTGCGCCGCATGATCCAGCGCAAGGTGGAGGACGCGCTCTCGGAAGAAATTCTCGCGGGCAAACTCCACTTGGGCGACGCGGTGGAGGCATATATGGAGGGCGGCGAGCTCAGGTTTCGGCGGGTGCTGTAACACCATCTCATATAATAAAGGCCCTCCCCCGCGCTCACCGCGGGGGAGGGCCTTTTCCGCCCAAGGCATCTAGAATACGTAGAGCGGCTCCTCTTCAGGCGTCTCCGCCGCAGGCGTTTCTATTATGGGCGTCTCCGCCGGTGCGCCTTGCGCGTCATCGGGCCGCGGCGCGTTGCGCGCGTCCTCAGGCACATCCCCAAAAAATTCCGGTCTGGTAGGGGTAACGGGATTCGCCGGATCGTACTCCGGGTACCCGAAGATCTGCGCGCCGGTGGAGCGGTCGAAGATGTATACGCCGGTGGGCAGCATGTTGTTTACATTGGATGCCGTTTCACCGTTGTAGCCAAACACGGCCACCGCGTTATGGGCGGCAGGCACAATGTGCGTCCACATCAGGCCGCCGGAGGCGGTGTCAAAATCGAACAAACGGGTCTGAGAAGACAGGTTCGGCGCGATCGCGTAAATGGCCCCGTTGTTATAGAGCAGCAACTCATCCTTAGAGCCGCCAAGGATAAAACGGTTGAGAACGCCGCCTTCCAAGGCAAGCGTCTTTTCGGCGGAAGCGTCCAGCGGGACGCGCACCAAGGCATGGTTCTCTCCATCGTACGCGTACACCGCGTCGCCAAAGCGCGGGCTGGTCATCCCTACTTTGTACTTGCCGCCAATCTGCGTGCCGCTCTTATTGCCGAGCTTGACGGAGTACAGGCGGGAACCTACGGTGTCATTGTAGTACAGGCGGTAGCCTTCATAGAGCACGCCCGTGATGAGCTGCGGCGAGGGCTTGTCGAGGTTATTGGCAAGGCCTGTGCCGTCATTATAGCGGTAGCCGTCCTCCGTTCCGTTTTTATCTTTCGTGCTGAAGTATAGATTCCCTTTATACACATGCGCGTCGTAGATTGTTTTCTCGGCCTTTTGCATGCTCTTAATATTCGTCTGCTTGCGCGTGCTCAGCTTGTAGCGGCAGAGCGTGTAAGGGTCGCTCTGGGTGACATACAAAAACGAATCGCTTTCCTCCACGAAAGCGGCGGCGATATCCGAGAGAAGCTCTTCCACGGCGCCTGTGGAGATGTTTACGGCATAGAGGGCGTGCAGCGTGCGCTCGGCGTTGGCATAGCCCAAAAAGTAGACGTAGGTGTCGTCCGCCTGGACCAGGCGCGCCGGAATGCCGTCCGCCACCTCCAGAATGGGCCTGTCGGACGCGGAGCTAAGCGCGTACAACCCCCAATGCCTCGTCACGCCCGGCTCCATGGGGCAAAAGAAAAACGAGTCCGCCGCGTTGGAAACGAGCACACCACCTTGCAGCTGCATGTCACGGTTGGTAACTTCCGCGATGGCGACCGTTGAAAGCAGCATGGCCACGACCAAAACCATCATAAACGTTCTTTTAAGCATATTCATGGTTCCTCCTCAAAATATGAACATAAACGGCCTCCGCCGCGGGCGGACGCGGCCGTCAGTCATCTTCTTCCTCTTCCTCCGGAAGATCGCCGTTATGATAAACGTTCTGAACGTCTTCCATATCATCCAACGCGTCCAGAAGCTTGCCGATTTTCTCCAGCGTCTCCGGATCGTCAATGGCGGTAAGGTTTTGCGGCACGCGCGTAAGCTCGGCGGAAAGGAATGTACATCCCCGCCCCTCCAGCGCTTCCCGCACGGCGGAAAAGTCCTGAACCTCCGTGTACACCTCAAACGCGTCTTCCAGCGCCTGCATATCGCTCGCGCCCGCCTCCAGCGCCATCATCATCATCGCATCCTCGTCCATGCCGGGCTTTCGGTCCACGACGGCGAGGCCCTTACGTTCAAACATCCAGCCTACGGAACCCGTGGCGCCCAAGTTGCCGCCGAACTTATCAAAATAATGGCGTATGTCGGATGCCGTACGGTTGCGATTGTCCGTCACGCATTCGACAATAACCGCCAAGCCACCGGCCGCGTATCCCTCGTACAGGATTTCCTCATAGGTGATGTTGCCCATTTCCCCCGCCGCCTTCTTGATGGACCGGCTGATGTTGTCATTGGGCATGTTGTTTGTCTTGGCTTTCGCGATGACATCGCGCAGCTTGCCGTTGGACGAAGGGTCCGCCCCGCCCTCGCGCACCGCGATCGCAATCTCACGGCCAATCTTGGTAAACACCTTGCCGCGCGCGGCGTCCGCCTTGCCCTTTTTGTGCTTGATATTTGCCCATTTGGAATGCCCAGACATGCAGTACCTCCGCTCGTAAGCCCTATCCAAATTTCGTCTGTATATCGTATCACAAAAATCCCACGCGGTCAAATCGCGTGTGATTGTGTATCGGTGCCGCGTTTACAGTTCGGTTGTTTCAATAAGCAAAGCCGGTATCTACTCGGTCAAGCCCATGCGCTTTTTCTGCACCAGCACGCTTTCCTCTATTTCCCGTATTATTTTTACCCTCGCTTCGGCCTGCTCCCGCTGCCGCGCAAGAGCATCTTCCATGTTCTCCGACAAATCGGCATATCCATTGGTATACGCGTCTAAAATGCCGCCTGCCAACAGCATAACCACAACGGACCGCGTCGCCTCATCGTACGTCAATAACGCGCGGAGAAAAGCCTCGCCATCAAAAACAAAACTTTCCCCCAGTTTTGTTGCCAGCATTGTCGAATACGCTCCATCGGTCTGAGGGGCCATATCGAACATGGGCGCATAGTCTTGTGGTCCTAACGCCTCAAGTTTCCTCATCAAATCATCGTTCCACGCCTGTGCCGCCCCAACCAATAAAAGAATGGCCGCGACAAAACCAGCAAAAAATTTCCAACGCAACTGTCTCATATCGTATCTCCTTCCGCCAGCCGCGCCTTGTACTTCTCATGCGCCAGCCGCACCAACGACTTATCCTGCGTATAGGTAATCCTTTCGAGCGCTTCCGGCAAGGGAACCCAGCCCCCGTCAATAAAGCCTTGCTCAAAGGCGATGCGAACCGTATCCGATTTCGCCCGCATAGTGTACCACATGACGCGGTTGCACACCGGCGCCCGGCGGGTTACCGAATAAAATTCATAGTTCGTCTCCCCCACAGCCTCCAGGATTTCAGCGTCGACCCCTGTTTCGGACTTCACGCGCGCGACCGCGACTTCCTGCTGCGGCGCCATGCCGCGTATGACGCCCTTGGGCAGCACCCACTCCCCCTTTTCATTTTGGAGCAGGAATACCTTTTCTCCGTAAAAAACGACTCCTCCCGCGCATTTGCGAAACAGCATGCGGCTTCCCCCCTTTGGTTATTGCGTTTTACAGTTTCATTTTATAGGAAAACAGCGCGCAACGCAAGCGGAATCGTTTTGCGGACTCGCGCGGACAGGACGGACGCATGAAAACCCGAGGGGGGGGCTCCTCCCCCGCCTGTTCCTTCTCGTTCCCTAAAGGCCGGCTGGCGCCCG
>JGI20171J29575_12612208_pt1 | contig 12599 bp, 12 predicted proteins | sample TergutNc150P4_FD_29575 | JGI IMG/M metagenome (IMG submission 29575)
CCGTCTCCTTCCCCGCCCCGGTCCCTAAAAAGGAGGGAGCGGTCACGGCCGCGTTCCAAGGCGTGCCGGGCGCGTGGAGCGAGCACAGCGCCATGCGTCTGTTCCCGCGGGCGTCGTTGCTCGCGGTGGATTATTTTGAGGATGTGATCAAGGCCGTGGCGGAAGGCTCGGCGGACTACGGCGTGCTGCCGATTGAAAACGCGCAGACAGGCGCCATCGGCGAGGTGTATGACCTGCTCCGCACGCACGCCTGTTCTATCGTGGGGCAGATGTGGGTTGCCATCAAGCAGTGCCTGCTGGCGCCGGAGGGCGCGAAGCTCTCCGATATCCGCGAGGTGTTCTCTCACCCGGAGGGGTTTGGCCAGTGCCGCCGTTTCCTCAAAAACCGCGGCTGGGAACTGACCGCCTGCCGCAACACGGCCTATGCCGCGCGGATGGTGGCCGAGCGGGGCGAGCGGCGATGCGCGGCCATTGGCTCGCGCCGGGCGGCCCAGGTGCATGGGCTGTGCGTGCTGGCCCCGGACATCATGGACAATCCGGGCAACCGCACGCGCTTTATCGCGATTGCCGCCGCGCCCTCCTATGATGAAAAATGCGATACCACCTGCGTCACCTTCTCCACGCAGCACAGAAGCGGCGCGCTCTGCGCGGTGCTGCAGAGCTTCATGCTCTCCGGGCTGAACCTGACCCGCATTGAGTCCAGGCCCGTTTCGGCGGAGCGGTACCGCTTCTTCGCGGATCTCCAGGCGAACATATTGTCCCCGCAGACCATGGACGCGCTCCGCCAGGCAGCCGCGCATTGCGAGTACTTCGAGATACTGGGCTGCTACCCCACGTCCGTGGAAAACTGATGGACGATATGGCTTGGAAGCGGCAAAACCTCGTTTTCATCGGCCTGCCGGGCAGCGGCAAGACGACCGTGTCGCGGCGCGTTGCCGAGGCCCTGCAAAAGCCCTGGTATGACAGCGACCTCACGATAGAGGCGGCGGAAGGGCTTCCCATCCCCGAGATTTTCGCGCGCCATGGGGAAGCGTATTTTCGCGTGGCGGAGACACAATGCCTTGCGCGGCTTTGCGCGATGCGGGGCATCGTGCTGGCGGCGGGCGGCGGCGCGGTGCTGCGAAACGGGCCGCTGCTGAAAGAGCACGCCACCGTCGTCTATCTCACGCGCGGCGTGGAAGAAATCCTTCGGACGCTGCGGCCCGGCACGCGCCCGCTGCTTTCGGATCCCGCGCGGCTGCATGATCTCTACCGCAAGCGCCACGCGCTCTACGAGCGCTTCAGCGACCTTGCCGTCTCGAACGAAGGCGCGGTCGATACGACGGTACAAAAAATATTGGAGGCATTGCCATGCGAGTGCTCGTCCTCAACGGACCGAATTTGAACCTGCTGGGCGTCCGCGAGCCGGATGTATATGGAACGGAAAGCTACGCGGCGCTCGTCCGCCGCGTTCAGGCGCGCGCCGCCGCGCTCGGCGTTGACGTAAAAATCGAGCAGTATAACGGCGAGGGCGCGATCATCGACGCGATTCACGGGGCCATGGGCCGCTATGACGGCCTGATTATCAACCCGGGCGCCTACACGCATTACGGCTACGCGCTTCATGACGCGATTAAGGCCGCTTGCATTCCGGCTCTTGAAGTGCATCTGTCCAACATCGCCGCGCGGGAATCGTTCCGGCATACGTCCGTAACCGCCCCGGCCTGCGTGGGGCAGATCAGCGGCCTGGGCATCGCGGGGTATGAAGCCGCGCTCGCCTATTTTGCGGAGAAGCGGCCGTGAACGAAGGGCGCATCACCGGCGAAACAAAACTGCTGGCCGTGATCGGCCACCCGGTCCGCCACAGCCTGTCGCCGCGGATCCATAACCGGCTCGCCGCAAAGCTCGGGCTTCCTTATGCGTACATGGCCTTTGATATAGAAGCGGGGGCGCTGGGGCGCTTCGTCGAGGCCGCGCGGGTGCTGGATATGGCGGGCTTTAACGCGACCATGCCGCACAAGGAGCATATTCTGCCTTATCTGGATGATATCGATGAGGAAGCGCGCCGGTATGGCGCGGTCAACACCGTCGTCCAGCGGGATGGCAGGCTCCTGGGCTTCAATACGGACGGCCAGGGCTTCCTGCGCTCGCTGCCGCACGCCGGTTTTGCGGAAAAGGGCGGCGCGCTGGTGCTGGGCGCGGGCGGCGCGGCCAAGGCGGTGGCGTTGGCGCTTTGCGCGGCGGGCTGGGCTGTGTGCGTCGCGTCGCGCGGGCCTTCGGATTTTGTGGCGGCGGACCCACGCCTCTCATGGGCGCCCTGGGCGGATGCCGCACGGGCGGCGGAGGGCAGGGCGCTGCTGGTGAACGCCACGCCGCTTGGCATGCGGGGCCGGGAAGATTTCGGCGGCTTCTTATTTCTGGATACCCTCTCAAAGGACGCGCTGGTCTATGATTTGCTGTATGACCCCAGGGAGACTGCGCTGCTGCGCGAGGCAAGGCGCAGGGGATTGGGCGCCATGAACGGCCTTCCCCACCTTGTGCACCAGGCGGCGCTGTCCTTTGCGCTGTTTACGGGGCGGGTGCCGGAGGACGCGCTTGTGGATTTATCGCTCGATACTTTGTGTGTGCCATGAAATATCCACAGCCATTGCGCAAAAGCGTCAAATGCGCCAGCGCTGATCCCGCAACCCGCGCGGCGGAGTTTACGGGGTTGTATGAGAACCCTGCCGTGGCGGCCGTCATCCCGCCTTGGGGCGGCGAATTTCTGATGGAAATTCTCCCGCTGTTGGATTTTGAGAAGCTGGCCGCGCTGCCGCCCAAATGGATCAGCGGATATTCCGATATCACCACGCTGACGTTTCCGCTGACCCTGCGCTGCGATGTCGCCACCATTCACGGCTCCAACTTTATGAACATGGGCGGCGCGCGCATTGACGAATCGGATTTGGCGGTGTTTGGGGTGATGTCTGACGGGGAAATCGTCCAGCGCAGCGCCGAATTTTACGGCGAATACGCGCCGGATTTTGCCGACCCCGCGAAAGAGACATACCATCTCGCCCAAAAGAGCGCCTGGAGGTCTTTGCGCGGAGAAGCCGGCGTTTCGTTTGCCGGGCGCATGATCGGCGGCTGTATGGACACCCTCTGCAAGCTGATCGGCACCCGGTTCGCGCCCGTTTCTGATTTTTTGGATACCTACCGGCGGGACGGCTTCATCTGGGCCTTGGAAAGCTGCGAGATGACGGCGGCGGATATCTGCCGCACCCTTTGGCAGATGCGAGAATGCGGTTGGTTCCGGCATTGTAACGGTGTGCTCTTTGGCCGGCCCGCCGGGTATTCGGATACGCAGGATTTGGGGCTGACCGACGCGCTGGAGCGGGGATTGGGGAATTTGAAGATGCCGGTTCTCTATGATGCCGATATTGGGCACGTGCCGCCGATTCTGCAGATTGTGAACGGGGCGCCGGGCAGGGTGGCGTTTGATGGGGGAAAGGCGGTTGTGCGGCAGAGCTTACGAGGATAACCGCCCCACGCTCAGAACACAGCAAAAAAAGACAACAGATGACAACCGGGCACATCCTTTTCATTCTCCATTTTTGTTATGCCGTGTGATCATAAGGCACGCAGAACCGCATAAAGGCGGAGGGGATTTTTCATGCGATATGGCGCTTTTGATACAACACGCCGCGAATACCTCATTCCGGCAGGAAACCGGCTATGCGGACGGGAGATCTATATAAATGATGAGAAGGCGGACGCCATTCCCGCGATGGCCGCGGGCGCGGCGTGCGATGTGCGTGTGGTGATGGGGTGAGGGAAACGCGAGGGGGCGCTGATCCGCACACGAGCATCCCGCAGAAATCAGCATGGGTACGAAATCCGCCAATAGATATTCTTTTTGCCGTTAGAAAAGTTTAAGCAGGAGGCTTCCCACATGATAACCTTTGGCACAGGCGGCTGGCGCGAGATCATCGGTGATGGGTTTACGAGGGCAAACGTACAGCGCCTTATGACGGCCATGGCGCGGCGCATGCAGGAAGAGGATGTGGCGCGGCGGGGGTTTTGCATCGGGTATGACAGAAGGTTTCTCTCGCGGGAGGCGGCGCAATGGGCGGCGGAGGTGCTGGCGTTCCACCGCATCCACACCTATCTGATCAAGCGCCCGGCGCCCACGCCGCTGGTGATGTTCACCATCATGGAGTATGGCCTGCCCTACGGCATGGCCGTGACCGCCAGCCATAATCCCGCGCTGTATAACGGCATCAAGGTGTTTACCAAAGACGGATGCGACGCGCCGGAGAGCGTGACGGACGCGCTCTCGGCCCTGTGCGAAAAGATCTCGCCCGACGAGGTGCGGTCCATCCCCTATGAGCAGGCGATCGCCAACGGGTTTGTGGAGGAAATCAACCCCAACAACCGCTATATCGATTCCATCATTCGCGCCATGAACATGGACGCGGTGCGCTCGCGCAACCTGCAGATCGTACTCGACCCGATGTACGGCGTCAGCCGCACATCCCTCCAGACGATCCTTTTGACGGCCCGCTGCGATGTGGAGGTGATCCACGAGCGGCATGACGCGCTCTTTGGCGGCCGCCTGCCCGCGCCGAGCGAGCAAACGCTGGGCGCGCTGCGCGCCGCGGTGCTCGAGAGCCAGGCGGATCTTGGCATCGCCACGGACGGCGACGCGGACAGGCTGGGCATCATCGACGACGCCGGGCGGTTCGTGCACCCCAATGAGGTGCTGGTGCTGCTATACTATTATTTGCTCAAGTACAAGCACTGGCGCGGCCCGGCCGTGCGCAACATCTCCACCACCCACCTGCTGGACAAGGTGGCCGAGGCGTTCTCAGAGAAATGCCACGAGACGCCCGTGGGCTTCAAGCACATCTCCGCGGCCATTGACCGGCATAACGCGGTCATCGGCGGGGAATCCTCCGGCGGGCTGACGGTGCGCGGGCATATCCACGGCAAGGATGGCATCTACGCCGCCGCGCTGCTGGTGGAGATGATGGCTGTCACCGGCCGCAGCCTGTCCGAGCTATACCGCGAGATCACGGATCAGTTCGGCGGCTGTGAGATGGTGGAGAACAACTTTGCCTTTGACCCGGCCCGGCGTGAGGCGCTCACAAAGCTTTTGATGGAGGACAAGAAGCTGCCCGACTTTGGCACCCCGCCTGAGAGGGTGAGCTATTGGGATGGCTGCAAGGTATATTTCCCAAACGGCTGGGTGGTGGTGCGCTTCTCCGGCACCGAGCCGCTGCTGCGCATCTTCTGCGAGATGCCCACCGCGCTGGAAGCGCGGCAAATATGCAAGACGCTGGAAGCGTTTTTATCGCTATAACCGTTTGATGGGTGGATTGCCAAAAGGGGGATGGTTTCTTGAAGCGAATCTGGATCTGTTTGAAAGGTACGGCCTGGACCTGCCCATGGACATGCGGAAATCCGAGAAGGCTGTCGCGGTATTTCGCGCGAACGGCATCGTGCCCATCGCCATTTCCCTGTCCGACATTCCGCACTCGATGTGGCGCACTTTTCCAAGACGTTCAAGCGGCTGGTGGGGCGCTCGCCCGCAGCGTATAGGGCGCGGAAACAGTGAACGCGCGTGCCGGGTTCAACGCATCAGTCAATTCCCCGGCTTACACTTTGCGCATGGGGTAAACCCCAGTGATTTGGCCTCTTGTTTTGTTACCTGTCTAGGGTTCTTCATATTGCTGCAAGTGCCGGTGCGATGATACCTTTTCCCGCCATTTGTCGGTATCCATACCTCTCCGCCGCCGCCGTTTCCGCCGCCCACATTTCCGCCGCTATTTGATGATTTTGACGGGCCCGCTGTTGACGCGGGCTTCCCCGCAGAATGACCCGGGGAACCAGAAGAAGAACCGGGCGATAACCCGTTTCCGGCTATGGACTCATTCACGGCAGCCATATCAATAAACTTACTGAGTATATATACTTCCTGCCTGTTAAGCCAAACACAATACCAAACTTCACCCGATTGATTTGTCAAGCTGTCAATGATCGCTACAACGGTGCCTTTTTTCGCGATGACCGCCGCCCGTTTCGCGTTCGTTGACGGGGATTGCCGTACATTCACGTCCTTCGCGTTCGTCATGCCGTATCGGGGTTCCCTGCCGTTCAGGATTTCCGGCGGGATGGTAGTCTCCCATAGTTTAGACTGCTCCGTTGACGGATCGTTGGTACCCAATGACACCGCGCCGGCCGCGAAGAACGTGGACATCAGCATTGTCATGATGAGGAAAACAAACGCCTGTATCCTTTTCATACCGTATTCTCCTTTTTGTTTCAACGCTTGTGTGCCGGGAGGCGTCGTCGGGCCGCGTTTGTTCGGGCTGTGTCATTGGGAATCTCTGCCATTATGATTACATCCTATAGTATCGTTACATAAAAGTCAAGACGCCGTATACGCCATCGCCTACTGCTCCCCGCGTGTCAGCCCCTTGATCAACGCCTCATCCGGCGTAACATATAGCGTCTTTTGATTCGTATACACCACAAAGCCCGCGGCCGCGCCCGAGGGCTTCCTGACGTGCCTGCGGCGCGTATAATCCACCGGCACCTGGCCGGAACCAACCCCGCGGCTGAACCACGCGGCCAAGTGCGCGGCCTCCCAAAGCGTCTTTTCCGGCACCTCGCCCGTATGGTCCACGACGACATGCGAGCCGGCCATGTCCTTGGCGTGCAACCATAGCGCGTCCCCGTGCGCGGAAAGGGTCAGCCGGTCGTTTTGCACGCTGTTGCGCCCCACACGGATCAAAATCCCATCGGAGGAGATGACCCGCATCGGCTCGGACGGCGGCATTTTGCGCGCTTTCCCACGCGTATGCGCGGCCCGCAAATGACCGCTTCGCACCAGTTCGGCACGGATTTCATCCAGCGCCAAAGGTTCCTCGCACTTGCGCAGGTCGTCCAGCTGCGAGGCGAGCATCTCGATCTCCCCGCGAATCTTATGCACCTGTTCCTTTGCGTATATCTGCGCCGCGCGCAGCTTGCGGTATTGCCAAAAGAACCGCTGGGCATTTTGCGCGGGCGATAGCCTCGGGTCCAGCGCGATCACGCGCGCTTTACCGGTATAGTAGTCCGTAACCTCCGCCTGACCGCGCGCCTTGCCCAGCAGATGCAGGTTGGCCGTGAGCAGCTCGCCGCACACGCGCGCCTCCTCCATGCGGCTGTCCGCCGCAAGCGCCTCCTCGTGAATAGCCAGGCGGTTTTCACACCGCTCTATATTCGCGCGAATCGAGCGCGCAAGCGCCGCGGTTTTCTGCGCCAGCCTCTCGCGCTTGTCACGCAGCGTATAAAACGCGTCCATGGCCGCGCTGGGCCCCTCGGGAAATGGCCGCTGGCGCGCGGGATCAAAGCGCTGCTGCGCGAAGGGAAACACATCCGCCGCCTCGCCGTTTTCGTCCATTAGCAGCACCCCCGGGCCAAAGGCGGGAAGCTCGCTCAGCAGCGCGTGCAGCGGCCCGGCAAGCGCCGCCCGGCCGGCGGGATCCAGGCGCGCGCCCTCCTGCCCGGTCAGCCGGTACGCAACCTCCCGGCTGCTTTCGCGGCCAAAGCCCATGAGAATCTCCGCAAGCGCCTTGTCCAGCTTCGCGGCGCCGCTTTCCAGCGCGGCTTGCAGCTGACCGGCGGTGGCCCTGGCGGGATCCAGCTTAGCCTGTGCCGGCGGCGGCGTGTACAAAAGCCCCGGCTTGACCTCCCGCACGCGCGATATGTTCGCCCCAACGTGGTGAATGGCGTCCAGGATACGGCCCTGCGCGTCGCGCAGAATGAGATTGCTGTGCCGACCCATGATCTCGCAGACAAGATCCCGCCGTACGCGCTCGCCCATCTCATCCGCGCACTGGAACGCGATTTCCACGACGCGGTCGCCCGCCACCTGCGAAACCGCCTGCACGCGGCCCCCCTGCAGCTGCTTTCGGAGCAGCATGCAAAACATCGGCGGCTCCGTGGGGTTTGGCTTCGCCGCGTTTGTCAAATGCACCCTGGCGTTGTTCGCGGATGCGCACAGGAGAAGCCGGTATGTCCCGCTTTGGCCGCGAAGCAGAAGGTGCAGCTCGTCTTTCTCGGGCTGCAGCACCCGGTCCACGCGGCTGCCCGTAAGCTTTTCCGTGAGCTCCCGCACGATATAGGAAAGCATCAGACCGTCCATTTCGTCACCTCAAGGCAGTATTATAAGGGGTTCCATAAGCCGTGTAAAGATGAACCGGTTCATGCGGGCATTGTCATGCGTTTGAAAATATACGCATATCTGTCAAAAGAGACGTGCGTGTCCTAAAACGGCGGGGATCGTCATATGTTGAAACGGCAAAGGAGTGATGGGCGTGAACCTTGGGAAATGGAAACTCAAGCAAGAGCATTTGGAGCGCGTGCTGATTGGCGGCGCGGCGGCGCTGGTACTGTTTCTGGCGGCGCGCGGCACGCAGACGCCCTTGGTGGAGGTGCCTTACGAGCAGGTGCCGCCCAGCGAGGTGCAGACCGCCGCCGAGCCGGATATCCCCATGCAGGAAACAACGCTGTACTATCGCGACGGCGACGGGTATCTCGTGCCGGTCACCCTCTCGGTACCGGCGCAGGAGGGCATTGCCAAAGCCACGCTGTCGCTGATGACCTCCAGCATCGTCAACGATATGGAGGCCGCGTCCCTGGGGCTTCTGACCGTGGCGCCCCGCGGCACAACCTATGACCTGGATATCTCCGGCGGTCACGCGCGCGTGGACATGAGCAGCGAAGCGCTGAATGTCACGGACGCCGAGCAGGAAAGCGCGATGGTGAGCGCCATCGTCGAGACGCTGACGACGTTTGATACGGTCGATACGGTCGAATTCCTCGTCGGCGGGCAAAAACGCAGCAAGCTTACCTTTGGCACGGACATTTCCGGCACGTTCTCCAGCGGCAATGTCAATATCGAGAGCGTTGCCACCGGCGCGGATATCTCCGGCACGGAAACGGTCATGCTCTACTTCCCCTCGGAGTCTGGGCGCATGCTGGTGCCCGTCACGCGGGTCGTGTACGGTGAACCGGATATCAACACAGCCGTGTTTGAACTGATCAAAGGGCCCAAGGCGGACAGCGGCCTCCAAAGCGCCGTGCCGGAGAACACCTCGCTCATCGACGTTTCGATCAAGGATGGCGTGGCGATCGTCAACCTTTCCAAGGAGTTTGAGCAGATTGTGTCCCAGGCCGACGGGGGCAAGCACGCTTTGCGCGCCATCCGGCTCACCTGCAGCCGCTTCCCCGGCGTGGAGACCGTGCAGTTTCAGGTGGAGGGAAAGCCGTACAGCGTGGAGGGAACAAAGGCGGCGCCGACGTTTGTCAACAGCGCGATGGAGATTGAGGCTTGGTTCCCGGGGGTGCTGGAGGAGGATTAGGCGGGGATATTTGGATTGTTTCGCAAAACATAGGCTGATGTTTGATCCGGCGCGTTTGGCGCCGGATTTGAATTTTGGGGGCGAAAGTGGTAGAATTAATTTTTTATGATTTAGATCACCCGACAAACCACCCGGCAAAGGAAGTGTCTCCCATGCCCTTACGCCCCATCACCCTCACCCCTCATTTTCTCCGCACGGCCCCCTCCTGCCTGATCGAGTGCGGCGGCACGCGCGTCCTGTGCACGGCCACCGTCCAGGAAGGCGTTCCTCCCTTTCTAAAGGGCAAAGGCCAGGGCTGGCTGACGGCCGAGTACGCCATGCTGCCCGCCTCCACGAACATGCGCAAGGCCCGCGACGGCCTCAAGAAGGACAGCCGGGGCGTGGAGATTTCCCGCCTGATCGGCCGCTCCCTGCGCCAGGCCGTGGACCTTACCCGCCTGGGCGAGCGTACCATCACCATCGACTGCGATGTGCTCGAGGCGGACGGCGGCACGCGCACGGCTTCCGTCACCGGCGGCTTTGTGGCGCTCACCCTCGCGGTCGCGGATCTGATCCGGCGCGGGCCGCTGTTTGACTCCCCCATCGTTCGGCAGGTGGCCGCGGTCAGCGTGGGCATGGTGGCGGGCGAGCCGGTGCTGGACCTTTGCTACAGCCAGGACAGCCGCGCGGACGTGGACATGAACGTGGTGATGGACGAAAAAGGAAATTTCATCGAGGTGCAGGGCACGGGCGAAGGCGCGGTCTTCCCGCGAAAAGACTTGGACACGCTGCTCGACATGGCCGCGGAGGGTATCGCGTCCCTCATGGAAAAACAGCGCGAGACCCTGGGCGGCGCCGCGCGCTGGATCGCGCCCAGGACGCCCCGGCTGCTGCTGGCCACCAACAACGAGCACAAGGCGCGGGAACTGCGCGCCATCTTACAGGATCACTATGCGGTCGTCTCCCTGAAGGAAGCGGGGCTGCCCGCCGAAGTGGAGGAAAACGGCGCCACCTTTGCGGAAAACGCCGCGCTCAAGGCGGAGGCCGTGATGAAGCTCGCCCGCTGCGCCGTGCTGGCGGACGACTCGGGCCTTTTCGTGGACGCGCTGGGCGGCGCGCCGGGCGTGTATTCCGCGCGGTACGCGGGCGCGCATGGCGACGACGCGGCCAACAACCGCCTGCTGCTGCAAAATCTTAAAGATGTAGCGGCGCCGCGCACGGCGCGGTTCGTCTGCGCCATGGCGCTGGCCAGGCCGGGCCGGGATACGCTGCTGGTGGAAGGAAGTGTCGAGGGGCGCATCATCGACGCCCCGCGCGGAAGGAACGGCTTTGGGTACGATCCCCTGTTTGAGTATGAAACCGGCGAGACCTTCGCTGAAATGGCGGAGGAGAAGAAGAACGCCATCAGCCACCGCAACCGGGCGGCCGCTGCCCTGCTCATGGCGCTGGAGGCGGGCGCATGAAAATTGCCTGCGCCAGCGACGCGCACCGCGCCTACGCGAAAGAGGAAGGGCTGATCGATAGGCTGCCGCGTGTAGACGCCTTTTGCTTTCTGGGCGATATGGACGACGACGCGGATTGCCTTCAGCTGCTGCTGGAAAAAAAACAGCCGCACGCGCCGTTCTACGCGGTGGCCGGCAATAACGATCCTTTTTCCCGTCGGCCCCGAACCCTCACGCTCTGCTTTGGCGAACTTCGCGCCATGCTCACGCATGGGCACCTATTTCGCACGAGGCAAGCAATGGCTGCCGCCGCCGCGTCGCAGGGCTGTCAGCTTTTGCTCTATGGCCATTCCCATAAGCCGCTGGTGGAACTCATTGATGGGGTGCATGTGGTCAACCCGGGCACGCTGCGATCTGGCCAGTGGGCATTGGTTGACGTGCAGGATCCGCCCAAGGTACAGCTGCTGACACTTTAGGGATGCGCGAGTACGGCCGTCTGTTTTTGCGTGTCCGGCGTAATCTCTATCGTGTCGCTGTCATAGCGCCGGACGTCATCCCGCAGCGCGAGGAACGAATCCAGCGTATCCAGCACCGAAAAACCGAATTGTTCCGGGCGGTAATGCATGGGAATGACGACCGCCGCACCCAGCGCCCGCGCGACCTCATCGGCTGTCTTCGCGCCGATGGTATAATACCCGCCCACGGGGACCATCACCGCATCCACCCTGCCGATTTGCTCAATCTGCTCCCTCGTGAGCATATGCCCCAGATCGCCTAGGTGCAGGGCGCGCACGCCGCCCGCCTCCAGCACACGGATCGTGTTCGCGCCGCGAAGCGCGCCCCCCTGATCGTCATGGAAGGCCGCTATCTCCGTGACGATAAAGGGCGACGGGCGACCCGTATCAACCAGCCGGACAGCCTTCACCGCCCCATGGTCGTCATGTTCATGGCTGCAGAATACGGCGTTTGCCGTGACATCCAGCGGCCCGAGGCCCTCCACGGCGCCGTCCGCGTAGGGGTCGAGCACGATCGCGTACCCATCGTACACCAGGCGAAAACAGGCGTGACCCAGCCATTGTATCTTCATGCTATGCACCCTTTCTTTCGCTTCAACCCAAACGGGCGCCCTGCCAAGCTTCCTCAAAAACACCTCAAAAAAATCTTTCCCCGCCAAAACAACCGTGGCTGTGTTGTCGCAGGGATGAAACGCGAGCATATCATAGCGCGCAAGCCCTTCATCCACCACGAGTGTCACGCGCTTCCCGCTGTCAAACAGCAGGCCAAGCGGGCTTACCGCGCCGGCGGACAAGCCCAAAAGCTCGGGCAGCATTTCCTCAGGCCCAAAGCTCAGGCGCGACACACCCAATGCCTTGGAGACCACAGCCGTACGAAAAGGCACGTCATGCCGCAGCAGCATGAGGTAAAACGAGGTCCGCTGCCGATTGCACAGGAAGGCGTTGCGAACCAGCTCCGTCCTCGTCCAGTCGATCCCCCGCACCGTATGGCAGTCCTGAACGGTGTGCACCGGCGCGTGTTCATAAAGGGTATACGCGACGCCAAACGACGCGAGCGCGTCCAGCACCGCCTGCCTATTTTTCATATCCGCACATTCGCTCCTTGCTTCTCTTGTTCGTATCCACTATAATATACAGTGGCATGCAGAAATTGTCAAAGCGAGTTGTATTGGATATGGTACATTTGATCGTAAATCCCACGGCGGGCAATGGCCGCGCCCGCCGCGTCGGCGAGGAGATGGCCGCATTGCTTGCGCGGCAGGGCGTTCCGCATGCCGTATCCTTGACAGAATCGG
>JGI20171J29575_12612205_pt1 | contig 12580 bp, 12 predicted proteins | sample TergutNc150P4_FD_29575 | JGI IMG/M metagenome (IMG submission 29575)
CCAAGCCGGATCCGACAGTCACCCCCCGCGTGATGGAGGGCGTCATGGACCCCGAGGCGACACCCCTGACGATCGACCCCATCGACAAGCCGACATGGCCGCCGATCCTCTTTGAGTATACGACCGTGACGGAATCGGCGCTTGGCGTATCGTTTGACGTGCCAACCTATTGGGTGCGCGCGGAAGATCCCACCGTATCAAACGCCATTGTATATGAAGAGCCTCAAAACGATATCCGCTCCGGCACGGGCACGCAAAGTCAGGTCGTCATACAGGTGGTAAGAGCCGATACGGCGCAAACCATAAAAGACGCGGAGGCGTATATCGACTTGATTATCGAAAACCTTCGGGAGAACAAGAATTTTCAAAACACCGATTTCTCCCAAAAGGCCGATAACCGCATGCTGGGTGAAACGGGCCGATACATCACCTACCGCTTGGACTACATGCCCGAAGGCGCGAAAACCCCGGTCCGCATGCGCGGACGCATTCTGGTCGTGCCGGTGGACCGCAAGCTGTACATGGTTCGCTACATGTGCCCCGCTGAATTCAACGTGATGCCCACAGACGATCCTGCCGTGAACGGGGGCTATGAGGAAGTTTACAAAAAGATCCGCAGCACCCTCAAGGATATCTAATGCCGTTTCCGGAAGCAGCGCCCCGTCACCGCCAGCCGTTCAGGATGCGCAGCAGCGCCTCCAGATACCCCGGCAGCCTCACGTCCGCGTCAGCTACCGCCGGAAGCGTGCCCACGCGCTGCCCGTCCTTGAGCACGCGTATTTCTCCGAGCACATCGCCGCGCAGAACGGGCGCCTCGATCGCGTCCGGCAGCGCAACCTCCAGCGATATGCCGGATTCCTCCCCCCGCTTTAGCAGCACCGTTAAGCTCTCGCCCGCCGCCACGTCCACGGCGTCCATACCGCCCCGCGTGACAGCCACCTGCATGCCGAGCCGGTCTCCCTGCTGGCAAACCGAAAAAAGGCGGTAGGACGCGAAGCCATACTCGAGCATCTGGCGCGCCTCGTTAAAGCGCGTCTGACTCGCCGGGGTGCCCAATACCACGGCGATCAACCGCATACCGTCCTTTTTCGCCGTGGCGGAGACGCAATACTTCGCCTCGTTTGTCGAGCCGGTCTTGAAGCCGTCGCAGCCTTCGTAGAAGCGTACCAACCGGTTGGTGTTGGTCAGGTCGGTGACCCGCCCGCCCTTGTGCTCAATGGTGTCCATCCAAATGGTGCTGTACTTGAAATACTGCGGATGCTTTGCCAGTTCGCGCGAGAGGTTTGCCACGTCGCGCGCCGTGGTGTGCTGCCCCGCGGCCGGCAGGCCCGTCGTATTCTTGTACACCGTGCCGGACAGCGCAAGCTCCAGCGCCCTCTCGTTCATGCGGCTGACAAAGTTTTGCTCCGTTCCCGCAATGTGCTCCGCCAGCGCCACGGCGGCATCGTTCGCGCTGGCCACGATCGTGGATTTAAGCAATTCCTCAAGCTTGTACGCGCTGCCCGCGTCCAGGAGCGCCTGGGATCCTCCCATGCCCGCGGCTTCCCTGGAGACCATGACCATATCCCCCAGCGAGATGGTACCCGCTTCCAGCGCTTCCAGCGCCAGCAGGATTGTCATCAGCTTTGTCACGCTGGCCACGGGCCGCTGCTGATCCGCGTTATGTTCAAAAATCACATTGCCCGTGGACGCCTCCATCAATACATACGACGGCGTCTGGAGCGCAAACGGCGCGCCCTGCTCCAGCGCCGCCGCCAAAGCTGAGGCCGGCAGGAGCAAAACGGCGAGCAAAACCGATACAAGCTTCTTCATGACATGGACCCCTCCCGCGCTAGTTTGTACACTATGTGCGAAAGGCTTTCAAAACATGCCTTTTTCACCCGCGTGAACCGCGGTTCACGCGGGTGAAAAAGGCGTGCCGTCTTCTCAAAAATCACGGATTTTCAGGGGGATGGCGCAAGATGGCACTTTACGAAAAGTCTCTGATATGCCATACTCTCATAAGCGTTACGGGCAAAACAAAGGAAGGTGCGCTTAATGTGGACGCTATACCCGCTGATTTTTCTCTCCGGCTTTGTGGATTCCATCGCGGGCGGCGGCGGTATCATCTCGCTCTCCGCCTACTTGGCGGCGGGCCTTCCGCCACATCTGGCGCTTGGCACCAATAAGTTTTCCGCCACGCTGGGCACCGGCGTGGCCGCCGCGCGTTTCGCGGCCAAGGGCCGCATCCGTTGGGACGCGGCGCTCTTCTCGTTTCTTGGCGCGCTGGGCGGCTCGGCCCTGGGCGCGAGACTCGCCCTCTATGTCCCGGAACGCGTTCTCGTCTATATCCTGCTGGCTGTGCTGCCTCTCATCGCCGCGCTTGTGCTCCGCGGCAAGCGCTTCATGCCGCGGGCTACCTCCCTCACCAAACCCCATACCCTCGTCCTGGCGTCGCTCGTGGGCTTTCTGCTCGGCGGCTACGACGGCTTTTTCGGCCCCGGCACAGGCACGTTTCTGATTATGGCGTTTGTCGCTGTGCTCAGGTTTGATGTGCTCACGGCGTGCGGAAACGCGAAGGCGGTGAACTTTGCCTCCAACATCGCCGCGGCCGTCACCTTTATGGCTCACGGGAGGGTGGACTATGCCCTTGGCATTCCGCTGGCGCTGTGCGCGGTTCTGGGGCAGTTCATCGGCGCGGGCCTGGCGCTTCAAAAGGGCGTGAAGCTCGTGCGCCCCATGATCGTCATGGTCATCGTGCTGCTCATGGCGAAGATTCTCTATGATTTAATGGTGTAATCATACAATATTTTTGCCGTATATACGGTAACAATTGCTACTTGACGTACGGTTTCTATTGCTACATGATGATGATAGATGATGATTCGCGTCAAAGCGCTACGCGCCTTTGAAATATTTGTATAAAGCGAGGAATTGATGATGAGAACAACCGTCCGTATTCTGTCTGTGATCTTGGCTTTGCTCATGGGTTTCGCCCTGTGCGCTCACGCGGAGGAGGCGCCCCTCTCCATCGGCATCATCCAGCTGGTGCAGCACCCCGCCCTGGACGCGTCCTGTCAAGGTTTTTTGGACGCGCTGAGGGACAGCGGCTATGTGGATGGGGAAAACATTGCCGTGGACTTCCAGAACGGCCAGGGCGACCAGTCCAACCTGGCGACCATCGCGGATCGTTTTGTCAGCAAAAAAGTGGATCTGGTGCTGGCCATCGCCACGCCGGCCGCGCTGGCCATCGCGGGCAAGACTACGGACATTCCGATCCTGGCCACGGCCATCACGGACTTTGTGGAAGCGCGGCTGGTCGAGAGCAACGACGCGCCGGGCACGAACGTATCGGGCACCACGGACATGGCGCCCATTGGGGATCAGATCGCGCTGATTCAAACGCTTGCGCCAAACGCCAAAAAAGTAGGCGTGCTGTATAATGCCGGCGAGGTTAATTCCGTCGTGCAGGTTCAGGCGGCGAAGGCCTGCATTGAGGCGCTGGGTTTTGAATTTGTGGAAAAGACCGTGACCAATTCCAATGAGGTTCAGCAGGCTGCCGAATCCATCGTGCGGCAGGTAGACTGCCTCTATCTGCCCACGGACAACGTGATCGCCTCCGCCATGCCCATCCTCTACGGCGTGACGGTTGAGTCCAAAACCCCCGTGATCTGCGGCGAGGAAAATCAGGTCCTTGGCGGCGGCCTGGCAACCCTTGGCATCAATTACTACAACCTCGGCTACCAAACAGGGCTGATGGCCGTCCGCCTGTTGAAGGATCCGACCCTTGATATCAGCGCTATGCCGGTGGAGCGGCAGCTGGAGTTTGATTACCGCATCAACGCCACCGTGGCCGCGGAGATCGGCATTGTGATCCCCGAAGATCTGCTGGCGTTCACGTTTGAAATGGAGTAAGCGTTTATGGGCCAGATACTGCTTGGGGCCGTCGCGCTCGGCCTTTTATGGTCGATCATGACTATCGGCGTATACATTACCTACCGCATTTTGGACATTGCGGACCTGACCGTGGAAGGGAGCATTACGCTGGGCGCGGCGGTGAGCACCGCCATGATCCACGCGGGGCAAAGCCCTTTTCTCGCCTCGGCCGCGGCGCTCCTATGCGGGCTTGGCGCCGGATTTGTCTCTGGCCTTTTGCACACCAAATTGCGCATCCCCGCGCTGCTGTCGGGCATCCTGACCATGATCGCGCTGTGGTCCGTCAACTTGCGCGTCATGGGCTCGGCCAATATATCCATTCTGCGCCTTCCGACGATCTTTACGCCCATCCAGGCCCTTGGCGCGTCGAAATACGCCGCTTGGGTCTGCGTGGGCGGGCTGCTGGCTATCGCGATTGTATCGATCCTCTATTGGTTCTTCGGCACGGAACTGGGCAGCGCCGTCCGCGCGACGGGCAACAACCCAACCATGGTGCGCGCGCAGGGCATCCATACTGACAATATGATTCTGCTGGGGCTCATGATCAGCAACGCGCTGGTGGCCCTGTCCGGTTCGCTGATCGCGCAAAGCCAGGCGTTCGCGGATATTCAGATGGGCACGGGTTCCATCGTCATTGGCCTGGCGTCGCTCATCGTCGGAGAGGTGCTCTTTGGCCGCCGAAACTTCTACCTCCGGCTGCTCTCGCTTATCTTCGGCGCCATCACCTATCGGATCATCATCGCCACGGTGATGGAGCTTGGCATGAACCCCAACGACCTGAAGCTGTTTACGGCCGTTACGGTAGCGCTGGCGCTTTCCATGCCGCATTTTCGCGATTATCTGCAAACGCTTCGCAAATCGCTTACAGGGGGGCTTTCAAAGTGCTGAGGATGGCGAACGTAACCAAGATCTTCAACCGCGGCACGGTGAATGAAAAGACCGCCCTGTCGGACGTGACGCTCACCGTCTCGGACGGCGATTTCGTAACGATGATTGGCGGCAATGGCGCGGGCAAGTCTACGCTGCTCAACTGCGTGGCCGGGGTGTTTTTGCCCGAGGAAGGCGGCATCCATATCGACCAGGCCGATGTAACGAAGCTGGGCGAACACAGGCGCGCCAAATACTTGGGCCGCGTATTTCAGGATCCCATGATGGGCACCGCGGCAGATATGACGATTGAGGAAAACCTGGCGCTGGCGCTCCGGCGCGGTAAGCCCAGAACACTCCGCTGGGGTGTGACCGAGCGCGAACGCGCGCGGTACAAGGCGCTGCTTAAGCGGCTCGGCCTGGGGCTTGAAGCGCGGCTTACGACAAAGGCGGGCCTGCTGTCCGGCGGGCAGCGCCAGGCTCTGACGCTGCTCATGGCCACGCTGGAGAGGCCAAAGCTCCTCCTGCTCGATGAACACACCGCCGCGCTGGATCCCAAGACCGCTGAAAAGGTGCTCGCGATCAGCGATGAATTCATCCGCGAGGGCAGCCTGACCACGCTGATGGTCACGCATAATATGCGAAACGCGCTGCAATATGGCAACCGCCTGCTCATGATGCACGAGGGGCGCGTGCTGATTGATGTACAAGGGGAGGAGAAGCGGCGGCTGACCGTAGAGGATCTGCTGTCGCTCTTTGAGCGGGCCAGCGGCGAGACGCTGGCGAGCGACCGGGCTCTGTTGTCATAATGCCGCAAGGGAGAAGAATATGAGGAAAACAAAGATCGTCTGTACCTTAGGGCCTGCCAGCGCCGATGAGGCCACCATGGAAGCGCTTTTAAAGAGCGGCTTGAACGTTGCCCGGCTCAATTTTTCGCACGGCACGCACGAAGCGCACAAGGAAATGATCGACCGCTTCCGCGCCGTGCGCGACCGGCTTTCGCTGCCCGCGGCCGTTATGCTGGACACCAAAGGGCCTGAAATTCGCCTGCGCGACTTTCAAGGCGGCGCCTGCCAGCTGCGCGCGGGCGCGATGTTTACGCTCACCACCGAGGATATCATGGGAAACGCGGAGCGTGCTTCCATCACCTACGCGGATCTGCCGCGGCAGCTAAAAAAGGGCAACAAGTTGTTGATAGACGACGGCCGGCTCACGCTGGAAGTGGTTGAAACCACGGAAACGGAAATCCATTGCATTGCGCTTGACGCGGGCCAGATAACCAATCACAAGGGCATTAACGCTCCCCGCATCCCGCTTGACATGCCCTATCTGAGCGACGCGGACCGCGCCGACCTGCTCTTTGGCATTGAAAATGACGTGGATTTTGTGGCGGCGTCCTTTGTCCGCCGGCCGGACGATATCGTTGTCATGCGCAAATTTCTCGACTACAACGGCGGACACGGCATCCGCATCATCGCCAAGATCGAGAACCTGGAAGGCATTGAGAATTTCGACGAGATTTTGCGCCATGCCGATGGGATCATGGTGGCGCGCGGCGACATGGGCGTGGAGGTCGCCTTTGAGCGTCTGCCCGGCCTGCAGAAGCGTTTCATCCGCCGGTGTTACCAGTCCGGCAAAATGGTCATTACCGCCACGCAGATGCTTGAGTCCATGATCAACAGCCCCACGCCCACGCGCGCGGAGATCACGGACGTGGCGAACGCCGTATTTGACGGCACCTCCGCGGTAATGCTCTCCGGCGAGAGCGCGATGGGCAAATACCCCGTGCAGACCGTGCAGGCCATGGCGCGCATCGCGGAGCAGGCGGAACACGACTCCTTTGCAATGAACATGTACGGCGCCGTGGAGTATGATCCGGACGCGGCGACGACGAACGCCATTTCTGACGCCGCCAGCCGCGCGGCGCGTGATATCCATGCCAAGGCGGTAATCGCCGTGACAAAATCCGGCCATACCGCCCGCAACATTTCAAAATTCCGCCCGGCCAGGCCTATTGTGGCGGCGACGCCGGAGGCAAAAACCTTCCACCAGCTGTCGCTGTCCTGGGGCGTGTATCCCGTGCTCGCGCGGTACCAGAACACCTCCGAAGAGCTGTTCCAGCACGCCATTGACTGCGCCAAACAGATTGACCTGGTGGAGGACGGCGACCTGGTCGTCATCGCGGCGGGCATCCCCCTTAACACATGCGGCAGCACCAACACGCTGAAAATTCAGACGGTTGGCACATATATATAATGAATATCGAAAGGTGGTCTCCCGTCCATGTCCTATTGGGATATTTTGTTGCGATTTGGGGCGGCGGTCCTCACCGGCGGCGCCATAGGGTATGAGCGCCAGGCGGGGCACCATCCGGCCGGGCTGCGCACCCATATCCTCGTTTGCATTGGCTCCGCCATGGTTGCCCTCATCGAGTGCCTGCTCACCGGGCAGGTTCCCGCCGGAAACGCCAATGTTTCCATGACGCTGGGCCGTATGAGCGCGCAGGTTATCAGCGGAATCGGCTTTTTGGGCGCCGGTACCATCATCACCACCAAGCGGAACATCGCGGGGCTCACCACAGCGGCCTCGCTATGGGCCGTCGCCTGCATCGGCATTGCCGCGGGCATGGGGCTTTACGGCCTGTGCATGATTGGCGCGGGCTTTACGCTCGTTGTGCTCGCGCTGATCAAGCGAACCATTGTAGGCCATGTCCATAAGATCGTCGAGGTGAGCTTTCGCCATCGAAAGGAAACGCTCGCGTTCCTTAACGAGTACCTGGCCGCGCAGAACATCCGCGTGTACAGCGTGGACTTCCGCGTGGAGGAATCCACGGATGGCGACAACCTCTACACCAACGTATACATGCTCGATCTGCCGCGCCGGGTTGACGTCACGGCGGTCATCTTAGACATCGCGGAATATGTCGATGTGCAGAAGGTGAGGACACGCGACCCGTGATCAAACGGCATTTGGGCGGCGCTGATTTCTGGAAGCCCGCCCTGCGGCTAAGCCTGCCCGTTGCCCTGCAGCATTTGCTCGGCGGTTCCTTTACCCTCATCGATACGCTGATGCTCGGCCGGCTTGGCGACGAGGCGGTGGCCTCCGTTGGCATGGCCGGCCAATGGGCATGGCTGTTAAACATCTTCTTCTATGGCATGTCGTCCGGCGCGGCGGTTTTTTTGTCTCAGTATTGGGGGGCTAAGGATCATGGCGGCATCCGCCGCTCCTACGGCATGCTCGCGGCCGCCTGTCTTGCGCTCGCCGGCCTGATGTGCCTGGCGGCGGTGTTGTTTCCCGGGGTGATCATGCGCCTTTTCACGAGCGATACAGGCGCTATCGAAACGGGCGTCCGCTATTTGCACATTGCCGGGCTGAGCTATATGGCGATAGCTTTCAGCCAGATTTTCAGCACTGTGCTGCGCTCCACGGAAGAGGTCAGGCTTCCGCTATACGCCAGCATCCTGGGCGTGCTGCTGAACACGGCGCTCAACTATGCCTTCATCTTTGGCAAGCTGGGCCTGCCCGAACTTGGCGTGCCGGGCGCCGCCATCGCGACCGTCATTTCAGCCTGGGCATGCCCCATCTTCCTTTTTTTTGCATCATTCAAGCGCCGGAACGTGCTAATCTGCCCGCCGCGGGATCTGTTTCACTTTGACAGGGCGTTTGGTTTCAAATTCTTCAGGGTTTCCCTCCCCGCGCTGGCCAATGAAGGCCTGTGGGCGCTGGGCACCATGGGCTACAATATGGTATACGGCCACATGGGCACCGCGCAGTACGCGGCGCTCACCATCTACCGTACGGTTGATTCGCTGTTCTTTGCCTTCTACATCGGCCTATGCCACGCGTGCAGCGTGCTGGTCGGCCGTGAGATCGGCGCGGGCCGAGTCGGCGAATCCGTTCAATACGCCAACCGCTTTACGCTTGTGATGCCGGCGCTATCGATCTTCCTAGGCTTGATCGTCATCGCGACGCGCGGCATGTTCCTCACGCTCTTTACCGTATCGCCGGAAGTTCTCAGGCTGGCCAACGCCGTGCTGCTGATCTGCGCCGCTGAGATCCCCATCCGCAACATCCCCTTCATCACCATCTGCGGCATCTTCCGCGCCGGCGGCGATACAAAGATCGGCGTTATGTATGACCTTATCTCCGTGTGGTGCATGGCGCTGCCCGTGACGATTTTCTGCGGCCTCGTGGTAAGGCTGAATTTCCTTGTGGTCTTTGCGGTCATGCTGCTCTGCGAGGACTGGCTCAAGGCGGTCCTATGCGTCCGGCGGCTCAGGAGCGGGAAGTGGATCAAGCCTGTGGTGGAGGCGGCCCTGTGAGCAAGCGCCGCCCGGCGGGCAGCGCAGCCGGCGGCCAGCCTGCCCTTCGTCATCCCCGCCCTTCCAGCCGCGTGAACCAAAGTTCATGTGATTGGAAGAGAGGTTCGTTATTGATTTATTGCCTCTCTTCCTGTATACTATACCGTAGGAAGAAGGGAGGCTTGGCTATGAAGCTGATCATTGCCATTGTGCAGGACGAGGATGCTTCCCGCCTGGTGAGCGGCCTGATGGACGAGGGATACAGCGTCACCAAGCTGGCGACAACGGGCGGCTTCCTTCGCGCGGGGAACACAACGCTGCTGCTGGGCGTGGAGGACGACCGTTTTCAAGGCGCGATGAGCATCATCGAAAAGGTTTGCAAAAGCCGCAAGCAGATCGCTACATCCCCGTCGCCCGTGGCAGGCGCGGCAGGCGTATATGTGCCATACCCCATTGAGGTGATGGTGGGCGGCGCGACGGTTTTTGTGATGAACGTCGAGCAGTTTATCAAGTACTAAGCATGCGCTTTGAAGACTTTAGGGATCGGGGCGCGGCGGTTAGAAGCCTGTGTGAGGCGTTTCTGGCCGGCGCGCCCTCTCATGCGACGCTGATCACCGGGCCGCCCGGCGTTGGCAAGCGCACGCTGGCCTGTCTATGCGGCCAGAGTCTTTTTTGCGCGGCGGAAACCAAGCCATGCGGTGAATGCCCTGCCTGCAGGCGCTATCGCAAGGGCAGCCACCCAGACAGCTACCACATCCCCGAGAACAAGAGCATTGGCGTGGACACGATACGCGCTTTAACGCTGGCGCTGCAGAGCGCGGCCTATGAAGGCGGGTACAAGGCCGTGCGGATTGAATGCGCGGGCGCCATGACGGTGCAGGCGCAAAACAGCCTGCTGAAGACGCTGGAAGAGCCGCCGCCCCGCACGGTGTTCCTGCTCACGGCCACGGATATTGGCGAGGTGCTTCCCACCATCCGCTCAAGATGCCGCGTCGTGCGCATGCCGCCGATGCCGGAAGAGCGGGTGGAGGCCATCCTTGTGGGGCGGGGGATCGAACCCGGCCGGGCCGCGAGGCTGGCCGCGCTCTCGCAGGGCAGTGTCGGGCAGGCGTTTCGGATGCAGGAAGACGACGGATTTTGGGCGCTTCGGGAGCGTGTGACGCTTGCAATAGAAGGCGTGCGTCAAACGTCTGATGTTCTGGCGGCCGTGAACGCGCTGAAGGACGATAAGGGCGACGCCGTGCTCGTGCTCAGCATGCTGGAGGACGCGCTTCGCGGCTCGCTTGTGCGGTCGCTGACGGGTGGGGCGCGGCGGGCGGAGCCTTGGGGGGAGAAGCTGACGGGCTTGGGCGCCCGGCGGCTGGCACGGCTGCTGGAAAGCGCGCGTATGTCGCGCCGCATGCTCAAGAGCAACGTGCCTTGGCCGGCGGTGCTGGAGCGATTTTTGATGGAATACGCGGAGGCGTTAATGCAATCGGAGGCGTTTTAGAAAATGGCAACTGTGATTGGCGTCCGGTTTAAGCGGCCGGGTAAAATGTATTATTTTGATCCGGGTAAAATGGAAATAGCGGAAGGCGATACCGTGGTGGTGGAGACGGTGCGCGGTGTGGAGCTTGGTCAATGCGTCAGCAAGCCCATTGAGGTGAAGGACGAGGAGATTGTGCCGCCGCTGCGCAATGTGGTGCGTATCGCGACGAACGCGGATGTCGCGCAGGTGGAGCGCAACCGCGAGAACGAGCAAAAGGCGTACGGCATATGCCAAGAGAAGATTATCGCCCATAAGATCGAGATGAAGTTGGTGGACGTGGAATATGCGTTTGATGCCAGCAAGATCATCTTCTATTTTACGGCCAACGGCCGCGTGGATTTTCGCTCGCTCGTGAAGGATCTCGCGTCTGTGTTTAAGACGCGCATTGAGCTGCGCCAGATTGGCGTACGCGACGAGGCCAAGATGCTAGGCGGCCTGGGCCCCTGCGGCCGGCCGATTTGCTGCGGGTCGTTTTTAGGGGATTTCCAGCCTGTATCCATCAAAATGGCCAAGGAACAGAACCTGTCCCTGAACCCTACCAAAATATCGGGCCTATGCGGGCGGCTGATGTGCTGCCTGAAGTATGAGCAGGATTATTATGAGGAGGCGCGCAAAAAGCTGCCCCGTGTCGGCAAGGAGGTCATGACGCCGGACGGCCGCGGGCATGTTGTGGATCTTGATGTGCTGAGGCAAACCGTCAAGGTGCGCATTTTTGAGGGCGACTCGACGGAGCTGAAAGAGTACGCGGCCGAGAAAATCCAGCGCTTTACGCCGCCGGAAGCGGACAGAAGAAGCGGGAGGCATCCGGCGGAGGGCGCGGCCTGGGCGCACGGGCATTCCGGTTTGCCCGAACAAGAAGTTGAGCCGGAAGCGGACGAGGCCGAGGTAGAAATTGAGGAGATAAGCGACGCGGAGCTTCTGATGCTGGAGGACGAAACGGAAGGGTTGTGATACCATGCTTCGAATCGGGCCGCACATTTCAGCCAGCCACGGGTATTTGGCCATGGGCAGGCATGCGCTTGACCTTGGCGCGAATGCCTTCGCTTTTTTTACGCGCAATCCCCGCGGCGGGAGCGCGCGGCAAATGGACGAAGAGGATGTCCTGGCGTATCGTGATCTGGCCGCGGCCCGGGGCGTGGGGCCCATCGTCGCGCATGCCGCCTATACGATGAACCCCGCCGCGGAGAAGGAGCATCTGCGCGCCTTCACCCGAGAGGCCATGGCGGATGATTTGGCGCGCATGGCGCACACGCCCGGCAATTTGTATAACTTTCACCCCGGAAGCCATGTGGGGCAGGGCGTGGAAGCGGGTATTGATTATATCGCGGCGCTGCTGAACGGAATTCTAACGGCAGGGCAGCCGACCACGGTGCTGCTGGAGACAATGACCGGCAAGGGCAGCGAGATCGGCGGCAGGTTTGAGGAGCTGCGCGGCATTTTGGATCGGGTGCGCCTTGAGAATAAGCTCGGCGTGTGCCTGGACACCTGCCATGTCTGGGACGCCGGGTATGACATCGCGGGCGACCTGGACGGCGTGCTGACGGAATTCGACCGCGTGATTGGCCTTTCGCGGCTATGTGCCGTACACCTCAACGACAGCATGAACGCGCGCGGCAGCCGCAAGGACAGGCACGCGCGGCTTGGCGAGGGCGCTATTGGGTGGGAGGCTATCGAGCGGATTGTCAATCATGCGGCGCTGAAGGGTGTGCCGTTTATTTTGGAGACGCCCAATGAGGATGAGGGATGGATGCGGGAGATTCGGATGGTACGGGAGGCGTATAAAGGGTAGGAAGTACGTATAGAATCATTCGCTGTGATTCCAGCACGGATTTTATCCTTAATAAGTCCTGGCTCTATTTGTAGTCATCCTGCATTGATTCCCCTATTTCCGCCCCGCCCCACCGGCTCTGCCCCAAATCCACCCGCCCGTCCCTCTGAAAAGCAACCCCCTCCTCGCGCAGCAGCTCCC
>JGI20171J29575_12612198_pt1 | contig 12513 bp, 12 predicted proteins | sample TergutNc150P4_FD_29575 | JGI IMG/M metagenome (IMG submission 29575)
AGCAAATTCTTTTCCATTAATAGTATGCACGTGATTTTTGTATGCCAGCAGCAATTTGAAAACGATTTTTGTTAATTCTTTAGCATTTTGGTAGTGTTTCAGTGTATAAGATATTCAAGCCTACTGCATTTGTAAATGCGGAATAACGATAGAAAGTTTTTAGCCTGAATTTTTGACCTGTAAGTCTATTTTTACTATCTTTGCAAAATAAAGTTAGTAGTTTAAATTACTTTTACAGAAAAATAACATAAAAAATTGAATATAAATGGAACATCTTTCAGAACAGGAAATTTTTCGCCGCAATTCTCGCGAGCAGTTGCAGCAAATGGGCATAAACCCTTATCCGGCAGCATTATATCCCACCGATGCTTTTTCGGTTGATATTAAGGCAGAATTTGACGACAATCTTGAACCAAAACGCCAAGTGTGCGTAGCAGGCAGAATTATGAGCCGTCGCATTATGGGAAAAGCATCTTTTATGGAATTGCAGGACTCAAAAGGGCGCATTCAGATTTACGTTTCGCGCGACGATATTTCCACAGAAGAACAGCCCGAAATGTACAACACGGTTTTCAAAAAATTGCTTGATATTGGCGATTTTATTGGCATCAAAGGTTTTGTTTTCCGTACTCAAATGGGCGAGATAAGCATTCACGCTCAAGAACTTACAGTGTTGAGCAAAGCATTGAAGCCGCTGCCAATTGTAAAATATAAAGATGGCGTTGCTTACGATGCTTTTGAAGACCCCGAACAGCGGTATCGTCAGCGTTATGTCGATTTGGTTGTAAATGAGGGAATTAAAGATATTTTTCTAAAACGTACAAAAGTTTATCAGTCGATGCGCGAATATTTTAATTGGAAAAATTATGTTGAAGTGGAAACGCCGATTTTACAGCCAATTCCCGGCGGAGCAGCCGCGCGACCGTTCATTACACATCACAATGCTCTTGACATTGATTTGTATATGCGTATTGCCAACGAATTGTATCTTAAACGTTTAATTGTCGGCGGTTTTGAAGGAGTTTATGAGTTTTCAAAAAATTTCCGCAACGAAGGAATGGACAGAACGCATAATCCTGAATTTACCTGTATGGAAATTTACGTTGCTTACAAGGATTATAATTGGATGATGAAATTTACCGAAAATATGCTCGAAAAAATTTGTATTGATGTAAATGGCTCAACCGAAATTGAAATCGGCGGACAAAAAATATCGTTTAAAACGCCGTTTAAACGCATATCAATGCTTGATGCAATCAAAGAACATACAAGTTACGATTTGATAGGAAAATCGGAAGATGAAATTCGCGAAATTTGCAAAGCACTGCATATCGAAGTTGATAATACAATGGGCAAAGGCAAGTTGATTGACGAAATTTTTGGCGAATGCTGCGAAAGCAACTACATTCAGCCGACATTTATCACCGATTATCCGATAGAAATGTCGCCGCTTTGCAAACGCCACCGTTCAAATCCTGAACTCACCGAACGTTTTGAATTAATGGTCAATGGCAAGGAACTCGCTAATGCTTACAGTGAACTCAACGACCCGATTGACCAACTTGAACGTTTTCAGGAGCAGTTAAAACTCAGCGAAAAGGGCGACGACGAGGCAATGTTCATTGATATGGATTTTATCCGCGCGCTTGAATATGGAATGCCGCCGACTTCGGGAATGGGCATCGGAATGGACAGACTTGTAATGCTTATGACAGGACAAAGTGCAATACAGGAAGTTTTGTTTTTCCCGCAAATGAAACATGAGGCGAATATGATTTCAACAGACAAATCCAATTTGAAGTAGAAAAATTGTACATTTGTGCATTAAAAAATGATTGATTTTTCTACCATAGAACAAATTAAAGATGCGGCAAAAATTGAAGATGTCGTGTCCGATTATGTTACTTTGCGCCGTAGAGGTACGAATTTGATTGGTTTGTGTCCGTTTCACAATGAGAAAACGCCGTCATTTTCTGTTAATCCTCCAAAAAATATTTTTAAATGTTTTGGTTGCGGAAAAGGCGGCGATTCTGTGCATTTTATAATGGAAATTGAGCAGTTGTCTTATTTGGAAGCCTTGCGCACTTTGGCAAAAAAATACGGCATCGAAATTCGCGAACGCGAGCTCACGCCCGAAGAAATTGCTGCCCGCAGCGACCGCGAAAGTATGCTGATAGTCAATGATTTTGCGCAAAATCATTTTCACGAAAATTTGCACAAACATCCTGAAGGGCGTGCTGTAGGGTTGAGTTATTTTGTCGAACGCGGTTTCCGTAATGATATTATTGAGAAATTTCGGCTCGGTTTTGCGCTCGATTCGTGGGATGCGCTTGCAAAAGCCGCAATATCAGCAGGTTACAAAGAAGAATTTTTGATAAAAACAGGACTTTGTTTTAAAAACGAGCGGGACGGCAAACTTACCGACCGTTTTCGCAACCGCGTAATTTTTCCTTTTGTAAATCTTTCGGGAAAAATTGTCGGTTTTGGCGGACGAGTACTCGTAAAAACCGATAACACAGGAAAATATCTCAATTCTCCCGAATCGGAACTTTATCATAAAAGCAACGAACTTTACGGAATTTTTTTCGCAAAATCGGCGATTCAAAAAGCCGACAGATGTTTTCTGGTTGAAGGCTATACAGACGTAATCTCCTTGCATCAAAGCGGAATTGAAAATGTTGTTGCCTCATCGGGCACAGCCCTGACCGAAGGACAAATTCGTATTATTCAACGTTTTACAAAAAATATTACGCTGATTTATGATGGCGATTCGGCAGGGCAAAAGGCGGCAGAACGCGGAATTGATATGTTTCTTAAAGAGGGAATGAATCTTAAAGTTGTGCTTTTACCCGCAGGAGAAGACCCTGACAGTTTTGCTAAAAAAACAAATGCTTCTGATTTACAGGAATTTATAGAAAAAAATTCTACGGATTTTATTCGTTTCAAAATAAAACTTTTGATGGAGGATGCCGCAAATGACCCTGTCAAACGCGCAACGGCGATTAGCGATATTTTGGCAAGCATTGCAAAAATCCCTGACCAGATTATTCGCGCCGAATATATTAAGGAAAGCGGCGTTTTGCTCGAAATTGACGAACAGGAAATTTATTATCAAATAAATAAAATCCGCGCCAAAGAATTTGAGAAAAAACCGCTGAAAAAAGTTGATGAAAGTGCTGAAAATCAGGTAGAAACCTCAACGGAAATTGACAGTGGAATAGGTACAAAAACCAATGTAATTTTCGATAAATTGGAATATGGATTGCTGCAATTGCTTGTAAGGCAAGGAAATGAAATAATTTTTGAAAACCAAAGCGAGCAAATTACAGTTGCCGAATTTATTTTTGCCGAATTGCAAACCGACAATATAGAATTTCGTAATCTGTTGTACAACAGATTTTTAAAAGAATATAAAAATAAATATCTTGAAGATAAAAATTCGGTGAACGAATATTTTCGCAGCCATTCCGACCACGCAATTAACGACTTGGCTGTCGATTTGATGGAAGAAAAATATGTTTTGAGTAAAATTTTTAAGGACAAGAAAAAAGCAGATGAACAATCGGAATTTGAGTTAAAATTGCTTGAAAAAACAAAAAACCGTCGCCGCGAACAGTTGAGCCAAACGGTTTCGCGGGTGGTTTTGGAATATAAAAATAATATTATTTTGGAACGTATTCGGCTGAAAATCATTGCTTTGAAAAATGATTTCGAGAAAAATGATTTTAAAAATGCTGAAGAAATAATGCAGGAACTCAAAAACCTTGAAAATCTGAAAAATATTTTGGCAAAAAAACTCGGCGAAAGAGTGATTTTAAAAATATAAAACAAAACCTTTGAATATGGGCTGATGGTAAGGTTAAAATCATTTCCCTTTAAGAATAAAATCAGCAACTGCACTGCAAAGTTCAGATTTGATTGGAGAATATGGTCGGCAGTTGGCAGCATACTGCGAAAGTTGATGTGTGGAATTGCATGCGCGGAAAATGTGATTCATATTTTCAATCACAATCTTGCGGGCGTTTGTATTTGCTTGCGCCAGAAAATTTGCATTGGAAACAGTAATTTGCGCATCGGCGCTGCCTTGAACTATCAAAATCGGAATTGTGAGTTTTGCAATTTCCGTTTGCGGATTGTATTTAAACCACGAAATAAAAGAATGGTTTAAATTCGGCGGAAAATATTGAGAAAGTCTTTGAGGTACAAATTCGTCAATTATTTCGCCTTTGGAAAGTTTGTCGATATATTTTTCTGCAATTTCCCTTAATTGCGGCTGCAATTCAAATTGCATCTGCATTTGCACCCGCAATATATCAGCACGCGGTAAGCCTGCCCCTTCGAGCGAAACATATTTTTTCACATTTTTATTTTCAATGGCGCAAATTATGGCAACAAGCGCACCCTCGCCATGCCCAACAAGCACAATTTCCGAAAAATTTGTATTGTCTGCGTAGCGGTTAATCCACCCGTTAAGGTCGGCAACATAACTTTCTATCGTAAGATTAATTCCATTTCTATCGGCAGCAAGGCTTCTTCCTGTGCCGCGTTTGTCGTAACGAAGAGTAGCAATGCCCCTTTTTGCCAAACTGTCGGCAAGCGTTTTCAACGCTTGATTTTGAAGTTGTTCGTCAAAATAATTATCTGTTTTACAATCAGGCACAAGAATTGCTAACGGGATATTTCCCTTATTGTCAGGCATTTGCATTATGCCGTAAATTGTTCCACTCAAAGTGCGCAAACTAATAAATGATTCTGTTTGAGCAAAATTTACATTTGCAAAAAATATTATTAGAAAAAATACATTAAAAATTTTTATCATAAAATAAAATTACGATTTTGAATTTACAAATTATTATAGGCACAAACGGCAAAAGTATGCAAAAAATTGTGATAATCAAATAAAATTTATAATTTTGTGGTGAAAAAATTTTTAAAACAACAAAATGCACGAAAAAATTATTGAACTGAACGAAAATATCGACCCTGTGCTGTTTTATGGGGTTAATAATGCAAATATTCTGACTTTAAAAAATCTTTTACCTAAAATAAAACTTTCGGCGCGCGGAGCGATTGTTAAAATTGAAGGAAATGAGTCGGAAATTAACAGAACAGCCGAATTTATTCATCAAATTGAAAAATATTGTTTGGAAAACAATGCGCTTACAGAAGAAATTATTGTTGGGATTGTTAAAGGGGAAGAAATCTTGCCTCAAATAAAGTTGGAAAACCTGATTCTTTATGGCGTAAATGGCAAAAATATTACTGCCCGTACTCGCAATCAACAGCGGCTCGTGGCAGATTTTTTTACAAACGATTTACTTTTTGCAATAGGTCCTGCGGGTTCGGGCAAAACATACACCGCTATCGCTCTGGCGGTTAAATCTCTGAAAAACAAAGAAATAAAACGCATAATTTTGAGCCGTCCGGCTGTTGAAGCGGGCGAAAAACTTGGTTTTTTGCCCGGCGATATGAAAGAAAAAATTGACCCTTACCTGCAACCACTCTACGATGCGCTGCAAGATATGATTACTCCGCTGAAATTGAGAGATTATCTCGAAAATGGTACAATTCAGATTGCCCCGCTCGCTTTTATGCGCGGGCGGACTTTGAGCGATGCGGTTGTTATTCTCGACGAAGCGCAAAACACTACTGTTCAGCAAATTAAAATGTTTCTTACGCGAATGGGTTTAAATACAAAAATGATTGTAACAGGCGATGTTACGCAAATCGACCTGCCGCTTTCGCAAAAATCAGGTTTGCTTGATGCGCTGCATAAATTGCGCAATATCAAAGGAATAACCGTGATTGAATTTGACAAATCGGATATTGTCCGTCATCGGCTTGTGCAAAAAATTGTTGAGGCATACGAAAAAGCGGAAAAATAAATTATAAATTTAGGAAGTTAAATTAATGGAAAAAGTAACTTTCAAATTGGAACAAATTATGACTGTTTCAACTACAGTATGGTTTTTCGGTGCGGGATTAATTATTGTAATTGGATATTTTGGCGTCAAAATATATTTAGGCGATATTCTTAAAATATTTTCCAACAGTATGACGGCATTATCTATTGCTACTGGAATAATGTTATTAGGGCTTGGTTATTTGAAAAAATTTAATGAAAAAAGAAAAGTTATTATCGAAATAACAGATAAACAAGATATTGTTTGTATCCGTAACTGCTATTTAGAATTACCAATGAGTAGTTTCAATTACTTAATGCAACTTTATTTTGCAAAGATAGTAAAAAAAGTTAACTTGTTTTTCAGGATTTGTAATCCTGAAATAATGAATATTAGCATTTGTAATGCGGCAAAACGTGTTTATTTCACATCTCGTTTCTTTCCCTTTCATCCTTTTTCCCTTTCGTCCTTTCGTGCATTCTATCTTTTTGGAGTTTGTTTAAAAAATTTAAGCAGTTTATAAAAATAAAATTATACTTTTGCAAAAAAATTATTTTTTATGTTTTTATGCCTAATAAAAAGCCTTTGCCGCTGCTTACCAATATTGAAATAACCGACATTGCCGCCGAAGGCAAGGCGATTGCCCGCGTTGATGATTTAGTTGTGTTTGTACCGTTTGTTGTTCCGAGCGATGTCGTTGATTTACAAATAATTAAGAAAAAGAAAAATTATGCCGAAGCCCGTGTTGTGCGTTTTGAAAAATATGCTGAAAATCGTTGTCAGCCGCTTTGTCCGCATTTTGGAATTTGCGGCGGCTGCAAATGGCAAATTTTACCTTATGCCGAACAGTTGCGTTTTAAACAACAGCAAGTTGTTGATAATCTGACTCGTATAGGAAAAATTGAACTTCCGCCTCCAAACCGAACACAAGGAGATTTTAAAGGATTTTTTTCAATACTCGGTTCGGCAAAAACAGAATATTATCGCAATAAATTGGAATTTACTTTTTCAAATAAAAAATGGTTAATTGACCCTAAAAGCAATACAGATGAAAATTCTGTAAATTCTGCGGTTGGATTTCACATTCCAACAATGTTCGACAAGGTTTTGGATATTGAAAAATGTGTTTTGCAGGACGATATTTCCAATCAAATCCGCAACGAAGTTCGCCGTTACGCGATAGAAAATCATATTAGTTTTTTCGACATCAGAAATCACGAGGGCTTTTTACGAACAATGATTATCCGCACCAGCACAACGGGCGAATTGATGGTGATTATGGTTTTTTATTATGAAGATAAAACTACGCAAAATGCTTTACTTCAACATATTGCAGATAAATTTCCGCAAATTACTTCGCTTTTATTTATTATAAATTCAAAAGCGAACGACACTATCGCCGACCAGCAAGTAAATATTTTTAAAGGAAATGATTATATTTTTGAGCAAATGGAAAGTCTGAAATTCAAAATCGGCGCAAAATCGTTTTTTCAGACAAATACTTTACAGGCGTATGAACTTTACAAAACTGCGCGGAATTTTGCCAATCTCAAAGGCGATGAAACAGTTTATGATTTATACACAGGCACGGGCACTATTGCTAATTTTATTGCGAAATATTGCCGCCAAGTAATTGGTATTGAATATGTTCCCGAAGCGATTGAAGATGCAGAAATCAATTCCAAAATAAATGGAATTTCCAATACGAAATTTTTTGCAGGCGATATAAAAAATATTTTAAATCAGGATTTTATATGCGAAAACGGCAAGCCTGACGTAATTATTACCGACCCGCCGCGCGCAGGAATGCACGATGATGTTATCGCCGCGATTAATACTGCCGAGCCGAAAAAAATCGTTTATATAAGTTGCAATCCTGCAACTCAGGCACGCGATTTGAATTTATTGAGCGAAAAATATCAGGTAGTTGCTGTTCAGCCTGTTGACATGTTTCCACACACACATCACGTTGAAAATGTGGTACTTATGGAAAGAAAATAATTTATCTTTTCCTAAAAAATTTAAAAACTGAATAAGCAATTTTTCCGTATCGCACAAAGCGGCTCGAAGCAGAGGCAAGTTCTACTAATTTGCGCGAAGTAACAGGTAAATTTTTGCCTGTAAGTGCATTTGCAGCCCACTCAACAGGGTGTGTATAGAGATAAAAATGATATTTGATTTGTTGCTCGTCAGTCAGCAATTCTCTGTTAATCTGTTGTTTGCGCTCGCGCAATGTTTGCAGAGAGTCAATTTTTTTCGTTTCCATTGTTGTCTGTTTTTTTATCGTTTTCGGAATCAAAAAAAGTGCGAATAATGCTGTCGGCTATCGGACGAAATATTATTCGCTCGCGCGAATACCAAACCACAGCAATCACGCCAACCATCAACGCTATTTCTATCAATGTTGCAAGCCATTGAATCCCAATAATTTGTGCAAGCAAATTATTGAAAAACAACAGCAACAACATCAGAAGTGCAACTCCCATCAACCCCAACACACCCAACAGAACAAGTTTGCCCGCAAAGAGCGAAAACTTTTCTGTCAGGTCGAGTTTGAGGTATTCGGCTTTCAAATCGACATAGTTTTTTACATTGTCGAACAGTCCGTTTTGTTTTTCGGCGTTCATAATCTATTGAAAGTCAAATTTATTATGATTTTTGTTGCTCGTTCTTCCATTCTTCTTTCACTTCTTCAACCACTTCAGCGGCAGTTGCGCGCAAGTCATGTACAAAATTTTCGGCTTGATTTACAAGTTCGTCAAATTTTTGGCTAACTGTTTCTTTCATTTCGCCCATTTGCTTGCCAATGCGGCGGCGTGTGCGATAACCTTTGTCTGGTGCAAAAAGTATTCCTGCTGCAGCCCCAAGCAATGCTCCGCCAACAAGAAACAAAAATCCTTTTCCTGAATTGTTACTCATAATTTTTCCTTTCTTTAATTTAATTTGTTAAGTAAAAATTTATTTTGATTTTTATACAGCAAAAACCGTGCTTTAATTTTATTGTCATTAAATTTTTTGTAAATTTGCAAAATTGACATAAATTCATTACAAAATTTTTATGGGAATTACCAATTATTATTTGTATTGGATTTCACATATTTTATTTAACAGAATGATTTGTTTTTCTTTTTCTGTAAGTAATTGTTCTAAATGCGATATTTTTTCAATATAAGAAGTTATTGATGAAGAATTTGATGCATTGCTATAAATGTCAACAGCGTTTTTACTATCACTCTTTTGATTTATTGTATTATTTTCATCAAAAAATACGCTAATTGGTACATTTAAAACAGATGCTATCTTTTCCAAAGTATCAATTTTAGTAGAATTTTCACGTATTAACAATTGCAAACCCTGTTCAGTAATTCCTACTGCATTTGCTAACGCGCGAATAAAAATATTTCTTTCTTTCGCTAATATTTTGATTTTAAACAAATTAGCCATATACAATCATATCTTAATCGCACCATAATAACATATATTAACATAAGATAAGATTATTTTACAGAAATAATAATTTCTATTCAGAAAGTTTTATTTGTCTTTGCCGTGTTTTTTAAACATAAAACCAGCATAGTGATGCGGCATGTTTAAAGACGGCAAGGGCTATCTTCTGTTAATATAGTAAGCGCAAAGGTAGTCCTTTTTTTGAAAACACAAACTAAACTATATAAAAAAGTATAAAATTAACAGAAAACCATTTGTTAAAAAAAGGAATTGTTAAAACGTCATTACTGTAGAAGTTCCCAAACAAATAAAATAGGATAAGATTAAGATAAAAAAATAAGGCAAAAATCAAATAAACAAACAAATTAACAAGATGCGTCAAAGTAAATTAAAATATTTTCATTTTCATAACCACGCCTGCGCTGTTATTAGATGCGGATGCGCGTTTTTGGTTATGATTTTGGTCTAATAGACAGAAATGAAGCTAATTTTGTCCAAAAGACAAAATTTGAAAACTTGCAGAACAAAAAAAATGTAGAAACGTTATTTTCAAACATTTCTACATTTTCTTATTGTTAAATTTTAAATTTTTCTACAAAAGGTCTTCTTTGCCTTTAGCCTCTTTTACCACTTCTTTTGCCAATGAGGCAGGTACTTCGGCATAATGAGAAAATTCCATCGAACTTGTTGCACGTCCAGAAGTGATGGTACGCAAAGCGGTAACATAACCGAACATTTCTGCCAAAGGCGCTTTTGCTTTTACAATACGCGCACCGTTGCGGCTCGAATCCATTCCTTCAATTTGTCCGCGCCGTTTGTTGAGGTCGCCAATAACATCGCCCATATTTTCTTCGGGAGTTACAACTTCGAGTTTCATAATCGGCTCAAGCAGAACAGGTTTTGCTTTTGCACAAGCAGTTTTATAAGCGATTTGCGCACAAATTTCAAACGAAAGCTGGTCGGAATCCACAGCGTGGAAAGAACCGTCAAGCAGCGTAACTTTCAGCGTTTCCATAGGATAACCTGCCAAAACGCCATTTTTCATTGCCGCTTTAAAGCCTTTTTCTATCGAAGGAATAAATTCTCTTGGAATATTTCCGCCTTTAACCATATCAATAAACTGCAATGAACCTTCAAAATCTGTGTCAATAGGCTCAACGCGCACGATAATATCGGCAAATTTGCCTCGTCCGCCCGATTGCTTTTTATAAACTTCGCGAATTTCAACTGCCTGGGTAATCGCCTCTCTGTAATTAACTTGCGGACGACCCTGATTACATTCTACTTTAAATTCGCGTTTCAAACGGTCGATAATTATTTCCAAATGCAATTCGCCCATTCCGCTAATTACAGTTTGCCCGCTTTGTTCGTCGGTGCGAACGGTAAATGTTGGGTCTTCTTCTGCAAGTTTAGACAAACCTACTCCAAGTTTATCAAGGTCTTTTTGCGTCTTTGGCTCAACGGAAATGCCGATTACAGGCGCGGGAAAATCCATTGATTCCAAAACAATAGGGTGCGCCTCACTGCAAAGCGTATCGCCTGTGCGAATATCTTTAAACCCAACGCCTGCGCCAATATCGCCTGCTGCAATTACTTCAACAGGATTTTGCTTGTTTGAGTGCATTTGGAAAATACGCGAAATGCGTTCTTTTTTACCTGAACGGGAATTATAAACATAAGAACCTGTTTCTAATTTGCCCGAATAAACGCGGAAAAAGCACAAACGCCCAACATAAGGGTCGGTTGCAATTTTAAATGCCAAAGCGCAAAGCGGCTCTTCTGCATCGGGGTGGCGAACAATTTGTTTATCTGTAAAACGAGGGTCGCTGCCGACAATTTCAGGAGTATCCAGCGGACTTGGCAAATAAGCGCACACTGCATCGAGCATTGTTTGTACGCCTTTGTTTTTGAATGACGAACCGCAAATCATCGGGTTGATTGCCATCGACAAAGTGCCTTTGCGAATGGCGCTATGAATTTCTTCTTCGGTGATTTTCGATGGATCGTCGAAAAATTTTTCCATCAACGCATCGTCGAATTCGGCAACGGTTTCAAGCATTTTATCGCGCCATTCCTGTGCCTCTGCGAGCAAATCGGCAGGAATTTCTTCTATGGAATATTCTGCGCCCATTGTTTCGTCGTGCCAGAAAATGGCTTTCATTTTAATCAAATCAATAACGCCTTTAAATTTTTCTTCTGCGCCAATTGGAATTTGTATCGGACAAGGATTCGCTTTCAACACATCTTTGATTTGGCGCACCACTTCAAAAAAGTTTGCTCCCGACCTGTCCATTTTATTAACGTAACCGATACGCGGTACATTATATTTATCTGCCTGACGCCAAACGGTTTCCGACTGCGGCTCAACACCGCCTACGGCGCAAAAAGTTGCCACCGCGCCATCAAGAATACGCAACGAACGTTCCACCTCAACGGTGAAATCGACGTGTCCCGGAGTGTCAATCAGATTGATTTTATATTTGTCGCCTTTGTAGTTCCACCACGTAGTTGTAGCGGCAGAGGTAATAGTAATGCCGCGTTCCTGCTCTTGCTCCATCCAGTCCATTGTGGCTGCGCCATCGTGAACTTCACCGATTTTATGAGTCAAACCTGTATAAAAAAGGATACGTTCGGAAGTAGTTGTTTTACCGGCATCAATGTGGGCCATAATGCCAATATTTCTGTTGAATATTAAATCTGCTTTTGCCATTTTTTTTTATAAATATTTTTAAGGTACAAATAAGATATAACTTTTTATAATTTTTTATACCTTCTTAAAAAACGAGTGCAAAAGTACAACTTTTTTTTGAAACAAACAATATTCATCAAAAAAATTGCAGAAATTTATGTTTTAAAACATAAAAATAGCAGATTTATTTTTACAGAATTATTCATTTTTTGAACAAAATAGAATATTTAAAGAATAAAAAAAGTATGAGATAAAACCAGCCGAAACAAATAAATTTACACCTTATTGCTGGATACGAAACTCAAAGCAATCCATATCTTTATAAAACGATTGATTTTTAACAATTTTTATAAGAAAAATATATGCAACATTAAAATAATTAATTCAAATTTTGTAATTTTGTCGCTCGATTAACAAATAAAATAAAATTTTTAATTTCTAAAACGACAAACCGTATGACAAGGAAATTTTTAA
>JGI20171J29575_12612197_pt1 | contig 12501 bp, 10 predicted proteins | sample TergutNc150P4_FD_29575 | JGI IMG/M metagenome (IMG submission 29575)
GGAGGGCATGGCCATGGAGGAGCGGCTGGCGCGGGTCGCGTACCTGTCTGACGACCGCCATATCCGGCAGAAGTTTGTGCGGGGAAGGGCGATTTTTGCAAACGCGTGAACCGCGTTTGGAGAGCGCACCAGGGCTTTCGTGCGCCTGTCTTGGGTGGCTCTACGGGAGGAGGTGTGGCCGCTATGGCCGTTGGAAAGAGTGTAGGCAGGGTGGACGCGTATGAGAAGGTGACGGGCCGCGCCCTGTACACGGAGGACATGGCGCCGCAGGGCGCGCTGGTCGCCAGGGTGGTGCGGGCTACCATTGCCAACGGGCGGGTAAAGGGGTTTGACCTTGCGGCCGCGCTTGGGGTGCCGGGCGTGGTGAAGATCGTGACCTGCTTTGACGTGCCCGAGATCGACTTTCCGACAGCCGGGCATCCGTGGTCAACCGACACGGGTCATCAGGATATCGCGGACCGCAGGCTTCTCAACCGGCGCGTGCGCGTGTATGGGGACGACATCGCGGCCATCATCGCGGAGGACATGGTGGCGGCAAGCCGCGCGGCGCGGCTGATACGGGTTGAATACGAGGAATACCCGCCCTTCACGGCCATTGAGCAGGCGCTGGACGAGCACGTGACTCGCCTGCATGACTTCGCCCCGGGCAATGTGCTCAAGGCCACGGAGTACCGTTTTGGCGAGGGGACGTTTGAGGCGGCGTGCGAGGGCAGCGTCGTTTTGACCAAGGACTATCGTGTTCAGACCGTGCAGCATTGCCATTTGGAGCTGCCCGTATCCTTCGCGTATATGGAAAAGGGCCGGGTGGTGGTGGTTAGCTCCACGCAGATCCCGCATATCGTCCGGCGGGTGGTGGGGCAGGCCCTGGGCATCCCATGGGGCAAGGTGCGCGTGATCAAGCCGTATATCGGCGGCGGTTTTGGCAACAAACAAGACGTGCTGTACGAGCCGCTCAACGCCTTTCTCACCATGCGGGTGGGCGGCAGGCCGGTCAGGCTGGAACTCACGCGCGAGGAGACCATGGCGTCAACGCGCGTGCGCCATGCCATGAACCTGACGATCGCCTCCGCCGCGAGGCCGGACGGAAAGCTTGTGGGCAGAAAGCTTGTGGGGTATTCAAACCAAGGCGGGTACGCGTCGCATGGGCACGCGATCATCTCGAACACGGCCAGCGGGTTTCGTCATCTGTACGAGTCGCAGGTCATAGAGGCCCGGGTTTCGACCGTTTATACGAACATCGCCGCCGGCGGCGCGATGCGCGGGTATGGCATCCCGCAGATCATCTTCGCGCTGGAATCGCATATGGACGACCTGGCGCTTCGGCTTCACATGGACCCGCTCGCGCTTCGGCGCATGAATGCCATGAGGCCAGGCTATCGGGACCCCGGGACGGGCATCACCGCGTTGTCCAGCGGCCTGATGGCGTGCCTCGACAAGGGGGAGCGGCATATCCGCTGGGCCGAGAAGCGAAAGGCCTACGCGAACCAGACGGGCGATGTCCGCCGGGGCGTGGGCATGGCCATGTTCAGCTACAAGACGGGCGTGCATCCCATCTCGCTGGAGATGGCCTCCTGCCGGATGCTCCTCAATGAGGACGGCTCCATGCAATTGCAGGTGGGCGCCACGGAAATCGGCCAGGGCGCGGACACGGTGCTGACGCAGATGGCGGCGGAGAGCACGGGCATCCCCATGGAACAGGTGCATATTGTCTCCGTTCAGGATACGGACGTGTCCCCGTTCGACTTTGGCGCGTATGCCTCGCGGCAGACGTATGTAACGGGGATGGCCGTCAAGCGGACGGGCGCGATATTTCGGCAAAAGATACTGTCCTACGCGGCGAAGATGCTGGACTGCCCGGCGGAGAAGTTATCGCTTGCGGACGGACGGGTGCTGGACGCGGACGGAAATGTGCTGCTGCCGCTGGAAGCCCTGGCCACGGAGGCGGTGTATAGCCTCAAGCACGCCGCCACGCACATTACGGCGGAAGCGTCCTATCAATGCGAGGACAATACCTTTTCCTTTGGCTGCTGCTTCGCGGAGATTGAGGTGGACATCCCCGTGGGCAAGCTGCGGGTGGTGGACATCATCAATGTGCATGACAGCGGCGTGCTGATCAACCCAAAGCTGGCCGAGGCGCAGGTGCATGGCGGCATGAGCATGGGGCTGGGGTACGGCCTGTCGGAACAGCTGCTCTATAGCGAAAAGGGCATGCCTTTGAACGACAACCTGCTGGATTATAAACTGCCGACAGCCATGGATACGCCGGAGCTTACCGTCTCGTTTGTGGAAACGGTGGATCCGACCGGCCCTTTTGGGAACAAGGCGCTGGGCGAGCCGCCCGCGATTCCCGTAGCGCCGGCGGTCCGCAACGCGCTCCTGCACGCCACGGGCGTGGCGGTGGATTCGCTGCCGCTGACGCCTCAGAAGCTGGTGGAGCATTTTATGGATGCCGGATTGATTGATCCGTGAAAATCTGAGGATTTTCACGGGGAGGAGGGGCGTCATCTTCTGAAAATCTGCGGATTTTCCGGGCGGAGATGACGCGAGGCAGAAAATCCCGGAGGGATTTTCGTCCGTTCGGCGGCGGAGCCGTCGATGCCGGATTGGGCTCAAGGGGCTGCGGCCCCTTGAGAATCCCCTTTGGGGTTGATAGGAGGGTTGCTTTTGTACGATATCGGGAAGATTCATCTGGCGCGCAGCGTGCGGGACGCCATTGCCGCGCTGTCCGCCGACCCGGGCGCCCATGTCGTCTGCGGGGGCAGCGACGTGCTGATCAAGATCCGCGAGGGGAAGCTGGCGGGCTGCTCGCTGGTGAGCATCAACGGCCTCAAAGAGCTCGCGGGCGTTGCGCTGGAGGAGGATGGGACAATCGTGATCGGACCGGCCACGACGTTTGCCGACGTAACGCGCAGCCCGATCATCGCCAGGCACGCGCCCGCCCTGGGCGGCGCGGTGGATCAGGCCGGCGGGCCGCAGCTGCGCAACGTGGGCACGATCGGCGGCAACCTCTGCAACGGCGCGACGAGCGCCGACAGCGCCGCGACGCTCCTGACGCTGAACGCGCGGCTTACCATCACCGGGCCGGACGGGCGTCGGGAAACGGCGCTGGAAGCGTTTTACGAAGGGCCGGGCCGGGTGCGGCTCGCGCATGGGGAACTGCTCACGGCCATCCGCATTGAGCGGCGGGATTATGAGGGGTTCGGCGGGCACTACATCAAGTACGCGCAGAGAAACGCCATGGATATCGCCACGCTGGGCTGCGCCGTGCATGTGAGGCTCAGCGAGGACAAGCGCGCCGTGGAACAATACAGGCTGGCCTTTGGTGTGGCCGCGCCAACGCCCGTGCGCTGCCGCGGGGTGGAAGCGCGCGTAAACGGGCGTCCGCTGACGGAAAAGACGCTGGAGCGGATTGGCGAATGGGCGCTGGAGGAAGTCACGCCCCGGACAAGCTGGCGGGCCTCCAGGGAATTTCGCGTGCAACTGGTAAAAACCCTCAGCCGCCGTGCGACGGAGCGGGCCATTTTGAACGCGGGAGGCGCGGCGATATGAAGATCATCCGGGTGAACGTAAACGGCAGGGATATGGAAGTCGCGGTGGACGAGCGGGAATCGCTGGCCGACACGCTGCGGGAGCGCCTTCGGCTCACGAGCGTCAAGAAGGGCTGCGAAGTCGGCGAGTGCGGCGCGTGCACGGTGCTGGTGGATGGCAGGGCCATTGACAGCTGCATCTACTTGGCCGTATGGGCGGAGGGCAGGCGCGTGCTGACGGTGGAAGGCATCACCGGGCCCGGCGGGGAACTTTCACCCATTCAGCAGGCATTTGTGGAGGAGGCGGCCATACAGTGTGGCTTTTGCACGCCGGGCCTGATCATGACAGCGGTGGAGATTGTCGGCACGGGCAGGCGCTATACGCGCGACGAGCTGCGAAAGCTTATCGCGGGGCACTTGTGCCGCTGCACGGGGTATCAGAATATCTTGAATGCCATGGAGCGGGTGGCCGGCGTGGCGCAGAGAGTTGGGGGGGAGTAGGGCAAAATGGCGTCAGATGCCTGTGGCAAAGCAGGCACTTTTCGCTGCTTTGCCACAGATGAAAAAGCGGCCGTCTTGAACCGTTTCCTTCCCTAATCGCCCAGCCCCGCCAGCACTTCGGCCGCGTCGGTGGAATCGGGTTCTTCCTCCCCGTGGCGCACGAACATCAGGCACGCAAACGCGATGGCGAACGCGACGCACGCGTATAGAAACAATACCCTGTAATGGCCTACGAGATCCCGTATAAAGCCGAACAGCACAGGCGAAATAATCTGCGAGCCAAAGGAGAAGAAGTAATAATAGCCGACAAACGTGCCCACCTTCTCCTCGCCCGAGAGCCGTACCACCATGGGCAGGGAGTTAATGTTTACGCAGGCCCAAAATAACCCGCCGGCAAACAGGCAGACGCGCGTAATCCAAATATTGGAAACAAAGACTAAAGGAATAAACAGCACGGTGATGCCGATCAGCCCGATCAGGATTGTTCTGCGCCGCCCAATTTTCGCGCCGATAAAACCGGCGGGAACGGCAAAAACCAGAAACGTGAGCGAAAAAATGGCAAGCGTCATGGCGGCGGACCCGCTGTCCATGCCCAGGGTGTTGGTGGCGTAAAGCGTGAAAAAGGTTTCAACCGCGTTATAGCCGGTAAACCAGAAGAATACGCCAAACAAAATCAAAAGGAGGCTCTTTTTCTCGCCTTTTGTGAGCGGTACGGCGGATTTTTTCGCCTGCTGATCCGGCTCGTAGGCTTGCTTTGGCTCGCGCACGAACAATGCCAGAACGGCCAGCGCCACAAGCATGAGGACGGCGCTCATCAGGAAGGGGAGTGGAAACCCTCCCAATTTGAACAGAAACCCGCCGCCCGCGAATGCCAGCAGGCTGCCCACGCCGCCCATGAGGTTGACGATGCCGTTTGCCTGGCTCCGCAGCGGGCCCGGGGTAACGTCAGGCATGAGAGCGACCACGGGAGAGCGCCACGCGGACATCACAAAGGTAAACACGACGAGGACCGCCATCAGCGACCACACACTGCCCATCGCCGGGATCAGCGCGAACGCCACGGCGCAGATGGGGATGCCGGCAAAAATATACGGCATGCGCCGGCCAAAGCGCGTGCGCGTGTTGTCGCTCCATTTGCCAAACAGCGGCTGAAAGACGATTCCGAAGATGTTATCGAAAGTCATGATAAAGCCTATCAGCGTGGTGCTTTTGAAAAACCCCTCCAGAATCTGCGGCACAAAGGAGTTATAAATGCTCCACGCGATGGACGACGCAAAAAAACCGAATGACAATAGGAGCGTCTTTTTAATATCCAGCTTGTTTTCCGCCATATTCGTCTCCTCCTCACATCACGCCGTCGCGGCAGGCGACGGCAATATCGGGCTTGTTTGTGATGACCGCGTCCACGCCGCATTGGATCATACGGTGTATGGCCGTTGGATCGTCCACCGTCCATACGTTGACCATGACGCCGTTTGCGTGGCAGCGGGCCACGGTGTCGGGCAGCGTCGCTATGGCAAAATAATGCGGATGGATCGCGCTTGCGGATACATGCCTCGCGTAAACCCATGGATCAACCATGCCAAACTGGTACAAAAGCCCGATTTTCGCGTTCGGGTTCAGGTTTTTGATTTCCAGCAGGGAGTAATGGTTAAACGAGGAGTATAGAACGCGTTCCTCCATCGCGTATTCGCGCGCGAGTTGAACCAGCTTTTGCGCAAGCCCGGGATAGAAAAGCTCGGTGGTTTTCATCTCGATGTTTACTGTCATGGACGTGTCTTTGATCAGGGCGAAAACTTCCGCGAGCGTGGGCATGCGGCACGCGGGCTGATCGGGGAAAAGCTTGCCGAAATTCAGCGACCGAAGGGCTTCCAGCGTGTGATCATGGATAAGCCCCGTCCCGTTTGAGACGCGCTCAAGCCGCTCGTCATGCGCGACGACGACTTGACCGTCTTTTGAAAGGTGGACATCCAGCTCAAGGCCGTCGGCCTTTTGCGCTATGGCCAGCGAAAATGCCTCGAGCGTGTTTTCCGGGCGATAAGCCGATGCTCCGCGATGTGCTTGGATTTTTGTTTTTACTTTTTCCACAGGCTTTCCCCCTATACCCTATTTTGCATAAATTATAATATAAAAATTGGAAATATCAAGCGAAAGTTTTGTTGTTTGGGGAGGGATAAAGCCTTGCAAACTGTCGGCCGAACGCCTGTCAATTGAATGAATCCGAATCCTTCCCCTGAGCCATCAATAGCTTCAGCGCGCCATAGAACACCGTAAGCACCGCGAACACACCCGCAATGCCGATGCCCATTGCCCTTGCGGCCTCGCGCAGCATGCCCCAAACGTCATTTGCCGGCATATGTTTTTCCTCCTACCCGAAAATACTCAGGATCATTGCCGCGGCGATGATCGAACCTACCTGCCCGGCGACATTCGCGCCGATGGCGGGCATCAGAATGAAATTGCTCGGATCTTCCTGCTGCGCCATGCGCTGGATCACGCGCGCGCTCATGGGGAATGCCGATATGCCGCAGGCGCCGACCATGGGGTTGACCTTTCGATCCTCGGGCAGGAACAGGTTGGCCAGCTTGGCGAACAGCACGCCGCCCGCGGTATCAAACATAAAAGCCAGCAGCCCGATACCCATGATGAGCGCGGTTTGCGGCGTCAAAAAATCCTGCGCGCGCATCGTGGAGCCGATGGTGATGCCCAGCAGAAGCGTGACGAGGCCGCTCAGCTCATTCTGCGCCGTTTGGGAAAGCTTTTCGGTCACGCCGCATTCGCGGATCAGGTTGCCGAACATCAGCGCGCCGATGAGCGAGGTGGACATTGGCGCCACGATGCCCGCGACCAGCGTCACCACGATGGGGAACAGAATGCGCACGTGCTTGGGTATCTTGTGCTTTTCAAAGGAAGCCGTCATGCGGATGCGGCGCTCTTTGCTCGTGGTGAGCGCGCGTACCACCGGCGGCTGGATCAATGGCACCAGCGACATGTAGCTGTACGCCGCGACCATGATGGAGCCCATGTAGCGCGGCGCGAACAGCTGGCCGATAAAGATCGCGCTGGGCCCGTCCGCCGCGCCGATGATGCCGATGGCGGCCGCCTCCCGCATTGTGAAAACCTCCGGGAAGATGAAGTTGCTGCCCACGGCCAGCAGCATCGCCACAAAGATGCCGAGCTGCGCCGCCGCGCCGAAGAAAAGCGTCACGGGCTGCATGAACAGCGGGCCAAAGTCGATCATCGCGCCAATGCCGATGAAAAGCAGCACGGGGAACAGCTCCGTCGCGATGCCCGCGTCGTAGAGCACTTTGAGGAATCCGTCCGCGCCCACCGCATGGGAGAGGGGGATGTTGCACAGGATGCAGCCAAAACCGATGGGCAACAGCAGCAGGGGTTCGGTATTCTTGGCGATCGCCAGCATGATAAGCCCCAGCCCGATAACGATCATCAGCGCGTATTTCCATCCGCTTGGCTCGGCAAACGCCAGCACGCCCTCCAGAAAATTGTTCAATACCGCGGTCATAATGGCCTCCTTGCGCGTGAGCGGCCCGCGGGGCAAAGGCCCGGCAGGCCGCCCGCGTTTCTTCTAAAACAGGGATATGGTGAGGAACAGCGTGGCTGCCAGCGAGGAGATCAGCGATACCACGGTGATCTGCGTGTTGATGGAGGGGCCCGCCGTATCCTTGAAAGGGTCTCCAACGGTGTCGCCGACCACGGCCGCCTTGTGCGCGTCGGAGCCTTTGCCGCCGTGCGCGCCGGCCTCAATGTATTTTTTGGCGTTATCCCATAGGCCGCCGGCATTGCTCATGAACAGCGCCAGCAGGATGCCGGTTACGATGTTGCCGCACAGATACCCGCCGACGGCCTCTACGCCGCCGATAAAGCCGACCGCCAGCGTGAGAAGGATGGCGAGGAGCCCCGCGGGAATCAATTCGCGCAACGCGCCGTTGGTGGCGATTTCAATGCAGCGGTCATATTCCGGCACCGCCCCGGGCGCGCCTTCCCTAAGGCCCGCGATTTCCCGAAACTGCCGGTGAATCTCGTCGACCATGCGCTGCGCGTTGCGATTCACGCCGAGGATCAGCATGGCGGAGAACACGGCCGGCGCCGCCACGCCGATGAGCATGCCGAAAAACACGGTCGGGTTCATCATATCAAAGCCGGTGATGGGGGCCAGCCCATGGGCCAGCGCGGCCTCGTTGACTTCGCTGATGAACGCGCCGAGCAGCGCGATGACGGTGAGCCCGGCGGCGGCAATGGCAAACCCTTTCGTGATCGCTTTGACGGTGTTGCCGGCGCTGTCGAGCTGGTCGGTGATCTCCAGCACGTCCTCGCCCAGATTGCCCATTTCCGACAGGCCGCGCGCGTTGTCGACAATGGGGCCGTACGCGTCGTTGGAGATGATCATGCCCACGATGGAAAGCATGCCCACCGCCGACATCGCGATGCCGAACATCGCGTAGCCGTCGCCGATGGGCTCGCAGAGCTTATACGCGGCAAGCGCCGCGACCGCGATGCCAATCAGCGAGGGGAGCGCGCTGATGAAACCGTAGGATACGCCGGAGAGGATGGTGAACGCCGGGCCGGATTCGGAGGCTTTGGCGGCGTTGCGCACAGGGCTTCGCGCATCGTTCGTAAAATAATCGCTGGCAATGCCGATGATTACGCCCACCAGCAGGCCGACGGCGCTGGCGCCCCAGATACGCCACTGGAAACCAAAGATCAGCGTGGCCAGCGCGGTCAGCACCCCGTAGATGCCGGTGGTGATGTAGGTGCTGTTATTAAGCGCGCGGGTCGGCCCGTGGTTGCCCATGCGGGCCATGGCCACGCCGATGATGGAGGCCAAAAGCCCCGCGGCCGCGTAGCAGAACACCATGGCGGAGTTGGCCGCGCCGCCCGCGGACTTATCGAGCACGCTGGCCAGGACCAGCGCGGCGGCCATGGAGGCCACGTTGGAATCGAACAGATCCGCGCCCATGCCGGCGACGTCGCCCACATTGTCGCCCACGTTATCGGCGATGACGGCGGGGTTGCGGGGGTCGTCCTCCGGAATGCCAAGCTCTACCTTGCCCACCAGGTCGGCGCTGATGTCCGCGGTCTTGGTGAAAATGCCGCCGCCCGCCTTGGCGAACAACGCCAGCGAGCTCGCGCCAAAGCTGTAGCCCAGCAGCACCGACGTGTCGTCCGTCAGGAGCGTTAGCAGCGTCACGCCCAGCAGCGCGGAGCCGACAACCGCCATGCCCATGACCGCGCCGCCGCGGAACCCCGCCATAAACGAGGGCTTGATGCCCTTCCTGGCGGCTTCCGCGGTTTTGATGTTGGCGAGGGTGGCGACGCGAATGCCGATCACGCCCGCAACGGCGGAGAATACCGTGCCCGCCAGATACGCGACCATCATGTATACGTTATCCATAGCCTCGCCTTGCCAGATCGGGCTGGGCAGGAATAGCAGGATTGCCAGCGCCACCCCGCCGGCGAACCGGGACAGCGCGGTGTATTCTTTGCGAAGAAAAGTGTTCGCCCCGCCGCGGATCAGCGCGCCAACCTCGGCGATGCGCGCGTTGTTTGAAGGCATGGCCTTCACCCAACGAAACAGCCAGGCCGCGAAAAGGAACGCGGCTGCCGATATGACGATGGATGCGGTCAGGAATGTGCCGAGCGTGTAAGACATACCGTTACCCCCTTGCATAGAATTTGTTGAAACATCGCTTTGCACGCCGGATGATTGCACGCACCGCTTCCCATGAATATTCTCTTAGGCACTCTCCGCCATAGGGGCGCTAGTATGATTTGAAAAGGAGCGGCACATGAAAAAGCGGAGATGAACAATTTGTCTCTCGCGCGCAAAATAAAGGCGTAAACGCTTTTTTATGGCCGTCACCGCCCTTTCCTGATTCAATTTTTGCTGTCATTATCATACTATACCGCAATCGATAAATCAACATGCTGATATGACAAAATACGCAAGAGTATACCTTCCTTGCCGGGCTGTAACGCCCTTTGGAGACTCAAGGCGGCCTTCCCTTTTTGTGCGCCGCGGTGTATACTGCCTTTATGATAGCCTTGCCGGAACAGTTTGAACGCGTATCACTAACAGCGCTCCCGCTTCACGAGCGGCCGGGGCTGCTTCGGGCCTTGACGGAAGGCGAGGCCGCGCGCGGGCTCAGGCCGCGCCCCGGCGTGCCTCTTTCCGCCGTCGCGGAGGCTTTGCCGGGGACGTACGGCCGCATTCCCTGGGCGAGAGACGGGTACTATATTGATACGGCGTCGCGCGCGGGGTCGCACGCGCTGCATGCGGCGGGCGCGTATTATCTGCAGGAACCCAGCGCCATGGCGCCGGCCGGCTTGCTTGATATCAAGCCCGGGCAGCGCGTGCTGGACCTGTGTGCCGCGCCGGGCGGCAAGAGCACGCAGATCGGGGCGCTGCTCGCGGGGGAAGGGGTTCTGGTGGCCAACGAGATCGTGCCGGCGCGCGCCCGGGTCCTCTCGCACAACATAGAGCGAATGGGCATTGTCAATGCCATTGCGGTAAACGAGCCGCCGGAGCGGCTGGCCAGCCGGTGGGGGGCATGGTTCGACCGCGTATTGGTGGACGCGCCATGCTCTGGGGAGGGCATGTTTCGCCGCGAGGCGGAGGCAATCTCGGAATGGACGCCGGAGTCCCCCAAAGGCTGCGCCGCGCGGCAAATGAAAATTCTTGTGTCCGCGGCGAAGCTTTTGCGGCCCGGCGGGATGCTGGTATATTCCACCTGCACATTTAATGAAATTGAAAACGAGGGCGTTGTAGCGTCATTTTTGCGGGAGCATCCGGCTTTTGCGCTGGAGGAGACGGTCAGGCTTTGGCCGCACAGGGCGCGATGCGAGGGGCAGTTTGCGGCGCGGCTTGTGAAGGAAGGCAGCCCGCGGGCGTTGGAGGCGTGCGGCGATACCGTGCGGCTTGGCGGCTTCCTGCCTGCATGGGACGGCATGGAGGTGCGCGGCAGGTATGCGCGGCAGGGTGAGCGCCACTGGAGCATGCCTTGTGTATCACCTCCCCTGGAGGGTATACGCATGCTTCGAACAGGGCTTGGGCTCGCGTGGCAGCGCGGCAAAGTGTGCGTGCCGGACCACGCGCTGGCGCTGGCCTTTCCGCCGGGGGAATGGCCGCAAAGCGTTGCCGTGGATGCAGAAGGCGCCGCGAGGTATCTGCGCGGCGAGACGATGGAGGCGTGCGGCGCGCCTGATGGATGGACCGTTATCGCCTATCGCGGCTTGGCCCTGGGCTGGGCGAAAAGCGTGGACGGCGTGTTGAAGAACCACCTGCCCAAAGGGCTCAGACGCCTGACGGGTTTGCCCCGGATGGTATAAGCGGCGGGAATGCAACCGCTGGTTGTCAAAAATGCACGCGACGATTGCTTGCGCAAAAGCGTGCCGTCCAATATAGTGGGTAGGGTATAACGTAAAAGAGAGGATGGACGAATTGGAGGAGAGGATCTATCAGCTGCGCAAGCGTGCCGAGCTGTCGCAGGAGGAACTGGCGGAGGTGGTTGGCGTGTCGCGCCAGGCCGTACAGAAATGGGAATCAGGCAGCGCGTCCCCGGACATCGCGAACCTGGCCGCTCTATGCGAATACTTTGGGGTGACGATGGACTATTTGGTGCGCGGGCTAAACACACAGGAACGCGAACGGGAGACACCTGCGCCAGAGCCGGAAGGCGGTGATATTCGCGACCGGTATCCAACGTATGAATATGTGAGCAAAACAAGGATCCTGGGGCTTCCGCTGGTGCATATCCGCATGGGGATTGGGTTCCACAGGGCAAAGGGCATTATCGCCATCGGCAATGTCGCCACCGGCGTTATTGCCATAGGCGGGCTGTCTCTGGGCGTGTTTTCCCTGGGCGGCGCGGTATTGGGCGTCTTCGCGCTGGGCGGCCTGGCCTTGGGCGCGAGGGCCTTTGGCGGCGTGGCGGTTTCATTGTTCCTCTCATGCGGCGGCCTCGCCGTCAGCTGCGGCTACGCGTTAGGCGGTGTGGCGGTGGCGGTCAAGGGCGCGTTTGGCGGCGTGGCGGTGGCGTCAGAAATTGCGGTTGGCAGCGTGGCGTATGGCGGGCTCGCGCTGAAGATTGATACAATGCATACCATGGGCACTGCGGAAATCGAGGCGCTGATACGCGCCGCGTATCCGGATGTGAGGGAATGGGTGCTTAGGCTGGCGCGGCTTTTGGCCCGGGCAGGGTAACAAAAAGCAAACAAGGAACAGCGGGAATATGCGCCGGATCAATGCCATTGCTTTTCAGGCGTCGTTATTCCCGGACAGGTCTAATTAAAAATGAAGAGGATGATTTGGTATGGCCATAATTTTAAAGAGGGTTGGCCTTGGGCTATTGGCGTTTATTTTGGCGGTGGTTTTGGTGGCGTTCGTGCTTTTGGTGATTTTCAGCCCCGGCAAGACCGAGCCATACCGCGACGCGAACGGCCGGGTTTTGGAGGA
>JGI20171J29575_12612191_pt1 | contig 12453 bp, 7 predicted proteins | sample TergutNc150P4_FD_29575 | JGI IMG/M metagenome (IMG submission 29575)
TTTTTTTTTTTTGGGGGGGGGGGCCTCTGCGGCCGAACGCGGGCCATGGTTTCCTCGGTCTTGAGGGCTCTAGACCACAAACAACGACGCATCACCGTCAGTAGGCTTCCTTTGGACGAGTGATCAGCACGTCGCAGAGACCCCTAAATGACAAAACACAACACTCACAATATCCGTGCCTTCGATGGGATTCGAACCCACAATCTCAGCAAGCGAAGAGCCGCACACCTTACGCCTTAGACCGCGCGGCCATGGGATCGACTGGCAAGAATATTAGATACTGTAACGGAGAGCAGCAGCGCCTAGCAATATAGCGTTGTCTGGAAGACTGTGGAAGTGTCGAGAAACGAGACAGCGCTATATAAGACCAGCGTATGGTGAAAGTCTCCCCTCAGTTACCCTGACTGATGTTTTTCCGTGACTTCTCCTCAGCTGTACGGCAAATGCCAGGGTATATGATACAAAGTCGGGGCAAGGCCCGCATTCCCCTCCTCCAGGTGCGGCGGCTTCACCTAAACGCCTGACAAAGTCGCATTTGCGACTGAGCCAGTCTGGGCTCAGAACCCAGACAACCAACCAACCAAAGTTTATCCCTCCCATAACTAGTTTTGTGCCACATAAGCACTAGTCTCTAACAAAATCAGTAAAGGCCCTCAGCCTGACTTTAAAATCGTTAGTGTAAGCATATTACCCAGTTAGACTTAAGGTGTCTATTATAGAGCCCAGAAATGCGGTCAAACGCAGGAATGGCTAACAGACAGGGGGACGTCGACTTGCGCTTCCCGCAAGTCTACGCCCTCCATTTAACACTCTGGCTTGGATTGGCTTGGCTTGGAAGAGTCTCCTCATGGTGAATCTCCTTACGGAACCAGAGCAATAGTACAGCGGATAGCGAGGGATTCACCTCACGACGAAATAGCGAGCGTTCAGCGGATAGAGAGGGATTCTACTGCTCACAAACGAGACAGCGTGGGGCGTAGCGCAGTGTGAATGATAACGGCAGAGTGAAGGTGGATCGCGAGTGTTCATCGGAACTTCATAGTGCGGTGTGAGTGAAGTACTGAGTTCGAGACCGGCGTCAGGGCCAGGAGCCCAGAGAACTGGATGTAGGAGAAGAGAATTATCTGTCAAGAGTGATACTTGAGATTCTGCTGCAGTGTTCTGTATTCATTACCGCTTTAATTATTGTATCTGTAGTGTAAATAAACATTGTTATTTGTTAGACCCAGGGCATTTCTGTTACAATACGTTATATTATGGCAAATGAGTTCTAGTGACAGAAGTCCAGGCGAAGGGGTCCTCACACTTTTTCGTCGATAAATACAATTCCAAATTATTACTGGCCACAAAAATGGTCTAAGGGCAACAAACAAGAAGCATTAACAGTGAAGAATAAGGAACATGGCAGAAATATCAAAACCTACAAAGAATCAGCTGTTCCAGAGTAGGCTTCTTCGTTACTGACGTCTCGGAAAGGTGTTCATTTCCCATCTTCTAGAGTCAAAGTGTTCCGAAACGTCGGTAACAATTTATTCTTCTCGACGACCCGGAGAGGCGACGATCTAAACCCCAACGTTACAAAGGCCAGATAGCTCGCAAATCCCTACAGAATTTTGGTGTGAATGCCTGGGATAGCTGGACATATGAATGGAGGTTCTTTAAACAAATACAACTTAAAATGTTACAGCACGCTATATTGTCGGATCGGATGGCAGGCCGATTACAAGTACAATTAAAAAGACGGGAAATGGTAAACTCCCTGAGGCAGTACACACATTTTACTAACGCGTCATTTAATTTCCAACTGTCATACCATTTCACAGAGTACACGTAAATGTTAATCCATTAAGTTTAACGGAACATGGATGACCCGTCTGGCCAATAAACGACTTCGCCCATGTGAAAGTTTCGGCCTTCCAACCACCGATTTTTACGAAACTTACAAATGTTCAGCAGCGTTATGTGAGGATCCGTTTACACTGAATTTCAGACAATCGGACAAAAATGTGAAGATCAAGGATAGCAATTCGCCCACAACCCAAAGATACAGTACGACTTTCACAGAGACGATTTACACTAGAAGTACGACAAGCTGAACAATCTTTCGTAGGAAAAGATTATGCCGAATTTCGTGACCATCCAACAAACAGTTCAGTCGCTGATACTGAGCCACAGACGAAGACAAGGACGGCAACACAGTCTCCACGTACGACTTTATGTTTTTATTACTTGAAGAAGGCTTAAAATTATTGAGGATGCCAGAGTGGCCTATTTGAATATACAGTCTCGTGGTGTAATCAGCAAAACAATGACAAGTCGTAGGACAACCAATCATCTAGCCGATATTCGATGTAGGAACCTTCCGACAAGGAAGCACCACTTCTTCATCCTCACTAAAAAAATTACAGAACCGGATCTCACTGATACAGGAAATAAACTGTGTTGTCTGCCTTTCAATAATACACTATGATCCAGCTGTAAGTTTCTTTTTAGGGAGGTTATGAACATTTTTCTGACAAACAAATACGACCAACTAAAATATTATGTTTTTTAAATACATGTCTAAAAACTACTTGTAAGATCCAGGCGTAGAAAAAAGAATAATATTAAAAAGGGTCTTAAAGGAATCCAATGGGAAGTTATGGATTGAATTCATGTGGCTCAGGATAGGAACAAATGGCGGGTTGTTGCGAATACGGGAATGAGCCTTCAGTGCCCATGATATGTGGAGAAATTCTTGACTAGCTAAGAAAAGGGTCGCTTTCAACACGGACTTTCTCCATGAAATTAATCAGTTAGTTAGCTAGTTAGTTGCAGCCGGAACACCTCAACTGGTATAGTGACTAGGCTACAGACTGGACGGTCCACTCTCCGTCTCCCGGCAGAGGCAAAAATTTTTTCTTTTCTCCCAAATTTCCAGCCATCTCCAGCCACGTATTTAATGGGCAACTGGGTTCTTTCCAGTGAGTAACGCGGTCGGGGCGTGAAGGTGGCCACCCACTTCCATCTAGAACCGAAGCTAAGAAGGAGTGGCGCTATAATTCTACTTCCCCTATACGCCTTAGTGGCATGGACAGGGACTATTTTTACCCACAAGTGAGTTATTTAGTTAACTGCACAACTGTAATATCTCGTATTTTTCCCTAGTGGTTCCCTCATGCTACGTTCTGGGCTCTCGGATACTAGCACTTTGTACGCCCCTATTGCTCTGGATCCTCTTGTTAAGCGCGTCTCTGGTAGCAGCACGAACACTGCACTGCTTCATTTTGACCTGTTTACCTTACTGTGCACACTACTCCTGTATTCCTCCTGCTTACTGATTCAGAAGCGAGCAGTCAAAGTAAAGCAAAATTCAGCCGTGTCTTAGCTTTACTAGCCAAACAGTTATACAGTTACCAGCACTGAATACATCTGTGAAAGTTACAGTAGTTCGTCACGTACCGGAAGAGAATCAGGCAGAAAAGCCACACGATATCTGGAGAAAGGTTAATAAAATCTGCCACAGACAACAATAAGCAGCCAATTTAAAAATCATAGTTACTAATGAGTCAAATATACACTACAACATATTTAAATTCCCCGGGAAAAATACCTTTCTCTTCTCGTTCGGCTTTATGTTCTATATCACTATTTGTACTAAAAAGGGTACTACCGCGTTCTCGGTCCCTTTAACGACACTTCTCCAAAAATTAAGCCTAGGGTACGGTACTTAAACAAGAGGGAGTAAACAACAGGAGGTGTGAGAAATAGTAAAATAAAGAGAGAGCAAACAGCGTCTAATATAAGGACGTTGTCATAACACCGACAGGAGGAAGCTTTAGTACTCGGAGAAAAACATGTTCTAGTCTACGTTTTCCACTGCAAATCCCACACGGAATGGCCTTGGATCGAACCAGGGCCACGGTTTTGGAAGGCCAATGACTAACCGCCTGAGCCATGGCACGAACCCATAAGAGCGGTTCATAATTTTGAACTCTTCGTCCGATATTATTTGGCTGATCCGATCTATGCGAATGAAACCGGGTGACTTTTAAAACACATGATGAAAATTATAACTGATGTCTGCCTTGCGAGAGGTTCAAAGCCTTTTCCAAAGCCAGTTCTCCGCAGAAGGCGATCTAGTGGTTCCTCTTTCAGTTTCCAGTATCCTCTCGTTTCCTCAAGGTCATCCAGCAGCTGCAAACGTCTTCTTCCTCGTCTTCCCGTCACTTCTATCCTCCCCTCTGTCTTTCCTTCAATAACGTGTTGTAGAAAACAGTTCCTAAGCAAGATGTGACCAATCCAGTTAGCCTTCCTTCTTTTTATTGTCTGCAGGATATCCCTCTCCTCCTTGACTCTTTGTGACACTTCTTCCTTTTCACACGATCAGTTAAAATTATATTCTCCATCCTTCTCCAGCACCACATTTCGAAACTTTCCATTTATTTTTGATCTTCTTTCCGAAGTGTCCAGGTTTCAGCACATTTACAATGCTGCACTCCAAATGTGGCACTCTACTAGTTTCTTCCTCAAATTTAAGTCCAATTTTCTGGTGAAAAAATCTTTTTCTTGTTGAAGGCTGCTTGTGTCATGGCACCAAGTGCCTACAACATTTTGGAGAGAAACTTTAAGAGAAGAAAATTTTCGAAGATCGTATGCGTAAATGGCAGTACGATATTAAAAGGAACAGTCTCAGATGTTGTGCATGTGGCTCAACGTAAGGCGCAATGACCGGCTGTTTTTTAAGAACGCGGTAATGAAACCTTGTAATTCATAGAAGCAGAAGACATCCGTGAGCAGCTAGCCAAATGTTAGTTCCTCAAGCAAAACTCGCTTCAAGAAGTTAGTGTGTGGACATATACAAACAGGTTGACCGGTAACAGTTCCTTTCGGTTTTGCATTTTACGAAACGGACCGCTGTCGGCTACAGGCAGAAAATCATTCGTACTCTTATTATGGTAGGCTGTCTCACTCAGTACGGTATATAATGTAACCGCCTTTGAATCTGGAATTCCACGTAAGTTATATACCCGTAAAGCTATCTCATACACATCCGTTCGGCAGTATTGCACTGCCTCGTTAACATACTCAGTTTTAGCCACGAAGTTTTATACTTTAACCTTCCATGCAGGAACCGCTGAATCTTAAGACCGATGTCATTCACATATACATTTTTGGTTACAATAAAGGCTCAAATGTGGCTCACGAAATGACGACAAACGTTTGGGAAGACACTGTTTTTCAGTTCGTCTGTTGTCACAATGACGGAATGAGACACGTGGTAATTTTCCTTCGCAAAGACTCGGTAAATAACATATCTTGTGGTCCTAATTACTTAGACTACAGCAGTATATTATACACACTTCACTCTAAAGCGTTGGTACACCTGACCACATCGTATTTGGTTCCCACATCCAATTTCTCAGCCCATTGCAACAGATATATTACCTTCAAGTTTCTCGGAATACAAAAGTACGCTTACAGGTAAGGGAAATTCACTAGTTTATTAAACCTCAGAAGTAAAACAAAAACGAAATTGTTTGTGTAAGTTTACTCCCGACTAGAGAGCACGAAAGGTAAAGTGTATACAAATTAAACTGAAAATGGTCGGGCCCGGTTCTGGTTTCAAGTTTTGTTGCTATATTTTATTGTATGCTTCCTTCAGTCCCAATTCCCTTGTATTCGCTTTTTAAACAGATTTAACACGTCTTATTTCTAGTTTGCAGTGCACAAAATTTTGTTCCCGCAAAACACAAAATACTCACGTTAGCTCCAAAGATGTCAACTCACCGCCAAGCCTGGCGTCTCTTGCCATAGCAGGCAACATCCCATTCAAATATGTCCTCACCTGGAAAAAAAGGTAGAAGAATTTAATAACCTTAAAGAGTATTTTTACCAGGATTAACTCAGTATAGTTTCTAAGCTACGGGCTGGACGATCCAGGGTTTATTCCTGCCACAAGCAAGCGATTATTCGTCTCTTAAACGTGTCCATACCGGTTCTATTGACCCCATACCCTCCTACTCAAAACGAACTGCGATCGTTTCCCCCTAGAATAAAGTGGCTAGGGCGTGAGGCTGGCCACTCATATCGATCTAATGCCGAGGTCAAAAATAAGTGGAGCTACACTTCCACTTTTATGTCGTGCAACATAACAACGTTTCCTTTACTATGCCTCGTATTTGGTATGTCGCTGGTTCAGAACTCGATCAGAATCTACCATCCTCGGCGAGATATATCGGTTTTCTTTATGTCAGGGAAAATGCTTGTACAGTGCTGCGAAGCAAGTCGCGTTAATAATTAACTGAATGTAGCAGGGACGTCAACTAGCTTCAGGTTCGTCTGACATACTTGTCCCTGCTGTAGCTGACGATCCATGGTTCGAGCCCAGATCAGAATATGCTCGGCGGGTAGATAGGTACAGTTATACTTGGATGAATTACTTATAATTTATTACAACTTCGAGTAAAAGGATGCTGGTCTGTGTAGTATACTGGCCACCGGGATTGAGGTTTATTGCCCATGATGGGGGTAAGGAAATCAAGGCTGTTGACACATCGCGAGTAAAGGCGTTCTTGTTACTTTTATGGTAGTATTTTGTCGCGAAGAAGGATTGGGTCTACATTCATCTAAGGGTTAGTGACCGTATATCCACTCTGATCCCCTGCAAATAAAGATATACCCTACAACTTTTGTCCATGGCAGTAAATTGAGAATACACTGTTTTACGAGTCAACAAGGCAGGTGGTCCTGAAGCTAGCCCAAGCTGCGTTCGCGGGGACAATTCTTTGCAGGGCTTTGTGTGCGCCAGGCAAGTTAAGTAACACTGTGGCATTAATAAAGAGGCGGTATTGATAAGATATTCAGTGCCGTACATAAATGGTTCCAATTTTTTTTAGCAGAAAAAACATTGTATGAAGAACAACGAAGTAAGCGGGGTTAATAGATGCACTGTCACTCTCAGGCCATTACTGTTCGGTAGACCTACACTTACGTCTGCTGACGTCACCACATGCAGTATTCCCGTGGGTGGAGGTGATGTTCTCCGACTAAGACATTTGGCCGCTTATACCGCAAAGGAAATGAACTGCCTAAATTACGTCACGATGGTTTGTTTCACATTTTTGGTCCCTTTAGAAAACTGCGAAAAGCGACTATTAGCTTCGTCATGTCTGTCCGTCCGTCCGTCCGTCCGCCCGCGTGGAACAACTCGGCTCCCACTGAATGATTTTCATTAAATTTGGTATTTGAGTATTTTTCGGAAATCCGTCGCTCAAATTCAAGTTTCATTAAAACCTGACACGAATAATGCGCACTTTACATGAAGACCAGTAGGCATTTATGACGGCATCGCGCTGAATTCTTCTTAGAATGAAAAATGTTTCAGACAAGAGTTATACGGAAAATCAAAACACACATTTTATGTTCAGTAACTTTTTCCCGAAAATCGTGCCGTTTGTGATTTAAAGAAGGCAAATGTGGTACAGCCAGATAAGCCATAAATGACAATATACGTAACACGCAGCACACGATTTTCATGCGGGATACCTAAGGCTACAAACAAACGTTCAGAATATGCAATACTTACTGCTTTTCTACGGCAACAATGGTTAAGCGAACGCGCCTTATTATTACGTTACGCGTAAACCGCCTGTCATATTTGATGAACCAAGTACACACATTTATTGCAGAGACATGTCTAATGCTATGCACGAAGTGTTACAGTGACCTTAGCAGTCCAGTGTTTGCAGTCAACTCACCTGCCACTGATTCCCGACATATCACAGTCAAGCCAATCAGTGTTTCAGGTTGCAGTGACAACTGCTCCGCGCAATCGGCATGCGACTTGATCAACACGGCTCGGTGTGCCGTCAAACACTACGCCCGAAAGCTTCGCCCTAATTATCGCGGTCGTTACCAGCATTACACGGACTAGCAACAAAGAAAGCCACTGGGCACTGCCAGTGATATTACATCAGATGTAAATGAACATGTGATGTGGCCAGTAGTGATTTGTTAGGGAAGGTTTTCGATTTGTCCAGATCTATAACAATATCGCTGACGTGCCGAATAATTTGTACAATACAACACGTGACTTTCACCGTATGCTTCTTGTTTTACATGAATGTGGGATTTCGTGGAGCACTTCCAGGCAACAAAGAATGCCAGTGAGGACACGAAGCCGAGGGGAAATACGTGGATACAAGAAACGTGAAATAACTTCAGGGCGGAAGAAATTAGATTCTGGGGTATTTCGCAATTCGTAGCGGTTATAAATATTGATAAGGCTTCCACGTAAAATTATAATGGGATGCTAGACGGCGAATGCAATTTCCTCAAATGCCTGAGCATTAAACACTGTTACCAAATAGTAAAAAGACGACTAAATCAACGGGAATACACTGGGTAAACAAATAGTATTTATAGAGGAAATGTAGAAAACTACTTGATCGACACAAGAGTAGATGGGATTCTAACATTGTGGGATCTGAGGGTGGGGACTGGATCTGTCTAGTCGAGGACATGGTCTGGTAGGTCGATTTTGTAAGCACGATAATGAACCTCATGGTGTGATACGAGGGTTGAATTTTCTTGAACAACAAAACGTACAATACAATCTGAAGATCACGTGAAGTGTAAATAGATAATTTAGAGTAATAATTTTCTTCACAATTGTGGTTCAACGTATCTGAAATATTGATCCACGTCAGGTAACATCAATTCACTGATAAGGCATTAGGCTAGACACCATGTGATGGCCCCCCCCAAAAAAAGACACTGCTCTGAATAGTTTTATTGATCGTAATAACGCGTCTCTGTTTGTCTGTCCGTCCGTCTGTTCGCTGACACATACTGTTACCTGTCCTGAATAAAAGATCAGAACTAATTACACATACATTAAATGCAAATGATGGCAGTTATAGTCCTGATTAATAATGTAACACAAACAATAATAATTTTGAAACATTAGGTGTGAATTTTGTATTGTACTCCTTAATGGTCCTGTCAATAATCATATGATAATAAGATGTAGCCGGTATTGTGGAACTTGTTATATCTTGGAGCACGGGCGGAATATTGTAGAATCATGTTATTCCGAAACGTCGATACCTACGTACCGCATTACATATCCCAGAAGACGTAATTGTAACGCCACTCCGTGTTTCCTTGTACTGATGGAGTCGATTTCCTTTAGCTTTTCTTTTGTATCTTTTTTCAACAGCTTTTAGTTGGCTTTTCTTTTGTACCTGTTTTTCAACAACGTTTCATTTGCTTTTCTTTGGTATCTTATTTTTCAACAGCTTTCTGTTCCCTCTTCTGATGTACCTTGTTTTCGAATATCTAGTATAATTTCTCCTGTGTTGTCTTTTCCTTATCTTTCCCCTTCTTCTTTTTCTATCTTCCTTTCCTTTCCTTCCTCCTCATTTTATCCTTATCCGCACAATTTCGCCTTCAGCGCCTCACCATTCTTCTCCCCTTTCAAATTTCTCACAGTTCAATCAACAGAATAACAAGTATTTACTTAACAAGCCTGGGTTAAGGTCATCCAATATCAATACTGGACGTTGCATTAACAGTCTGAAATGAACACAATGAATTTACATGGCACACAATGCAAGGGTGGAGTGCCTGGAAATCTACTAATGTTCCACTATCAGTGTGGCTAATTGCTGATTACCTCGTAATGATGTTGAATAAGGTTCAGTGTCTGATGCATATGTGACAACCGATGGATTACCTTGGTGGTCTAGTGGTTAGCCTATTATGTTAACTGTTCGAAGCCTGAAATTTATGTAAATAACATTTCATAGAGAATATCAGGACAGTCTTATCCCTTGGTACTATGCGGTTTCACCACTACTGCTTTGTTATACCCTCGTGCGTTCCATTTCTCCATTTCAAATTGTTAATTTAATTACTTATGATATCTAATATAGTCCTATATTTTAATATAAAATAATATACCGTGCAGAAAATTCGCATACAGTTACAGCGACACAACATACATGGTAAGATAATTTGGTAAAAACTAATCTGTTTCACATCCCAGTAAATATGCCTATACGGAACTTCTACGAGGAGAACACATAAAACTCTCATCGTTGCCCCTGTCTTCACAGTTACGGCCCTCAGTCATGTAACTATTAACCGCAAAGAAACAGAAGGTACAGAATTGCGGTGGGCTGCAATGGAAATACACGAGCACGAGTCAGTTTGAAGAAATAAACTGATTCTGAACGTCAAATAAGGGCGCAATATGCTTTCATGATCATGGCTTTTCATTTCAACAAAGGAAAATACAACTTAAACTTGGTCTCCACTTCACAGAAACTGCAATGTGTCCATTACAAATACTACGCAATTAATGCTACTTAGGATAATGGCCAAAGTTCCCGGTTTCGATGTAGGTCAATTACAGACGCCGTCAATTGCGATGTTGAAGGAATCACTACGGAACACTGAAGGGTTGATACCGACAGGGGATAACGGAAGTACTCAGGGAGAAACCTGTCCCAGTGCCAATTTGTCCACCACAAACCCCACACGGAAGGAACTGGGATTGAACAAGAACCACGGTTATGAGTGGCGCCCGACCCATCATTTCCCGTTGGCAGGGCTGAGCTATACTAGAATCTTGCGTCTGCAGATAATGTAAGATCGTTATATCAGCATGATATCAGTCAGCACTGCGCAATACTCAGCTTACCTCGTGAAGTTTCATCGCCAACTCTCGTGTAAGTGAAGAGGCAAAACTGAAAATCCCAGTGACCACGCAGTGCGATGTGCGAACGTACAAACCAACTCGTTATGCCAAAAAAAGTTGCAGTCACAACTAAACTGTTTTAATTACTTTTGTCTCGGACATGTTTCGGCTGTTACGACATTGTCAAGAAAAACTTTAAGAAACACAAAGAGGCGGCAATAAGTAACATTCACAAATACATAAGTAAGTAAATTATGTATGACTACTTAGGTTAAGATGTACACATAAACCTAAGGTGAATAATCGTAATTTATTTTCATCCATCCATATTTGATTTAAAAAACTCAGTAACTATAAATAACACCATTATTAAGTTATATGAGTAAAATGTGTTACGAGGTACTCTATATAAAATTATTATATATTTGCAGTCCCAGTGAGGAGCCATTTTCTATAAACGCTTACAATCTGCTTCAAATACTTTCATAAAATATCCGTAAGGTTTACTCCGTGCAACGGCATTTAAGTTTCCATTATGGACTGTAATTCCGAGAAGTGTATAGCTGTCCATGTTACACATTCTTTCCGAAAAAACGTAATTTTTCCGGAAACTGTAAGCATGGACCATACGCAAATGAACCATAACGGAGTGACATAATGAGTGTACATTTTAAGGACAAGAGGGCACGACACAATATAAGGACTGGTATGAGAAAAAATTTGACATCATAAGTGTACAAATCTCGGACAACAGCTTGTCAGGGCGTCTAAAACTTTTTAGGGTGGCACGTAACATACCTGGATCTCCAGTGCAAACTTTCCTTCATGCCGCCCGTCTGACACCAAGAATTCTGAGGTGTCTCGTACATTTTGGGAAAGTTATGCACCCCTGATATACATAGAGAATATAATCCCGTAACTAAAGAAACTGTACTGATTGATATTATATAAGGGAACTTCGTCGCCGAGAGATTATCGTCCGCTTACAGCGCTGAAGCAAAATCTTGACGGTCGCGAGGTGGAAAGAGCTGTGACAAGATGGCTGACAACACAGAACACGGGCTGATATCAACAGGGAATTGAGAAGCTCGTCCCACGATATGACAAATGTGTCAACTGTGGCGGGGACTATGTGAAAATATAATATAAATGCGGTACAATTAAACGTAAACTGTTTTACTGTTTTGATTACAGTTGAAAGAAAAGAACCCAAAATATACGTACCGTAAATATATTTTATGACCGGATGTCACATAATTAACTCTCTCCCTCACACAGACCTAAGTATCGATAAATAGCAAAAATGAACTTCTTAACTTTAAAACATTAAGTTCAACTTCTGTACTAATTAATCTAGAGGCCTATTCTCAAAGTTTGCCTTCCTTTTTGCCGGTCGCACATTCACTTCCCCTCTGGTACTAAAAGTTCGTAAAGATATTTCTGTATTTTATCTCAGTGAAACTTAAATGGCATCAGTAATTGCTATACACATATCAGAGTGCTTATTCAACCACAGGTCACGCGCATAGTGTAATGGTTACAACGTGTTGCACCTGCTGGGGAGCCCCACACTTCAGTCTCGTTCAAGATATCGCATTTACAGCTGCAACGGCTACTGCCACATCTGCTGTCATCTGTCATCTATCATGTTCTACAGTTCAGCGCGATATAACCAATGTGTGACTAGTAGCAATAACCAACGAGATGCAGCTTAGTAAGGGAATTTATTATTCCATCGTACATTAATAGTTCAACATGTTTCGAGCGTT
>JGI20171J29575_12612175_pt1 | contig 12247 bp, 11 predicted proteins | sample TergutNc150P4_FD_29575 | JGI IMG/M metagenome (IMG submission 29575)
GCACTGGCTTCCGCGCCAACTGCACTATTTCTCCGCTGTTACTGCACTAACTTTCCGCTCTCACTGCACTATTTGAGCCGCTGTAATCACTCAGCGGTACCTTTTTCTGTTTTATTTGATGAAATGATAATTAAAGGAACAGCATTAGAAAACTTTAACGCTGTCCCCAAAATACAAGATGAGTTAAAACGTATCGGAATTATCTTACTTAATTTAAATATTGAAAAAAATGTAGAATTTCTATTAAAGGAAATAGAACGTTGCCTATGTAATCAGTTTATATTAATAGAAGTAATGCCGGAGTTTACAAAGAAAAAACTGTTTGCCAGAGGGTTTCGAAACGATCATTTTGTTTTGATAAAGTCCCATGAGAATAATTTGACAGTTTATAACGATATACCGGAAAAGGCTGTTAATGTGACCTTTGAAGAGTTAATACAAATATATGCCGGGCGATATTTCAAATTAAACATTTTAAGAGAGTTATCTTTTTCTGACTCAGAATTGCTATGGAATAGCCGTATTTTTTTGCCGCGTGATAATAAAATTTTGTTTGGATCCGATGATTTTAAACGAATAGATAATATAGCGGTTAAATTAAGAAATATGCTTTTTATATTAAAAATTGCAAGATACCGGATGAAAGGATATTACGGAAAACATATAAATACTGAATTTTTTGATGACTATTTGCTGTTTTTAGAAAAACAATACGCACTGTTAGAATATTATAATTTGAAAAAAAATCAAGAAAAAGAGGTTTACCTTAGGATTTTTCTTACCGTACAAGAGTATGACAATAATTTGATACGACGGGTTTGTGAGAATTTAAAATGATAATGGATGGTTTTTCGATTAAAAAGATATAGGTTAGGGAGAATTAATGAAAAGCAAAATCAAGCTTATACTTAGCTTTGCGAAAAAACAATGGTTTTTGTTTATAGCTGCAGAGATATGTATCTTAGGGTCTTATGTGATTGCACTTTTGTTGCCTATTTATCTCAGAAACTTAATAGATAAGGTATTATTTGCCCGAAATTATAATTTACTTTACGATATTATCGTAAAGTATTTAGTGCTTTTTTTGGTGGCTTCTTGTTTCAACTTCTTTTATATGTATGTTTGGCAAATGTTAAATGATCGCTACGTTGTGAAAATAAGAACAAGCGCTTTTGAAAAAGTAATCCGCGCTCCGGCTGCGTTTCTGTCCGGTATGAACAGCGGAGATGTTATGTCTCGCTTAGATTTGGATTCAGATCAGTTTTTGCATATTATTCAGAGAAATTTGTTTCATTTTGTGAATTCTATTCTTTTGTGCGGCGGAATAGTTTTTTTTATTGCCAGCATGAACTGGATAATCGCTATTATTGTTGTGATAGCAGCGGTATTGCCGATTATTACTACAAGATTGCTAAGAAAATTAACTGAGATTTTTGCAAAGAGCGAACGCGAAATTTCAGGAAAGCTAGACGGCCTTTTATTTGAATGTCTTAAAGGGTTGCGTGAAATAAAGCTTTTTTGTGCTGAACAATGGGCAAAAAATAAAATTTTTGTATCGTTGAAGAAAATAGTGATTTTAGGTAATAAGCTTAGATATGTAGATTTTGCTGCTAATAAAATTACATATTTGATTAATATATCCGCCTCAATTTTCATATATGGTTTTTCAGCATACTTGATTATCAATGGCGAAATAACAATTGGAACATTTTTGGCGATTATTGAATATCTCGCGTTACTTCATAAAAAATTCAATTGGATGCTTCGTATATATCTTGATTTGCACGGACGAAAAGTAAGCGTTGATAGAGTGAATGAAATTTTAAATTCCGGTGAAGAACAAAGCGGAGAAATAGAAATTGAGACCGCAGAGTCAATTGAATTTCAAAATGTCTCGTTTGGGTATAGTGATTTGCTTGTTTTAGATAACGTTTCTTTCAAAATAGAAAAAGGTGAAAGGGTTGCGTTTATTGGTGAGAGCGGCGCGGGTAAATCTACAATCGTATTGTTGATTTTGGGTTTTTATACTCCAATTCAAGGAAAGATTTTTATAAATGGGATTGAACTTAAAAGTTACCGGATTGAATCTTTAAGAAAAGCGTTTAGAACAGTTTCGCAGGATGTTTTTTTATTTGAGGACAGCATTAGAAATAATATCACTATGTTTGAAGATATTCAAGATGAAAGTGTGATGAGAGCTTTAGATAAAGCCGGCATTGAAGAAATTGCCGATTTAAATATTGATAAATTAGATGCCATAATCTCGTATCGTGAAAGTGATTTATCGGTTGGACAAAAACAAAGGATCATGTTCTCCCGGTTGTTTTTAAGAGATAAGGGTACAATTATTCTGGACGAAGCGACATCTTCTTTAGATTCAAAAACAGAAGAAAAAGTATTAAAAAACCTGTTTAGTGAATTTTCTGATGATACTATTATAGTTATTTCTCATAGGCTAAGCTGTGTGAAGAATTGTGGGAAAATCTTTGTACTGGACAACGGTAAAATTGAAGATGCGGGAGCATATGATAATTATTTAAAGCATCTTCAAAATGCCGCTCTTTAGGGCACCTCCGAAAACTCATTGCCACAACATCACGACGATATTCATTGGTCATTTTTTACAAAAATCCTCGTTAATACACAAAGTATTGCCTCGAATTTTTGTGCAAAAGCACCAAGCCAATTTGTGAGAATTGGCTTTACAAATCTGCACCGCGCTGGTGCGGCAAGCAGTTTCCGGAGGTGCCCTTTATTCTTAAAAAGTGAGGCAAAAAATTTGAAAGTTATAAAAAAAACAGTGGCGCAAACACCAAAACGCAGTACTTTCGTTAATAATTGGTGCGCGAAATGGGAGACGCGTCATGCGCCGCGGATGAAGATTTTAAAGCCTATGAAACCATATGCGAAGCTATGCTTGCCTGAAATTGTTGGAATGATAATTTTAAGTATGCTTATTGTTCCTCTTATATTAATAAATCCTTGGATTTTTCAGGTCCTTATTGATAAGGTAGTTATTGGAAAAGATCTTTCAAGGTTTCATTTTATTGTTATCGTTTTATTTTTTGCTTTTATAGTTCGGACGTTGCTGGAGTATGTAAATTTAAAACTCAGTAATTCGATTTTGAACAAATTTTCACTGGCAGTTAAAAGTGATATATTGGGCAAGTATTTAAGGATTCCGTTTATGAGTTTTTTACAGTATGAGCCGGGTGATTTAAAGCTGCGGCTTACACATGACATGGATAAACTGCAGAACTTTTTGCAGTTTCAAGTAATGGAGTATTTGGTTAATGTTCTTACTGTGATATCAATGCTGACGGTAACACTTATTATAAATCCCTTTTTAACTTTTTATTGTTTATTAATTTTACCGCTGGTATTTTTAATCAATTGGGTGTTAGGTAAAGCTTTAAGTGATGTTAATGGAAGAGTTCGTACCGCTGCTCAAAAGTACTGCAATGATACACATAACACACTGCAATTTTGGAAGGAAATAAAAACTCATAATGCGGAAGATAAATTTATAACACGATTTAAAAATTATCAGAAGGCTTTAGTCAAGTTAGGTTATGAAAATATTAAATACTTAGGCTTTCTGGAAGTTTTCAATGATTTTAAAATAAATTATTTAACTAGAGTTTTAGCTTATGTCATAGGAGCTTTCTTTGTTGTTGAGCGCCAAATGAGCGTAGGAACATTAGTGATGTATATTGAATGTTATGCGCTGCTGTTTGCGGGATTAGACGCTATAAATTATAAGAGGGCAGAACTAAAAATAAATATGCCTTATTATAAAAGGGTTGTAGAAATTTTATCTTTCAATATGGAAAAACAAGGTGAAAAGCAAATTGAAAAAATTAATTCTGTGCAAATTGAAAATCTGAATTTTTTTTATCCACAAAATGAAATCTCAGCATTAGGTGATATTAATTGTGTAATGAATTCAGGGGAGAAAATTACAATTGTTGGAGAAAGTGGTTGTGGAAAAAGCACCTTAATAAAGCTTCTATTAGGATTATATGAACCCCGCAGCGGACAAATTAAATTTAACGGCACTCCACTTGAAGATATTGACATACAATCTTTATATAAATATTGCGGCGTTGTTATGCAGGACAGTTATTTCTTTAACATGAATATAAAAGAAAATTTGACTATAGTAAATCAAGAAGCAACCGAAGAAGAAATCGAAGCTGCTTGCCGAAATGCTAACATTTTAGATTTTATTCAAGAGCAGGTTAATGGATTTGATACTGTAATCGGAGAAAAAGGTGTCAAACTCTCCGGAGGAGAAAAGCAACGCTTGGCAATTGCAAGGGCATTATTGAAAAAACCGGATTTACTTATTCTTGATGAAGCGACAAGCGCTTTAGATAAGGCAAATGAAAAAATAATTTATAAAAATATAGAAAAGCTCCTGCCTGATTCAATTGTTATTATCATAACTCACAAGTTAAGTAATATTGCGGATGATGACAGGGTAGTTTTAATGAGCAATGGGGATATTGTTGGAGATAATAAGGCAAAAGAATTATTGACAAATAATATATATTACAAAAATTTAATTAAAAAAGCTAAGGAAATTGCAAATGAGTAAGAAACTTGAAAATGATTTTATTTTAGAGTTATGCAAAATAAAATCATACAGCAAATCAAAAATATTGGATTTAATGAACGGGCAGCTAGATTATCCGTACATATTGGGGCAATTACTGTTTAACCGCGTTGGTGGTTCGGCCTATAAAATATTAAAAGAATGCAGTCTGCTGGCAAAAGTTAACCGGGAGTTTAGATCTGTCCTGAAAACTATTTTTGATGCCAGCCGCGAAAAAGCAAAAAGCTTTAAATCAGCTATGAGCGATTTGAGTGATATGTTAAGAGATGTTGGCATCAGCTACGCTCTGCTAAAGGGTTCGCTTCTCGTTTATATGTATGATGATGGTTTGCGAACCTCAAATGACTTTGATATTTTGGTAAATGAGAACGATATTTCAGTAATAGCAAGCATCCTGAAAAAAAACGGATTTAAGCAGGGACATATTCGTACCGGGGAGTTTATTTTGGCAAGCAGATTTGAAATTTTGTCATCCAGGATGAATCGTGGTGAAACAGTTCCCTTTATTAAAGAAATAAATTTGCCGCAGATGCAATATTGCGAAGTTGATATTAACTTTTCGTTAGATTTCAAGGCAAAACAAGAAACAAATATTGTTCATGAGTTTTTGCAAAATACTCAGCCGTTAATAAAAACTGATAATAGTACGCTGAATACCTTAGATAGATCGCATTTTCTAATTCAGCTTTGTGCCCATCTTTATAAAGAGGCAACGGTTATCAATTGGGTCGTTATGAGCCGTGATATTTCTCTTTATAAATACATGGACATTTATCTTTTTATTCAGGAATATTTTGATAAAGAATTTATAAATCAGATGACCTTTGAAATTCATAAATATGGTCTTGAAAAAGAATGCTTTTATTCTTTTCACTATACTAAAGAACTGTTTGGTATAAAAAGTGAATATTTAGATCAGCTGCTGAAAGATATAAAACCCAGTGATTTGCTGTTTTTAAAACAAGTAATCGGCCCTGCCGAAAGTAAAATTTATCAATATGATGATAATTATATTGATTGGGTATTTTGCAGCAACAGGAGGGATAAATTATATGAAGTTAAGTTTGAAAGTAAATAAAAAATGTGGTGACGCGGGCATAAAAACTCCATCCTTTCACGCATCATCGGTGCGCGGAGCAGGCGGAGCATCATGCTACTAAAAATGAAGGATTGTCAACATAATGGAAAGTTAATCACGTTTTGTGGATTGGACGGCTGCGGTAAAACAACACTCATTAATATGTTGAAGAGTTATTTTGATGAGATGAATATTTCTGTGTTTCTTACAAAACAGCCAACCGATGAGGTGCGAAACAGCAAAATATTTAGAACGTATATGGATCAGCCAAACCATGAAGGGTATGAGTACATAGCTCTCTCGTTATCAGCGGCAGCTGATAGAGTTCAGCATTCAAATCAAGTTATTTTACCTGCACTTATGGAAGGCAATGTTGTGATTAGTGACCGGTATTTTTATTCTTGTCTGGCTAATTTGCAGGCTCGTGGATACGAAAACGATTTATGGATTTATGATATTGCAGCGCGTATACCTAAACCTGACATTGCTTTCTTTTTAGATATTGATGTAGAAACTGCTGTAAAACGGGTGCGGCAAAGGCCAAAAGAAAAGAACATATATGTTGATATGGATTTGCAATATAAATTGCGTAACAATTACCTTCAAATAGCAAAAGAGAATAATGGAATTGTTCTTTCGACTATCAATGCGCCAGAAGTAACTTTTGGTATAATAAAGAATGAATTAAAAACAATTTTTAAAAAATGAGGTGTTTACTTTGAATAACAAATTAATTGAAGTAATAAAAGGATTGACGCCAAGCGATGAAGAAATAACCGATGCTACAATTTTAGAAAATTTAGGGTTCGATAGTTTAAAAACAGTCGAATTAATGGTGGAGGTTGAAGAAAATTTTGATATTGAATTTGAGGAAAGCGATCTTAACACTTCTAAAATACAAACAGTTGCAGATTTAGAAAATTTGCTTAAAAAGTATAGCTGAAATGAATATTTTACTAAAGTATTTAATCGAAAAAATGAATCAGTTTCCCAAATCAACGATTTGTGATAAAACTGGTTCAATATCATACTCAGAGTTATTAGTTTATGCACGGCAAAATTGTCAAATGGGCATTGCATCATGCGCCAAGTATGGTATTCTTTGCAAAAGTAATATAAATACAGTAAAAGCAATGTTTTGTTGTTTGTTTTCTGGGGCAACGGCAGTGGTGTTATCTGATAGATATGGACAGGCTCACTGCGATAAAGTAATTGAAAAGACAAAACTCTCTCATCTGATAACAGATGATGGAATAATTGAAATTGCAAAAAGACAACCTGAGGTAGAAGATTTATCTGACGTTGCCTACATTATGTGTACCTCGGGTACAACGGGAAAGCCAAAAGGAGCAATGATAACATATGAAAATATGGTTGCAAACATTAGGGATATATCTGATTATTTTGGAGTTAGTAAAACAGATAAAATCTTAATAGCCCGCCCGCTTTATCATTGTTCGGCAATAACCGGAGAATTATTTACGGCTTTGGTAAATGGTTTGGATATTTATTTTTGCAATGACGGATATAATCCGGCTGCTCTTTTAGATACAATTAGAAAATACGAAATATCTGTTTTTTGTTGCACTCCAACGCTGGTTTACCAGCTTGCGATGCTTGCAAAGAGACAAAAAGAAAATTTGCCGCTTAAGAAAGTAGCGGTTAGCGGAGAGTGTTTGAATAAAACGGTATCTGAAAAATTATGTGAATACTTCCCCTATATAGATTTTTTTAATGTTTATGGTTTAACTGAGGCTTCTCCAAGGGTTTCGTATTTACCTCCGTGTAAGTTTAGAGATAATCCGGGTTCGGTTGGATTTCCGTTAAATTCAGTTTTATTAAAGGTTGTTGATAATGAGCTGTTTGTAAAAGGTTCAAATGTGATGAAAGGTTATTACAATGACTCTGAATTAACACAAAAGGCTTTTGTTAATGGTTGGCTGAAAACTGGTGACGATGCTTTCATAAACGAAAAAGGGCTGCTTTTTATTAGAGGCCGCAAAGATGACTTAATAATACGTGCCGGCATGAATGTTTATCCCCAGGAAATTGAAAATACATTAAAACAAGCTGATGGAATCTTGGAAGCTTTAGTGTATGGTTTAAAGACCGAAACAGCAAGCGAAAAAATTTGTATAAAAATTGTTGTTGATAAATTAACCAAACAAAAAGTTTTTGAAATTTGTAAAAAATTATTGCCAAAGTATCAGCTTCCGGATGTGATCGAAATAGTAGATGAGCTGCCTAAAAATGCAAGCGGAAAGATTGTTAGATTATGTAAAAAGGAGTACAGTTAGTGAAAAAAACGATAGGATTAATATTAGCGTTTTTTATTAGTATTTCATTAATCAGCGCCTCAGCTATTTCGGGTAATATATATTTTGAATTACCGGAGAAATGGGCAGAAACGTCGAAAATTGTGTATTGTCATATTTGGATAGATGGTGAATCTGAGTCTCAGTATGTTGAATGGAAAACAGAAGAAGCGATAATGACAAAAGTAGAAGGCAATAAGTACAGTTATAATGTTCCTGAAGGAAAATGGGATATGGTTGTTTTTGGTACGGATAATGATGTTCAAACATACGACCTTCATATGGGGGAATATTGCATAGGTGATACAGCATATGTGACAGAAGACGTGGTCGAAAACCCAATTGACCCACAAAAGACCTGCTATATTGCACGCTGGAGAGAGAATAATGACAAATCCGGTCCGCGAGGGAATCCGATAGTTCTGTACACTGACCCTATTGACATGGATTCATATTTGAGAGAACATGATGCTGTAGAATCATCGAATGATAGTTCTATTTCTAACAATAACGATACTACAGATTCCCGCGGCAACGTGTTGATATTCACCACAACGATGGTTATAATTGTTCTCATCATAATCGTTTTAATCGCGGGAATTATTGTTGGCGCCGCAATTATAGTGAAAAAGCAACAATGAAGATCGTCGTGATGTTGTGGCAATGAGTTTTCGGAGTGCCCTTTATGTTATTTCACAATCTTTTTGTAGGAGCCTGCAGGCTCTAAGGAATGGTTTAGATATGAACGAAAATAAACTTATAAAGCTGATGGAAAAATCAATTGAGATTGCGTCAAAATCTATTTCAGAAAAAGATAAAATATCACCAAATGTAGGTGCAGTGTTAGCTAATTTGGAAGGCGATATTATTGAAGAAGCATTCAGAGGGGAAACTGGCGAAGGGAATCATTGTGAGTACGAGATAATCAAAAAAGCCCAAAATAAAAATATCGAGCTTTCAAATACTGTATTGTTTGTAACTCTTGAACCATGTATAGTAAGAGGAAATAATAAAATACCATGTACTCAGCTTATTGTTAATAGTGGAATCAGAAATATATATATCGGTATGCTTGATCCCAATCCGCTTATCTGCGGAAAGGGAGAAATTTATTTAAGATTGCAGGATTTAGCGGTAAATAGATATCCAAGCGATTTAGTTAAGGCAATAATGAACGATAATAAAGCTTTTATAAATCAATATAGCTGATTTGTAAGCGGAAAAAAGGCAGCACATACAAAAATGAAATCACGTGTGGTAAAATAGAAGCAACCAAAAAACCTGCAAAAGCAAGTTGCTAAAGCACCTGAGGTGCACGCAATTCTCTTGCAGAGAAATTGTAAAAACTTACTTAAGCTACAGCAACAAGGAAAGTCGCTATTCGATATTTTTCTAAAGCATTATCTTGTTTTTTTATTGGTGTTATCGATCCTTAAGTCACTAATGCAGGGATACAAGAAAGCATGGTTTCACGCTTCACTTCTTTCCATTGGACTTGTTCAAACTCTACAAGTTCTGCCTTCCTTGTTTCCGCTACGCGTTCTCTTGCTTTTGCGAATGTACTATAAGAGATTCCTTTATTCCGGCACCACGTGCTTTTGCTTTGTCCGCTCATTTCTTGCTCTTCAACAAGCTTTTGCCGTTCCTTTATGCTTTTTTGCGGTGATTTCATTATTACTTCCCCCTATATTTGGATAGTACTATTTTATCACCTTTTTTCTCTTTTTTGTATGTGCTCTCCTTTTTCCGCTTACTTTAAACAAATGCATTTTCCTTAGTTTACTCGTCAGTGCTGTATTTTTTCAAAACCCCTTGATTTTTTTCTTGATTTCGGGTATAATAAGGTTATACTTGATTTTACTCGAAACGAGGTGTTCATATGGAATATATTAAAAGGGACATTGACCCATTGGTTTTGGAGGTTTCAAAAAGCTATTCCGCGGTCATTATAACCGGCCCGCGGCAGGTCGGCAAGACAACCACCCTCAGAAGACTGTTGGGAGAAGGACGGCGGTTTGTTTCTCTTGACAATAAAGAGAACCGGCAGCTTGCGCAAACCGACCCGGAGTTGTTTTTGTCACTGAATCCGGCGCCGGTAATTATCGACGAGGTGCAATACGCGCCCGAATTGTTCCCATATATAAAAATGGAAATTGATAACGGCGCGCCGCCGGGAAGTTATCTGATGACCGGGTCTCAAATGTATCAGCTGATGAAACTGGCGGGGGAATCACTCGCCGGACGCGCCGCTATTCTTCGTATGTCGGGACTTTCACAACACGAGATTTATGGCGGCGGTGCGTGTCTGCCATTTGCTTTGAGCTTGGATGCTCTGCAAAAACGCGCGGCGTTCGGCAAACCCACGGATGTACTCGGACAATTCGAGCGCATCTGGAATGGTTCAATGCCCGCGTATATCAGCGAAAAGCACTCAAACCGCGATGTGTTTTACAGCAGTTACATCGACTCCTATATTGAACGCGATATCAAAGAAATGGTCGATTTGAAAGATGAGTATCTGTTCCGTGATTTTGTGCGCGCCGCCGCCTGCCGTGCCGGAGAAATGCTGAATATTCATGCCATTGCGACAGACGTGGGCGTTTCGGATGAGACGGCTAAACAATGGCTCTCCTACATGGAAAAGTCAGGAGTCATCTTTTATTTGCGTCCGTTTTCCAATAATCTGCTAAACCGCACCATTAAAAAAACGCCTAAGCTATATTTTTTCGATACAGGCTTGGTGGCGCATCTGACGAAATATTCATCGCCCGAAATCCTGATGAACGGCGCAATCAACGGTTCAATTTTAGAAAACTATGCAGTTTCCGAAATGCTCAAAACCTATACGAACAACGGGCTGGAATATTACGCGCATTATTACCGTGATATTGACAGCAAGGAGATAGATATCATTTTGGAAAGCGACGGAGAACTTCACCCTATTGAAATTAAGAAAACCGCTTCGCCGCCGAGCGAACTCACAAGCGCGTTCAAAGTGCTGGATAAGGCAAGCGTACCGAGAGGAGTTGGGGCCGTGATTTGCACGAGGAAAGAATTGTCGGCACTCGACAAAGGAACTATGGTTGTCCCTGTTTGGGCGATATGAGAAACTGCCCCCTATAATTACAACAGAAAGTTTTAATTTTGGGAGTGAATAGCCTATTTTATAGAGTGAATGGTACAATAAAAAATTCTAGAATATTGTTTTTTTGTTTTTTTAATTTTCTTCTTGCAATTTTAAGCATTAACGTGTATAATAAAGGAAATAATTCGCCCTCAGTTTACCGCTACCACCAGGTAGCGGTTTTTTATACGAATGTTTGGTCTAATAATTCCTATGTTGACACTCACATCTCTTCTAAAAATAGGGTCATAAGAAATTAAACTTCCAGATTTGCTGCCTCTGAAAAATATTATTTGAAACAGTTAATATTTCAGTTTCGCTCCTTTCCATATGTAATGTTTCGGCGAAAATGAGACAGTAGCCTGTCCACTGTCTTATTCAATGCGCCTACGGCGAAAAGATTAAGAGATTTCAGATTACAGATTCAGCCATAAAGCGGGGCGCACGCCGCCCTCAACGTAGTGGACATTGAGCCCATGCATACCGAGGTAGCCGTCAGTGAGGACGTAAGCGGCGATGAATCTGTGATAGCCGGGCGACCGAAGCCACCACCACCACGCCTCATTCCATCTCTTTAAGTCTTCTTTTTCTTCTTTGTGCATTTCAGTGATTTTTTTCCTGCACGAATCGCTCGTGTACGCAATACGGTCTTCATCCGAAGAAAAATATGTGTTGGCCTCATCAACACTCAGCAAAAAGATTTTTTCGCCGTCTTCTCCCTGGATTTTGGCGCGCTCCTCATCACTGAATGTTGAATTGATAAAACCGCCATTGAGATAAGCTTTGATGTCGCTTTTGTCCCACTCATTGCCCCTTTTGGAACGATCATTAAATGCGTGTAAGTCAATGATCAATTCTGAAATGAGAAGGACTTTGTTTTCCCTGTTCCGGTACTCCAATATCCGCCATTGTACCTGAGGGTTTTGAGAGAAAGTTAAATGATTTCCTTTTGCGATTCGCGAGTCTTTTTCAACAATGGTATATACTTTTTCGCCTTGATCAATCTTCAATTCATTAAAGTGTCTGATAAACTCCTCGTGCTGAAATTCGTATTTTGTGTCGTTATCTTTACATTGCAAAAAAAGCGTTGGCAACTCAGTTCCAAAAGCAGT
>JGI20171J29575_12612170_pt1 | contig 12209 bp, 10 predicted proteins | sample TergutNc150P4_FD_29575 | JGI IMG/M metagenome (IMG submission 29575)
GCTGATGCGGACGAAGATGGTAAGATCACTGTTAAAGACGCGACAGTCATTCAAAAATACGTTGCTAAATTTAACCTGGAAGGAAAACCGGGCAAAAACATTGGCAAGTGGTTTCAGGAGTAAAATTAGGCCGGGTATACTGATGCCTTATGGCATCAGTATACCCGGCTCTTTTTGTTTCTGGCTGAGGAAACTCGAAATCTTTTTGGAAATCTTCTCGGAGGTGCCCTATAGTAAAAAAAGAAAGGGATTTGATTATGAAAGGACCGTCCTGGCTTGAGGATGCTGTATTTTATCAAATATATCCGCAAAGCTTTTATGACTCCAACGGAGACGGAATCGGAGATATAAAAGGGATTATTCAGAAACTTGATTACATAAAGGAACTGGGCTGTAATGGGATTTGGCTAAACTCTGTTTATGACTCGCCGTTTATGGACGCGGGTTATGATGTAAGAAATTATAAAAAAGTTGCTGACCGTTATGGGACTAATGAGGATTTAGCCGAGCTTTTCCGGACCGCTCACAGTAAAGGGATCCGGATAATTCTTGATCTTGTACCTGGCCACACATCAGATGAACATCCGTGGTTTTTAGAGAGCAAAAAAGCTGCCGCAAATGAATTTTCGGATAGATATATTTATACCGATTCCGTATGGGAATCTCCAACCCCGTACCGTTTCATTTGCGGGTTGTGTGAACGTAACGGCAATTATATGGTGAATTTTTTTAGTTCTCAGCCAGCATTAAATTACGGATTTTATGAGATAACTTATCCTTCATGGCAATTGAGCTATAAGCATCCGGAATGCCGAAAAACAGCTGAAGCAATGCAGGATATTATGCGATACTGGCTGGATTTAGGCGCGGACGGATTTAGAGTAGATATGGCTGATTCATTAGTTAAGAATGACGAAGAAAAAATTGCTACGGCTCATATATGGCGTTCTATAAGAAAAATGATGGATGAGAATTATCCTGACGCGGTTATGATATCGGAATGGTGTAATCCGGAACGAGCCATTAAAAACGCGGGATTTCATATGGATTTTTATTTAGACCATAAAGGCAACGGTTACAGCACTCTTTTCAGATACGAAGAGGATGGGCAAAATAAAAGCTTTTTCTGTAAAGAGGGCAGAGGTGACGTTTCAGTTTTCTCAAAAGAGTATGTCAGAAACTACAATATGACGAAAGAATTAGGCTATATCAGCTTTTTTACATGCAATCATGATATTTGCAGGCTTACAAGAACGCTTGATACACAGGCTATTAAATTAGCTTATGGCATGATTTTTACTTTGCCGGGTGTACCTTTTCTTTATTATGGAGATGAAATAGGTATGCGGTATTTAGAAGGGCTGGTAAGCAAGGAGGGCGGATACCACAGGACAGGCTCAAGGACTCCTATGCAATGGAATAATGAAAAAAATTTAGGATTTTCTACAGCATCAAAAGAAAAATTGTATATACCTATAGATTCTGATAAAGACGCACCAACAGTAGAAAATCAAAAAGGCAAACCGGGCAGCATTTACGAAACAGTCACGGATATGATCGCGCTTCGGAGGAAATACAAAGCGCTGTCAAACAAAGGTGATTTTAAAATACTGTATGCGGAGAAAAATAAATATCCTCTTGTATATCAAAGAGATGAATTTTTGGTTTTTATAAATCCGTGCAAATACGAAGTGCAGCTGGATGCTGAAATAGCGGAATTTATATATTCAATAGGCAGTTATCAATATAAAAATAACCGTATTATTCTATCAGGGCAGAGCTTTGTGCTGGCGGTGCAACAGGGGGAATAAAATAAGTAAAAGAAACAACAAGCGCCAAGAAGGATAAACCTTACAAAGCGCTTGTTGTTTACAAAAAATAAAAAGGAGTGTTACAAAAATTTTACGTCTGTGCTAAAAAAATATAAAAAAAGACACAGAAATAAAATCACGAAAAAATCATAAATCAGGTTACCTTTTACTTTGAAAAAGTACAAAAGATTATAATGCGGGTACCCGAGGATTTTACCCCTGGAAGGCTTTATCCTTTGAACCGAACAGTTCAATCTTTTCTTTGACAGTTTCTTTAATTGCGGCAGTTCCAGGCGCCAGCAATTTTCTGGGATCAAAACCTTTCCCTTTAAGATCCAGACCCTCTTCAATATATTTTCTAGTTGCCTTTGCAAAAGCAATCTGACATTCTGTGTTTACGTTGATTTTGGAGACACCCATATCAATAGCCTTTTTAATCATGTCTGCAGGAATACCTGTACCTCCATGTAATACCAAAGGCATGTCGCCGGTAAGCTTCTGAATAGCGTCAAGTGTTTCAAAACTCAACCCGGACCAGCTTGGCGGATATTTGCCGTGAATGTTACCTATACCGGCAGCTAACATTGTAATACCTAAATCCGCAATCAGCTTACATTCCTGAGGATTGGCACATTCTCCCATGCCAATAACGCCGTCTTCTTCTCCGCCTATAGATCCAACCTCGGCCTCTAAGGAAAGATCCCTTTCATTGCAAATTTTGACTAACTCTTTTGTTTTAGCAATGTTTTCATCAATCTCATAGTGCGAACCGTCAAACATGATAGAGCTGAACCCGGCATCTATACAAGCTTTTGCTCCTTCATATGAACCATGATCAAGGTGAAGAGCAACAGGCACATTAATATATAGTTCATCAATCATATTTTTTACCATGCCGACAATCGTTTTATACCCGCACATGTATTTGCCGGCACCTTCAGATACACCTAAGATAACCGGGGAATTTAATTCTTGGGATGTTAATAAAATAGCTTTTATCCATTCTAAATTGTTAATATTAAACTGACCAACGGCATAATGGCCGGCCTTTGCTTTCGTGAGCATTTCTTTTGCGTTAACAAGCGGCATTTTAGACCTCCAAAATCTAGCAGTATTTTTTCTAAACCGTTACAGGTTCATTATATAACAAAATGAAAAAAAAAGAAAGAGGAATTTTATAAATATTCGAAGCAAATGAGTAAATTTTTTAAAAAATTTAAAAAAAACATTAAAAAAGCCGTTTCGATTTCACACTTTTTAAAAATAAAGTCAATGAAACGGCTTACTGGCCACTGTCTGAGGGGAAATCACGGGCTGATTATGGGTTGATATTGTTCCCGGTTCATCGCTTTTTCAATACACATCTCAATTAAATTGAAATCAGAAACTAACGAATTTGGTTTATTTATACAGTCGTCCTGTTTGAATGGAACGAAAAATATATTTTTTGTATTTAGCAATTTCCCGACATTTTGCGCGGAGGCTCCTAAGCCGTCGTTCGTTGAGATCGCGATTAAAACGGGACGCAGAATCCGAAGATGAGATTTAACTGACATAGTTACAGAAGTATCTGTTATACTGGCAGCTAATTTGCCAAGAGTATTGCCTGTACACGGGGCAATGATAAGCAAATCAAACATTTTTTGGGGACCGATAGGTTCTGCGCCTGTAATGGTATGAATGATTTTTTTGCCGGTAATTTGTTCTATGTCTTTGTTAAAATCAGCAGCCTTACCAAAACGGGTGTCAGTGCTGTAGGCGTTATGAGACATAATCGGGATTACCGTATGGCCTTTTTGTATAAGCTTTTCTATTTGCGGAATTGCTTTTGAAAAACTGCAAAAGGAACCGCACAAGGCAAACCCAATAGTTATTTTTGCCATATCATGCTCCCTCCTCATCTAGCATATTGAAGATAGTTTTTTTTATAATTTCTCCGGCTGTTTTAGGTGCGGCTTTTCCAGGTAAAGATAATGCGTGAATAGCTGGAATATGAAGCCGTTTAGCCGCGCTGAAATCAACACCGCCTGGGTTTGAAGCCAAATCAATTAAAAGTGCATTGATGGCAATGGTGGCCAATAGATGGCTGTCAAAAATCAATGCAGGCACTGTATTGAAAATAATTTCAAATCTATCCGCTTTCATTAGATTGGCTGTATTGATAAACTTGTATCCCAAAAGCTCTATCCATGCGGCATCACTGGTTTTTCGGGCACTGACAGTTACATTAGCGCCAAGTCCTTTAAGTCTGCCGGATAAAATTTTTCCTATTCTTCCGAATCCGCATACAAGGCAATTGCTGTGGTTGATAGTCCCCTCATACTCACGCATCGCAATTTCAATTGCACCTTCGGCAGTGGGGATAGCATTATTTATCTCGAATTCTTCACGGTCAAAATAATCATATACCAAGTTTCGGTTGAGCGCGGGGATAGCGTCCAACAATTGTTTTTTCATGCCACAAAAAATTTTTTTACCATGCGTAGCTGTAACGAGTCCCTCATCAAAAATAATAGCCTTTTTTGAAAAGGGTGCATTTATTTGTTTGTCATCCTTTATAGTTGGTAAAGGAAGAACAATAATTTCACTGCATATAGCCGCTTCAAGGGGGGAGGTGATTTCTAAGCTGCCCAAACTGATTAGCTTATCAAATCCTCCCAAGGTAACAGTATATCCATCATCAGCAATAGCGTTTGCCGCAAAAAGCTGGCGCTTATCACCACCGATAACAGCAAAGGAATTATAATATTTGATACTCATAACTTAACACCACTAGCAAAAATTTAATAACACAATATACTATGTGAAAATTTATTCCTGGTGCATATTGAAATTTTTAAAAACAGGATATATAATAAGAGTTAATAAATTTTATTTATATCACAAATAAAAAACAAAGAAAGGAAGTATAAAACTTGGATAAAAAGCAGTTTAAATCGGAATCTAAAAGATTGTTGGACTTAATGATAAATTCTATCTATACCCATAAAGAGATATTTTTAAGAGAACTTATCTCAAACGCGTCCGACGCCATAGACAAATTGTGCTTTATTTCATTGACGGATGAAAACGTAGGATTAAGCAGAAGTGATTTCAAAATTGAAATAAAACCAGATAAAGAAAAAGGCACTCTGACGATAGCCGATAACGGAATCGGTATGAGTAAAGATGATTTGGAAAACAATTTAGGAACGATTGCGTCCAGCGGTTCTTATAACTTCAGACAAGCAGTAAGTGAAAACAATAAAAAAGATGATAGTGACTTCCCGCCGGCAACAGAGGGCGCGGAATCAGACCGGGAAGGCATTGAGCTTATAGGACAATTTGGTGTTGGATTTTATTCCGCTTTTATGGTGGCAAAAAATATAACAGTTATTTCCAAAAAGTATGGAGAAGATAAAGCGTATAAATGGGAGAGCTCCGGTGCGGATGGCTACACTATAGAAGAAACCGAAAAAGAAAATGTAGGTACAGAGATCATCTTAGTTTTAAAAGATGATACAGACGATGAAACTTACAGCGAATATCTGCAGCAGTACAAAGTGTCAAGTATAATTAAAAAGTATTCTGATTACATACGTTTCCCGATTATTATGGATATGGAACGTACAAAAGCTAAACCAGGTACAGAAAATAATGAAAAACCCGAATACGAAACAGTTCTGGAAAAAGAGACAATTAACAGTATGGTGCCGATTTGGCAAAAAAATAAGAAGGATGTCACGCAGGAAGAATACGATAACTTTTATAAGGAAAAATTTTATGATATGGATGCTCCGATTCATACGATTGTAACATCGGTAGAAGGAGTTGTAACTTATAAAGCATTGTTGTATGTTCCGTCTAAGCCTCCGTATAATTTTTATACAAAGGAGTATAAACCTGGCTTGCAGCTGTATTCTACCGGAGTTATGATTATGGAAAGCTGTGCTGATCTGCTCCCAGAACATTTTAGATTTGTCAAAGGGATTGTAGATTCTCAAGACTTATCTCTAAACATTTCCAGAGAGCTTCTGCAGCATGACAGGCAGTTAAAATCCATTGCCGCAAATATTGAAAAGAAAATAAAAAATGAATTGGAGGGTATACTTAACAATAAACGGGAAGATTATGAAAAATTTTTTGCGGCATTTGGCCGGCAGTTAAAATACGGTGTGGTAGTAGATTACGGATTACATAAGGACCAAATAAAAGATTTGCTTTTATTTTATTCATCCACAGAAAAGAAGCTTGTAACACTTACAGAATATGTGAATAGGATGCAGGAAGGTCAAAAGTATATCTATTATGCTTTGGGAGAAAACATACAAACCCTTGATAAACTGCCTCAGGCAGAGGTAGTCAGAGAAAAAAATTACGAAATATTATACTTGATGGATGAAATAGATGAATTCGCCATTCAAAGCTTAAGAACATATAACGAAAAAGAATTCTGTTCTGTAACAAATGATGATCTTGGTATAGAGCCGGATAAAAATGAAGAAACAAATGAAGATTGTCAAACTATGCTTACATTTATAAAAGAAACATTAGGAGATAAAGTAAGCAGCGTTATTATCTCTAAAAAATTAAAAAGCCATCCGGTATGTTTGACGGCTCAAGGGGGGATATCATTTGAAATGGAACGGTATATGAATCAAGTGAATCCTGACGGGGGCATAAAGGCGGAACGGGTTTTAGAACTGAATACAAGCCATCCGGCAGTATCGGCAATAAAGTCAGCAATAGATGATGATGTTGAAAAAGCGAAAAAATATGCGGAAATTTTATATAATCAGGCAGTGCTGATTGCGGGTTTAACAATTGAGAACCCTTCGGATTATGCGGATTTAGTATGCAGTTTGATGTACTGATAATGCTGTAATCTATGTTCTGTGAGCACAAATTCTTAATAAAATGGTGTCGATGTCAAAGACGGGCTCATCAGCCATATTGATATATCTTGAGATAATTTTTAGGTAAAAGGCAACAGGAAAAAAAATAAGGTTGACAATTGCAGTGTAAAATTGTAAAATTATTAACGAACAGATATTTAAATGCAATGAAGGGCTTGCTGACATGCAGTACTTATACACATTATTTCAAAGTATTAAATATGCTTCAAAATTTACTTAAGTTCATATTTTCCTTTTGAAAATCAGGGTTTGTTACTAGTGATAAGTTATATTACAGATATTAACAAGAAAAAATATCGAATATAATATTTTTTCCTATTGATTTTTGGAAGGGTATGATATATAATGACATTGCTATGATTTTAGCAAAAATGAAGGAGGAAATTTAAAAATGCTCAAAACACATTCTAAATTAATCAGCATACTTTTAACAGTAGCGCTGATTGCGTCCATGTTCTGTATCGCCTTTATTAGTTCTTCAGCGGCTGAAGGCGGCGCGGTAATAGTTTCAGGCGAGGGCGAAGAAGGAACACCTACCGAAGCCGCAACAGATCCGGAATCAACAGATCCAGAATCAACAGACCCACAATCAACGGATCCGGAATCAACAGACCCAGTTTCAACAGATCCAGGATCAACAGACCCAGTTTCAACAGATCCGGGAGCAACAGACCCAGGTTCAACAGATCCGGGAGCAACAGACCCAGGTTCAACAGATCCGGGAGCAACAGACCCAGGTTCAACAGACCCAATTGCAACAGACCCAGGCGGCACGACAACCGGAGCGACCCTTAAGTATGATGGAAAGGTGTATGATAAGGAGATTCATGTAGAGGATGTTATTACATATACCTACACTCTAAAAGCCGGTGAAAAAATTGGGAACATTCAAGCTGTTCTGAAATACAGCAAAAACTTAGAGCTTATTGGTCAATTAAACAGCGAAATAGCTGGCTCTAGCGATGATTGGTCAGATATCGAAGCGGCTTATCCGGTTATTGGATCAGATATGATAAGCAATACTGATATTGAGGGAGAAATTAATTTCAACGCTTCTTCTACCAAAGGTTACGATTTTAGCAATGGCGATGTTCTGGTTACAGTAAAATTTAAAGTTATATCTGAAGGCGACGTCAACGTCAGTTTAAGAATTGATGAATTAAACAGTACTAACGATACTCCTTACATCAGCGATAATTCAACAGGCGATGAAGCGGAGCTTAACTCAAGTGTTGATGTTGAATGTCCTCACGAACAAGAGACAACAGAGCCGACAGATCCGATTGTAACAGACCCGGATATAACAGATCCGAATACAACAGATCCGAATTCAACAGATCCAAATTCAACAGATCCGAATTCAACAGATCCGAATTCAACAGATCCGAATTCAACAGATGGTTCACAGACAGGAAGCAATCCGACACAGTCTCCAAACGCGACAAGTGCTATAATTTCCGGAGGTTCTTCTGGAAATAACACTATAAAGACAGGCGATAATTTATCGACATTTGCTTTGCTGATCGTTCTTACGACAGCCGCGGGCGCACTGTTTTTTATCCGCAAAAAGATTGAGGATTAATTGCTGTAACTTATAAAACATTATAGTTGCCTGTATATTAAAGTGCCCTCTTTGCAAGGGGGCACTTTGTTACCTGTTACTTAGGGACTGAACAGTAGCTGGTTATATGTAAAATAGACAAATAGAAGAAAAAACTATTGATTTGTTATTGAAATTATGTTATAGTATTGATGTTGTGATAGTGTGGCGTTCATTTGTAAAAATAAGCGAGCAACAGGCCCTGTACGATTGGTCCTGTGAATCATGTCAGGCGGGGAACCGAGCAGCATTAAACAGTGCACTTAATGCGATGCAGTAAGTCTGTTGTTCACTTATTTTTATAAATAAAAGTATTTTCACATTATTGGCGCATGCTGTGCCTCCCATTCCATGCAACAAGGATTCCTGAAAGCAGAGATCTTTTGTGTCTGTGTCAATACCTTTTTAATTATTTTTTAAACTTGATTCTTGCTGAAAAGGGGCGGATAAAGAGATGCCGTCCCTTTTTAGAGTCTGTTCAAAATCTTTTTATCTTGGCCAATTTTACGGTCTTATTTGCTTGTAGTCTTTGCCGTGCATCAGCCCGCCTTCACACTCCGCGCCAAAAATCCAGCAAAATTATGCGGAAGCGCAAAACAAAAAGAGGCCTGTTAAGGCTTTTAAAATTTGTAATTTTTAAAAATTTGGATTGATTTTATGTATCGTGTTTTATATCGAAAATGGCGTCCTGCAGTATTTGATGATGTAGCGGGTCAGGAACATATTACAATTACTTTGAAAAATGAGCTTAAAACACAGCGGATTAATCATGCGTATTTATTTACAGGGTCCCGGGGAACCGGCAAAACTACATGCGCCAAAATATTAAGCAAGGCTGTTAATTGTCTTGATTTGCGGGAAGGCAATCCTTGTGGTATATGTGAGAATTGCCGGTGTATAGAAAGTGACAGTACCTTGGATGTTATTGAAATGGACGGTGCCAGCAACAGGCGTATTGATGATATCCGCGGAATTATTGATGAGGTACAGTTTACTCCGGCAAAGGTTAAACGCAGGGTGTATATTATTGACGAAGTGCATATGCTCACAGCGGAAGCTTTTAACGCATTGCTGAAAACTTTGGAAGAACCTCCTGCTCATGTAGTATTTATTCTCGCGACAACTGAGGTGCATAAGCTGCCTTTGACTATTATGTCCAGGTGTCAGAGATTTGATTTTCATAGAATTAATCCGGTAGATATATCAAAAAGGCTGAGATTTATTGCGCAGGAAGAAAATATAAATATTTCAGATGAAGCATTAATGCTGATTGCGGCTATTGCGGACGGCGCTTTAAGGGATGCGTTATCTCTTTTAGACCGGTGTATGGGGTTATCATCAGATATAACAGATCAAACGGTTGCTTCAGCCGTTGGACTTGCACAACAAGCTTATCTCTTTGATCTTGCGGATTGCTGTATTGATAAAAAATGTGAGCAGGCTTTGTCAATGCTGCATCGTCTTTATAATGAATCGAAGAATATGGAAAGGTTATGTGATGAATTAGCTAACCATTTCAGAAATCTTATGATGATAAAAACGGTGAAAAAGCCGCGTGATATGGTAGTAATGTCTGATGCGGATTTTAAAACAGCGGAAATACAGGCAGAACGTATCATGCTGCCGGAAATTGTATATATAATGGATGTTTTGCAATGCGCTTATGAAAAGATGAGTAAAGGCGCAAGCAATAAAATAGAGATGGAAATTGCACTTATCAAATTGACATCACAGGTTCTTAAAACTGATAACGAATCCTTATTGACAAGAATAGCGGCGCTGGAAAGGCTTGTAAACAAGCTTACAGCGGATTTGAGGCCGTTAGCGGCAGGTAAATTAAATAGCGATGAGAGTGTTTTGCCGCAAAACCAAAAGCCGGAATCGGTAAAAAGCCTATATGAAGGCAGCGGCAGTCAATACGAAGGGTCAGCGGATTTTAACCAAGGAAAGTCTGAATACAAAAAGCTGCAGACACCTCAAAATCTTTATGAAGATGCGGTTAAATTTAATCAGTGGGCAGATGTTATTAACAGCTTAAAACAGTATTCACGGGCTATTGCGGCCGCTTTTGAAGGTACTAACGCATATGTAAGCGGGAATTATATTTTAATTGAATCTGATACGGATATACCTTTTCAATTGCTTAAGCAATCAGCTCAGCGTGATAAAATGAGAGTGGTATTAAAAGAGGTCACAGGTAAAGAATACCGGTTAGGGCCATATAATAAACCTTCTTCTCAGCAGGAAGATTCATCTGATCCTTTGAATGAATTGATTGCACAAATACAGGGAAGCGGAATAGAAGTAGAAGGAGTATGATGCTCCGCTTTTATATAAAAATTATACACAGCTATATGTATGTGAACATTATTAAAACTGGGAGATAATATTATGAAATCAAGATTACCTCAAGGCTATGGAGGCGGCGGTGGCGGAAATTTCCAACAGTTGGCGAAGCAGGCGCAAAAGATGCAAGTGCAGTTGGATGAAGCTTCAGAAGCCTTAGAATTAAAAGAATATAAAGCGTCAGCGGGCGGCAACGCTGTTTCAGTTGTTGTTAGCGGAAAAATGGAACTGACATCTATAGAGATTAAACCGGAGGTAGTAGATCCGGAAGATGTGGAAATGCTGTCTGATTTAATAATGGCAGCGGTTAATGAAGCTTTGAGGGAAGCTAAGAAAGATAAAGAAGATACAATGGGCGCGCTTTCAGGCGGATTGAATATGCCGGGGTTGTTTTAAGCATGTCGAATTATAATGTTGTCCCTTTGGCAAGGTTAGCAGATCAATTTGAAAGATTGCCGGGGATAGGTAGTAAAACGGCACAGCGCCTTGCGTATTTTGTATTGAATATGCCGAGAGCACAAGCGGAAGGTTTTTCTAAATCTATTATGGAGGCACATGAAAAGGTCAAGCGTTGTTCCAGGTGCTGTAACCTGACTGATAGTGAGCTGTGCCCGGTATGTAAAAACGAAACGCGTGATAAAACTATAATTTGTGTTGTGGAAACGCCCCGTGATTGTATTGCGCTGGAGAATACAAAAGAGTATAATGGTGTTTATCACGTTCTTAACGGAGCTATATCTCCGTTAAACGGTATAGGGCCGGATCAAATCAATATCAAGCAGCTTTTGGAACGGTTAAAAGATGATGATGTTTCTGAAGTAATTATGGCGACAAATCCTACTGTTGAAGGGGAAGCTACGTCTATGTATATCTCTAAGCTGATTAAGCCATTGGGAATTAAAGTAACGCGGCTGGCGTACGGGATACCTGTTGGAGGAGATTTAGAGTATGCGGATGAAGTGACATTAGCCCGGGCGCTGGAAGGCAGGAGTGAACTCTGATGAGTGTAAAGACAATTGCGCAAAATAAGAAGGTATATCACGATTATTTTGTAGAAGAAAGTTATGAAGCGGGAATTGCGTTGGCAGGGACTGAAGTAAAGTCGCTGCGCCAGGGCCGTGTTAATCTGAAAGATAGCTGGTGCTCTGTTGTTGAAGGGGAGCTTTTCGTCAATGGTATGCATATCAGCGCATATGAAAAGGGAAACATTTTCAATAAAGATCCTGTGCGTGTGAGAAAGCTGTTAATGCACAGAAGAGAAATATTAAAGTTATATGGGACGGTAAAACAAGACGGGTATTCTTTAATTCCGATTAGTATTTATTTTAAAGACAGTAAAGTTAAGCTGCAGGTAGGTTTGTGCAAAGGCAAGAAGCTATATGACAAACGCGAATCTGAAGCACAAAAGGCTGCAAAAAGGAGCATGGACAGAGCAATTAAATCAGTGAAGACGGTTAGTTAATTATTTGGGCACCTCCGAAAACTCATTGCCACAACATCACGACGATCTTCATTGGTCATTTTTCACAAAAATCCTTGTTAATACACAAAGTATTG
>JGI20171J29575_12612161_pt1 | contig 12129 bp, 13 predicted proteins | sample TergutNc150P4_FD_29575 | JGI IMG/M metagenome (IMG submission 29575)
TACATGCACTAAGGGTATTGAAAAATGGGCCCTCCTTATTAATCCCTAGGGTTACTAGGTCTAACATTTTTTCTGGGCGCGTCCCTTATAAAAGCCCTCGGAGCGGAGGGCTTTTATTTTAGTCCTAAAAATGATGCTATTTCATTTGGATTTACCTTGATTAGCTACTTTATTCATTTTTTCTGCAATGGCGGATTCATCGCCCAAATAATACTTCTTCACAAAAGTAAAATTATCATCAAACTCATAAACGAGCGGAATGCCTGTGGGGATATTTACTTCAAGAATTTCATCTTCGGATAAATCTTCGAAATATTTAACCAGAGCGCGAAGCGAATTTCCGTGGGCGGCAATAAGAACCTTCTTGCCATCTTGGATTTCGGGTTTGATAACTTCCTCAAAATAAGGAACGGTACGGGCAATGGTATCTTTCAGACTTTCTGTAAGAGGAAGAATAACGTCTTTGTCAGCACGGTATTGAACGCTGTGAGCAGGATTGCGCTCATCGTCCTCGGTCAATGCCGGTGGTTGAATATCGAAAGAACGTCTCCAAATCTTAACTTGCTCATCACCATACTTAGCGGCAGTTTCTGATTTGTTCAGCCCCTGCAAAGCGCCATAGTGACGTTCATTAAGCTTCCATGTTTTTATTACAGGAAGCCATTCGCGGTCGAGACTTTCCAAAACACTATTAAGTGTATGAATAGCTCTTTTTAGATAAGAGGTATAGCAGATGTCAAAATCATATCCGTTGTCCTTCAAAACTTGTCCAGCTTCGGCGGCCTCTCTGCGCCCGGTATCTGACAGATCCACATCTGTCCAGCCCGTGAAGCGGTTCTCTTTGTTCCATTCGCTCTCACCGTGGCGAATTAATACTAATTTCATAATAGTAAATCCTTTCATAAATGAATTCATCTGGGTACATCCTCTTTTGTCGAGAATTTCATTCTGGATCATTTTCTCGACTGTTTCTAAATGCAATCCAAGAAACTTCATATAGTCGCTTGTTGCATCGTTCTTGGAGAATACGATGATTGCCGCTAAAAACGTATCCCACCGCATCCTGCCACGCTTGTTTTCGATAGCTAACAGGGTTTGTCTTCCGATTCCGATGCTATCCGCTAAATCTGTTTGTGTGATTTCTAATTTAGCCCTCAGAGCAGGTAGATTGCTGACTAATTTTTCAATCATCTCTTCCTTAATAATTTTACCTTCATTATCTCCGCTCATTGCTCACCACCCTAACGCGCCCGAAGGATATTGGCGTTATAATATCATATTAGAAAAGTATTGTCAATATATTTTGGACTAAAAGTTTAAATTTTATACTTGTGACACAATTATCATACATGATAATTTGTGGCTTCTTGTTATAGCTTTACATCTGAACTGAATCTTCCACGGTACAAAAACTGCTATACTTTGTCACTTATAAATTTTCAGCATAACTGCTGAGGATTTTTTGTTGTCATTTGGCACAATGCGTCCACCTCGACCCGGCACATTTTTTTATGAAATCCTATGCCAATTTGGAACGTCGGTTTGGTTTTGTCCAGGCTGTACGTATATAATTTATTTTTTATTTGAGCGATGGCTTCAAGCGCGCTTTGCCGCATATCTTCAGGTGTATCGGCAACCTTGAATTCAAATACCAAGTTATATTGCGGAAGCTGTACAAGTAAATCGTATCTCCCAAGCCCGCTTTCACGATTTGATATCCACTTATATCCTAAAGCAGACATCATACCTGCTATATATACATGATATGTTTTTTCCGGAGTCGAGTGCTCAAAATCGTAGTACGATAATTTATTGTTTATAGCTTCTGTTAAATTGTTTGCCAAGATTTTGACATCTGTGATTTTACGCAGCATATTTTTAAATGTTTGGGCTGTCCCTGTATAAATGTATGTGAATATAAATTCACGCCACACGCGCTGCAGTTCTAAATTTGGCAGGAAGATTTTTTGTTCTTCCGGAACAAGAGTTTCTTCATCATATATGTGTTTATATGTGAGGTATCCTGTTTGAACCAGAAGTGAATAAAAAGCGCTGTCGTCACTATAAGTTTTCAAATCATCTATTGTGAGTCGGTCCTTTAAATGAATATCATAAACTGAGTTTAAAGGATCGTTAACCAGCTCAGTTATTTGTTCCACTCGTTCAGGAGTCAAATGGTCGCGTATCATATTCATAGCTCCGCTTTGGCCCCAATAGTTTCCTAACCTCATTTTTGAAAGGGCTGAAAGTACGGAGTAAGAAAAATAAACAGCGGAGTTACCTATTTGGCAATTATTATACCACACCCGTAAGGTTTCTACCGATATATGATTTGTGATTTCAGAACTTGCGGATATTTTTTCAAATAATGCAATAACTTCATCTTCGGTGAATCCAAAATCTGTATCGAATACGCTTTGATCAAATACGTCACATATTGTAATATTGTTTAAATCGGAAAACAGGCTTTCCTGAGCAATGCGGTTTACACCAGTTATAACCGCTCTGCCAAGATACGGGTTATCTTTCAACGTGCTTGCCATAACTGCTTTTATAAAACTTCGGATATTTTCAAATTCCGGTCGATTGATGCAGTCCATGATCAATTTGTCGTATTCATCAATTAGAATGTATGGTTTTTCACCATATATATCGTACAGATTTTTCATTGCGTCACGCAGAATGCTTTCAGCAAATTTCCCAGAGGATGCTGCTGATTCTTTTACAGTGTCTGAAATCTGATCAGATGACAAGCTGCATTTTACTTCTTCATTTACTATGCGAACAAGCATTTCTTTATAATTATTATAAAGAAGATCTCGGAAATTCAAATGTATTACAGGATATTTATTTCTATAATTATAAATATTACTTTTTTCAATATAAAGACCTCTAAACAGCTCAGCGGTATCTTTTTCTTTTATATCGAAAAAATACTTTAACATTGTCAAATTCATTGATTTGCCCATTCGCCGCGGTCTGCAAAACAGGATAATGTTATTTCCCTCATCTAACAGATGTTCTATAAACATAGATTTGTCGATGTAAACATATTTTCCCTGGCGGAAATGCTTAAAATCCGTAATATTCAAGTTTATCTTTTCGCCGCTTATCATGTTGGTCGCCTCATTTTCAGTAACTTTTTATAATATTGTACCGCATTATTTTTTAAATAACAAGTAATTAAAAATTTTTAAATTAGTATATATGGCAGCAATTGTTAAAAAAATTATCCCGCCGGTTAAGTATAACACATTTTGTGTGTTCCAATGCTTACCCAGCGGGACAATTATTAAAGGGTATAATTTTTGCGCCGCGCTACCCTAAATAGTCAGAAAGCTAAAACAGATTGTGATGAATTACTCAATATCAATTTTACGCGGAGTATTTGCTTTTACATCTTTTGGAATTTTAACGGTCAATACGCCTTCTTCAAGTTTAGCCTTAATTGCATCCAGCTGTGCGTTAGCCAGACGAACCCGGCGGCTCATGGAACTGGCGCGCCGCTCTCTGTGAATGTAATTCTTGCCGTCTTTATTGACTGCTTCTGCACGGTTTACAGAAATGCAAAGGTTATCATCCTCAATGCCTAAATCAATTTCCTCTTTTTTAATTCCGGGAAGTTCCGCTTCAATATGGTATTCACTTTCCGTTTCCTCAATGTCGATTTTGAAAGTATCTTTCAATAAACTCCGACTTTGAAGCCAATTATCGCTAAAAAAGTCATCAAGCATATTGTAGAAATCTTCAAAACCTGTTCCTGTACGTGCGATATGGTTGTTTTTACTATTGAATGGTATAAGACCTGCCATGTTTAACAACTCCTTTACATAATTATGATTATTAGCACTCTTATTGGGTAAGCGCTAATAATTATATATCATATTTATCCACTGGTTGTCAAGAGTTTTTTTACATCTAAATTAAGAAATGCAGAAAACGTAAGAATTGACCAAATTTTTTGTTTTCCAGTCAGGCCCTTCAGTTATTTATATATTTGATCCGCATAGTTTCAGCGGTATACTTGAGAGCGCAATATATGCCATAAGTTCAGCTTAGGGGACGGTGAGCTGGGGGCCTCACTGCGATATTTAAGCCAACGCTATACGATGCCGATTCCTGAACTAAAGGCGACATTGACGGATATAGGTATATCGGTGCCGGAAATGCTCCCGTCGGGTAAAAAGCATACGGACAAGCATTCTTATCCCGGCGTCTTGCTATATGTTTTAGCATAAGGGCACCATTATTAATCTTCATATAGTCTTTTAGGAACAGGACCTAAATAAATATTAGACCTTTAACAACGTTCCAGGTTTCACAGATCGCCTGAATCAGCTTGGAGATCGCGACGCCCCAGCGGAGATCGTAAAGATTATAGAAACGATCTCTGAGGAAAAGCGGGATTACACTATAAACAGCATCTACTCCCGCGCGCTGAATAATATCGGCGAATATCAGCGGGCGCTAGACGTTATGGAAATTATCCGGGATCAGGGTGAAAGCGATCCTGTCTGGTATTACCGCCGTGGTTATTCGATGTGGTATCTTGACGGCCGTGAAGAGGAGTCGGAGACCGCGCTGCTTAAGGCGAAGGAGCTTGCAAAAGAAGGCGAACCCGTGGCGGAATGGTGTGACGAACTGCTTGAAATGATTGAGGACTGGAGGAATAACGACGAATCGGAAGAAGATTCAGAAGAAGTGGATTACAATCCTGAAGTGTATACCAAAGAAGAAATGGACTTGGTGGAAGCCCATATCGCCGCGCACTTCGGCAAGTATGACAATGTGTATCATGAACTTGTATCGCCGGATATTCATGTGGATATCTGTGTAATTGAACCAACACCGGAGCGAAATTATTACACGCTTGTGACGATAGGCATGGGGGCGCACCGCATGAATGTTCCGGAAGAACTGCGTGACAACAAACTTAACCGGGCGGAGGTTTTGTTCACATTGCCGCCGGATTGGGATATCAACAATGAGGATGAAAAATGGTACTGGCCGCTGCGCTGGCTGAAAATATTGGCCCGGCTTCCGGTTGAGCAGGATACCTGGCTGGCTTACGGACATACCGTTCCAAGCGGAGGCCCTCTTGCTGAAAACAACGAGTTTTGCTGCGTCATGATGACTATGCCTTATCATTTCGGACAGGAATCCGCCGCATGTCAAATGCCGGACGGGGATGAAATAAACTTTTATCAGGTTATCCCGCTGTATGAAAGCGAGATGAACTTCAAAATCGCAAACAGCGCAGAAAAATTGGAAAATCTCTTCCCCGATGATTTTGATATGGTGGTGGACGTCAATCGCGCAAATGTTGTGGAAAACTAAAAATCTATTGCAAAGGTTGTTTTGACAATAACATTGGATAAGTATAAAGATCAGTCCAGAAAAAATGTTAGACATCTCCCGTCGCTAGGCGGCCTAAAGTCTAACATTAATTTAGGTCCCGTCCCTTAAAATTAATTTCTGGTTTTTGGGGAGGACTTTTTGGTGAATAACATTTTGCATATGCCATCAATTAAAAAGTGTGACCGCTTGTTGGACAGGCCCATTAACCAGAAGGGTAAAGCTGAGAGTGTTATCAGGTTATTAGCGGTTTGATTTCGTAATCAAATTAGCCAACACCCGCTCCGTCTGACTTTTTGACAACAGCTTTCGTTCTTCCAATGACATGATCATCGCTTTCTGGAGATTGAGCAAGAATTCTTTATGCTCGGGTTTGTTAATTTTCGGTACCGGTTCACCGATATATACAAATTCACGAGGATTCATACCACCGCACACCCTTCATCAGGTTATGCTTAATGGTATGAATTTACGGATTGTCCGTATTCGGGCAGAGCTTTTCTTTGATTATCGGACAGTTGCTTCTCTATTTTCCGATTACCTAATCTTCTATTTGTGCTTTTATAATTTTGATCATGGCGATTAACCCTTTTTCTTCCTCGGTTTAGGAACCGGAATCACCGGCAGTAATTCCGCGATAACTTTCCGTGCCAGCTCGCTGTCGTCAATGTCCAGCACATAATGTTCTTTCGCACCGTCATAGGGATATCCCTTGTCGGCGTTTGCCATCAAGCCATCCAAAGAGGGTAAAATTTTGACGAACACCGTGTTGTCGCAAATCAACAAAATCGGCTTATCGTCCACGTACACCATATATTCGCCGAACATTTTCTTGTATCGAACCACGCCGACGCCTTCTATCTGATTGCAGACATATTCAATAAAATCAACCGTTGTAGCCATTTTCTTTCCTCCAAACCGCCACAGCCATCGGCATATTGCCTTGAACAATTTCATACCGGCTCGGCGGCAACCCAATTTCAACCAAAAAATCGAGGAAACCATCTGCGTCAAATTCCCGTTTTGGCGCAAACCCCAAGAGCCGCCACAAGCCAACGGGTCTAGCGAAGAATCCGCTAAGCCCTTTTAGCAAGGTTACGGCAGTGATTACTATACCACCGGAAATGCGTTTCAATTCTTCCGCAGCTTTTTCCGGCTCATCAATGAGATGAAGAACCTGTGCCGCGATTACCACATTATACGTTCCGTCTGGCTCGCCGGTATCAAAAAGACTCTTGGCGCTGAACGTAATATTTGAGGCACCACGCTTGGTCGCTTTTTCCCGGGCGACAGACAGCATCCGCTCAGAAAGGTCTGTGCAATGCACGTTTTTGGCTTTGTCCGCCACCGCCAAACTGATGGCACCTGTTCCGGCCGCCGCCTCGAACACGATCGCCCCCTGTGGCGTCAAATCGCGCATCAACCTAAGCATCCCATGATAAGCGGTGTTTGCCTTTTCCGCCCGGTCGTAAAACGGCGCGCAAAAATCCCAAAAAGTCATACGGTAAGCTCCTCTAAAGCCAAGGATGTACCAATCTCTTTCAAAACATCCGGCAAATCTTTTTGCTCACAAGCCGGTTCGGTTCGCGTTCCGGCAATGACCTGCAATCCTTATACTGAATTCTTTTTTCAAGTTGGTTTCAATATCATTTATCAACGTTTTATTACAAGTAGTGTAAAGCACACATCTATCATAATTTGGTTGAGATAATCTGACATATGGAATTTTATATGTATACAAAAAATTTCTAAATTTCCCCACAAAATTCCTTTTCGCAATGGCACTATTATGATTAAGGTTATGAGGAAAGAAAACAACAAAAAAACCATCAGGGGTTTCCGGTTCTACTGAGTTGTTTCTTATTTCAAACCAAAATTGTTTGTCTAAAGTTGTAACATTGAATGGATATTGTTCAAACAAACTAATCGCCTCACTCCATCCTTACGCCCACTCACGTTTAACTGAAAGCAAATATGAGTAAGGGTTTTCGCGCAAAGATTTTTTTCTGTCGACACTATAGGAAACCGCTGAAGCTATGACAGAAGCCCCTGCCCCGGCAAAAATTGCTTGTTCAACCGGCATCCCCAAAAGAGCCATTGGAATCGCTGTTGTTCCAGCAGACATCATTGATACCTTCAAAAAGTTATCCGCAAGCCACTTTATTTTAGAGCCTTTTAGAGCTGATTTTAAGTCTTCAAATGCAGGGACAAATTCATTTCTGTATAAATCGCTGACTTCGTTTTGAAGAATCTCTATTGGTTTATCCGCCGAAAAACCCTGAGTAAGTTTGGCAAGCTGTGTTCTGAACCTTCCCAATTCATCCGCATGATACTCTTTGAATCTTACAATATCAGGCAGCTCCGCATCGGGAGAAATAGAAAGTCCTGAAATAATATAGTCCAATAGCAACCCTTGCTCAAATTGATGCTCTTTCGGTCGTCGATCAAGAAAACGGTCTTCTGGTACAATAGAAACTTGATTTCCAAATCTGATTGTGTTGCCGGTATTAAAGCACGAAATTTTATCAGTAACCATTCCCAAGGAGTGATCTTCGCACAGTTTGTTGGCTAACGCGATCATATACATAATAACAATTTTTTCATCCAAGAAGTAGGCTTCATCGCCAAATTTCAAATGTCCGCGAGCCATATCTTGTTCGGTGATGGTTTTTCTTTGTTGGTGGAAATCCATACCCCTGTCTTGCAATTTCTGCTTCATTTCTTCTGTGGGAGGATAAATAGCGCCGCCTTGAAGAATCTTCTGAATCACTTCCTTGGCCTTAGAAGATATATTGTTGCCCGGAATATAACTGAACTTACTGAGTTCTGAGCTAAATATCATGCTTCCGACTTCTGTAGAATGCATCATTTTGATTATATCTTCCTCAATAGCGACAACAGACCTGTCATCAGAATTTACTGTTAGCGGTCGCAGGAAGTTGATATCTGCAAGATACTGGGTTTCATATTCGTGATACGGATTTTTAACGGACTCCGGCACAATGGTTGAAATGGAATCCCAAAAAAGGATAGCCGTTTTTAACCAATCAGTGTTCTGGATGTCAATGCTCGGATAATATAAGGCATTGGAAAAAGCAGGACGCATAAGAAAACTCCTTTCAGGATTGCTGATGACAAGAAGTGATCGTTGGATACACCAATCCCATTTTAATTATTATACCATACTTTGACGCTTTTCGCAATCCCCTTGTCCAAAATTTTCATTTTTCGGCCTGTCCGCCCGTAATACGTACAACCCCTTGTCGAATAAAGATAGTGTAACACTTTTTTTCAGGGGGGAGTATATGAAAAACAACACATTTCCTTGCGCACTTTCCGCTTTGCGGCAATGGGTCTGCTGGCGGTCGGAGCGAGATGATAAAAGCCACAGAAACGCGAAAGTCCCATATAACCCGGCAACCGGCTACAAGTCCTCGCCCACCGCGCCGGAGACTTGGGAAACGCTGGATCAGGCGTTGGAAGCCAAGGATAAATATCTGTTCAGCGGCATCGGCTTCGTTTTCACCGCAGAGTCCGGCATCATCAAGATCAACATCAGCCACTGCCTGACAAACAGTCAGATAAACGAATTGGCTGCCGCTATTCCCGCCAAGATTCCTCCAACTACGGTTTTCAAACGGAAATAATTATAAACGATTTCCCCTTGACTTATGCGCGGATCAGAGTGTTAATGGACAATGGGGAAACCCCGGTTTTGAGGTGATTTTTTTGAATAAATATGAACGCATGGTGCAGGATAAAATGCTGGAAAAGACCGTCCTTCGCGTGGGAGCGTACTGCCGCGTTTCAACGGACAAGGAAGACCAGGCTAACTCTTTTGAAAGTCAGCAGAAATATTTTAAAGAATACATAGAACGCAACCCCAAGTGGGAATTAGCGGAAATTTTCGCCGACGAGGGCAAATCCGGTACCAGCACAAAAAAGCGAACATCATTCAACCGCATGATTGCCGCTGCTAAAGCCAATGAACTGGATTTGATCATCACAAAAGAAATTTCCCGTTTCGCTCGTAATACGCTGGACAGCATTTATTTTACCCGTGAACTAAAACGCATCGGCGTGGGCGTTATATTTCTCAATGACAACATCAATACATTAGAACCCGACGCCGAACTGCGGTTGACTATCCTGAGCAGTATTGCTCAAGAGGAATCAAGAAAAACCAGCGATCGGGTCAAGTGGGGGCAAAAACGCCGTATGGAACAGGGAGTGGTTTTCGGGCGGGATATGCTCGGCTACGATGTCCGGGGCGGTCAGATGTTTATCAACGAGGATGGAGCCAAAATCGTCCGGCTGATTTTTGAGAAATTCGTGACCGAGGGCAAGGGTGCTCATACCATTGCCCGTGAACTACGCGAGTCCGGAATCAAGAGCTGCAACCACAATCAGAAGTGGAGCAATACAGTTATTCTGCGATTACTGCACAACGAGAAATATTGCGGCGATCTGGTGCAAAAGAAGACTTTCACGCCCGACTATCTTTCCCATGAGAAAAAATACAATCGGGGACAGGAAGAGTTTGTCATTATCAAAGACCACCACGAACCGATTATCAGCTGGGAGATGTTTGAGGAGGCCGCCCGGATTCTCGACAGCCGCGCCCTATCCCAAGAGGGCAAAGCTAAGCATTCCAACCGCTACTGCTTTTCAGGCAAAATCAAATGCGGGATTTGCGGCGCAAGTTATGTGGCACGTTATAAAAAACGCAAGGACGGCAGCCAGTACAAAGGGTGGCGGTGCTTTCAGGCGGCTCAGCACGGCAGTCCGCATAGAGATGACGCCGGAAATCAGGTGGGCTGCTCCGGCAAGGGCGTCAACAATGAGGACGTATTGTATATTATGCAGTTGGTTGTGAGCAGTCTGAACTTTGAACGGGACTTGGTTTTAGGGAATTTGCTGTCTGCTATCCTGGACGTCCTTTCTCAGCGCATGGCTCCGCAGGATACGGAGAAGCTGGAGGCAAAAATCAGGAAAGTGGAAGAAAAACAATCCCGTCTGCTTGATATTTATATGAGCGGAGGTATTGACAAAGAGGAATTTCTCGCCGCTAGAGATAAATGCGGCGCCGAGATTCAAGATATTGAGGGTCTCATTGAAGGCGTCAAACAGCAGGATTTGATCCTGCGAAATCAGCAGACCCTTTTGCGGGATATTGAAGAGGCTTTGAATGAAATGCTAACCGGCTGCGGTGATGACGACGAGTTCTACCGCCAAATCTTAAACCGCATGGTGGTCAATGACCGGGATCATATTGACGTTTATCTCAATTTATTGCCATTTAAATGGAGTTACGCCATAGAAAAAGCTACGGTTGGCGGCAATATAACGGCTTCAGGAGCATTTCCGGAACGCATTTAGGTGTAGAAGAACTGGGCCATTTAGAAATGATTGGCGCAATCGTCTATCAGCTTACCAAAAACCTAACAGAAGAAGAAATTAAGAAATCTGGATTTGAAGATTATTTTGTAGATCACACTTTAGGTATTTACCCGCAGTCAGCCGGCGGTACGCCATTCAGTGCATCCACATTCGCGGTAAAAGGCGACGCGATAACAGATTTGCACGAAAATATGGCTGCGGATGGTACGATTATAAACACACTATGTAAGTAATTTGAAGTCTGTAAACCAGCGCAGTAAGCGGGTTTTAGACTTCATAACAATTGGCGTAAAAGTGGTACAAGCCTTTTCCAAGATGCAATCATTAAAACACAACCAATGATAAAAACAAACCCATCCTACAAAATATAATTAATAACATATAGATGAACATTTATTATTAAAGCTTATGAAGCAATCTTATTGCGGTGGTTGACTTTGTGACTGTGGTTGAATAGTTGAATATTACTAGATGTTGAATTATATGTTTCAGACTGTGGACTACCCTTAATGCTAGTTTTATATAGCATAGGCGATATTTTTATGCTATACTTATGATATTCAAAAAGGAGTGTGCTAAATGAAAATATCACCGTATTTACAGTTCAACAGAAATTGCACCGAGGCTATTTCATTTTATGAAGAAGCTTTCGAAACAAAAGCAATGATCTTCAAATATGAGGGTGGTTCTATAGTTCATGCCGAGCTTGATTTTGGTGACGGGTATATTGGATTGTCCGACACGCCGCAGAGTGAGGAAAAAAGCATTTTTGGGAACGGCGGGATTTCTATTTCCGTATCCCTTACCAGTGTCGGTAAAGTAAAAGAAGTATTAGAAAAATTAAGCGCGGGCGGTCAAGTCTTCGGGGATCCGGAAGTGACTGAATGGTGCGAGTGTTTCTGTACTTTAGAGGACAAGTTCGGTATCAATTGGTCGCTGATGTGCGGCGTGGAGGAATTCTGACTATGGGCGAGTTAACCAAACTGCCGAATATCGCTGCAAAGCTGGAATCTCAACTTGCCGATGTGGGCATCACAACTATAGCAGAATTAAAATATGTAGGAAGCAGAGAAGCATGGCTTCGTATTCTGGCGCGTGATCCTTCTGCCTGCATCATGCGGCTTTCAGCATTGGAAGGTGCCATTCAAGGTGTTAGATGGCATTATCTGGATGAGGCTGTTAAAAAGTCTTTAAAGGAGTTTTATCAACAACATAAAGGAAAGGGATCATGATGAATATTATCGTTAAAAAACCATCTGAGGCTAAAAGATCTGAGATGCAAAGAAAACCTATTTGGACATGTGGCGTTTAATATTATCACGGCATGTATATACCGTATCTTGAATATCTGAGAATACGGTTGACCATACACAA
>JGI20171J29575_12612160_pt1 | contig 12115 bp, 15 predicted proteins | sample TergutNc150P4_FD_29575 | JGI IMG/M metagenome (IMG submission 29575)
ATGCAAATTGTAACCGGCGGCATGGATTATCAGAGAGCCATAAAAAACGCCATCTACGGGTTGGCCGGCAATGGGCTTGAGTCTATTCGCTATCCCTCTGGCCATGTCGATTATTTGGATGTGGCAACCCGGCGGGCAACGCTGACCGGAGCAAACCAAACGGCAGCGGAGATCCAGCTTGCTAATATGCAGCAGATAGGGACGGATTTAGTAGAGACGACCGCACATCCGGGCGCAAGGCCAACACATGCGAAGTGGCAAGGGCAAATATTTTCTATCAGTGGAACGCACCCGGTGTATCCAAGTTTTAGAGAAACTACAGGATACGGCACGGGACCGGGTTTGTGCGGTTGGAATTGCCGACACTCATTCTTTCCGTTCTTCGAGGGGCTTTCTGACGAAGCTTATCCTCATGACAAAAGAAGAGAATACAATACTGCTACGGTAGACTACAATGGCGAGAAAATAAATCTCTACGATGCCACGCAGCAGCAGAGATATCTCGAACGAAAAATCCGGGAATGGAAGCGAAGATTAAGCGCAAGCGAAGCCGCTGGGCTGGATACTGCCAAGGAAAAGCAAAAGGTCAGGCAGTGGCAGGCTGTACAACGCGACTTTATCAATCAAACGGGATTAAGACGTGATTACTTCCGGGAAAGAGCCGGAAAGCAGCTCGTAAATTAATGTATTGAATTTCAGGAGGAAACAACCATGACGCGCATCAACATCTTGTCAATAATTTTAACACTGTGGCTAGGGATCAGCATCTTCAATAGCATCCACGAAATGAAGTACAGAAAAAAGAATTCGGAGGCATACACAAGAAGCTTGGATGCGGCGAAGAGAAAATGCGAGGCAGAGGAGAAACGCATACTTCTTGAAATTGATGCTAAGTACTAAGAAGTAAAACTGAGAGCGCATAGCTCTCTTTTTTAATACAAAAAATCGACCGCAAAGTCGTGAAAACTAAGAACCGCACGGGGTGGCGATACCTCGATAACAAAGCGTAGCGGATAGAAAGGACAAGTATGGAAAGAAAATTTTTGGAAGATTTAGGACTCGAAAAAGAAGCAATCGACAAGGTTATGGAGGAAAACGGGAAGGATATTAAAGGCCTGCAAAAAAAATCCGACGACCTCACCACTGAACGGGATAGCCTAAAAACCCAGTTGAGTGAAGTTGTGACTAAACTGGACGCTTTCAAGGGCGTTGATCTGGATGCGAAAAACCAAGAAGTCGAAGACCTAAAAGCCACCATTGCCGCAAACGAAGCAACCTACAAGCAGCAGATTGCCGACCGAGATTTCAGCGACACTATCAAAGGCGCAATCTTTGAAGCCAAGGGCAAGAATGAAAAGGCCATCATGGCGTTGCTTGACATTGAGGCTCTGAGAGGCAGTAAGAACCAGAAAGATGACATTGCCGCAGCCATTAAGGCGGTGAGCGAGTCTGACACGTACTTGTTCGGCGAAGCAACTGGAGCACAAACCACCACTACGGTGAGCACTGGCGGTGGACACACGGAACCCGGCGACATCAGCGCAGACGCATTTTTAGCTGCCGCAATGAAGGGTGCCGGGCTTAAAGCAGGAAAGGAAGGTAATTAATAAATGGCAAACACAATTGAACTTGCAAAAAAATTTCTCCCCATCATCGATGGGACTTACAAAGCGGAATCCGTAACAAACGGTATGGACGCAGCGACACAGGCAGACTTCACAGGTGTAAATGAAGTGAGGGTTTTAGAAGTAAGCACGACTGGGCTTGGTGATTACAGCCGTGAAAACGGGTACCCTAAAGGCGACGTGACCGCATCGTGGAACACGATGACACTTACGGAAGAGCGAGGCAAAGAAATCTCTGTTGACCGATTGGACAACGAGGAAACGCTAGGATTCACGTTCGGAGCCGTGACCGGCGAATTTATGCGGCTGCACGTCATCCCGGAACTTGATGCATACCGGTTTGCGAAATACGCAGGAACGCCGGGCATCAGCACCACCACCGCCGCTGTATTGACAAAGACAACGGTAATTGACGCAATTGACGAAGCAGTCAGACAGCTTGACGCTGACGAAGTGCCAAAGGCAGGCCGACGGCTATACATCAACAGTGATTTGCAGCCGATCCTAAACAACGCACTATCCAGACAATGGGGGAGCGACGGAACGGTAAACACCGTATTGTCCGGCTACAACGACATGCCGATCACATGGGTGCCGAAATCCAGATTCTACACCGCAGTTACCCTTAATGACGGTTCGGAGAACTGGGGTTACGTTAAAGGTGCGGCCGGTGTTGATATCAACTTCATGATCATTTACCCTCCGGCGATATTGCAGGTGGTGAAATTTAGTCTGCCGAAGATTTTCAGCCCTGACGTGAATCAGAAAAAAGACGCATGGAACTTCCAGTTCAGAGAGTACCACGACGCTTTTGTTTACAAAAACAAGAAAAAAGGTCTCTATCTGCACAAGAAGACGGCATAAGGAGGGCTGAAAGATGTTAGTGGAAAAAGGAAGCATCACACGGAACATTAACAAAAACCGGCTGCCGGAATATGAGGCAAAGGGCTATAAGCCAACCGAACCGGTTGATGCGGAAAAACAGAAGGAGCAGGGCAAGACCGGCAAGAAGGAGTAAGCCTATGGAAACTTTTGCGGACCACGAGTTTTACAGGGAAAACGGCGGGCGGCTGACTGAACAGGAGTACAACGCCGTAGCCGGGCGAGCTTATGCCGAAATCGTATCCCGGACTCAAGGAGCAGCTACGAATGCGCCGGAAGAAATGAAAGACTTGGTTAAGATGTGCGAATGCGAGATGATCGAATTGTTTCATTCCCACGACCAGGCGAAGGAGATGCTTCCTGTTGGCATCTCCAGCGCATCCAACGACAGGCTATCGGTCACTTCCGAGTCGGGACATTCGTCTGGGCTGGAGGCTGGACTGAACGCAACGTGCGCCAAGTATTTACAATTCCCGGTTAACTTAATGTGCAGGTGGGTATGATGATTGGATTTGACAAGACAATTACGATTTATACGCAAGAAGTCGGGGACACTGTTAAGGAAATCGTGTGGATACGCACGCAAATAGACGGCGCAAGTTGGTCAAGCGCAAATAGGGTTATTGCGGAAAAAGGGTTTAGGTCTGCTGACGATTATAGTGTCAGGATTCTCGCCCGAAACATACCCGATAACCTGCACGTGAAGAACGGGGATATCGTAATGCTTGGTGTCGGGCCTGAGGAGATTAAAAGCGTCATTGAGATCACGAGGCAGTACAGCGAGTGCTTCACGGTCACAGCGGTTCATGACAGTAACGTCAATACACCGCTTTTGCCACATTTGAGGTTGGAAGGTGGAGGATATGGGAAATAGGATCGTGATTCAAACCCCGAGAGGGGCAATCATTGAAACCGCAACTAAGGCCGGTAAAGTCAGTGTAAGACTTGAGTGGGATTCTTCTTTTGCGCAGAGGTACACGGGCAACTTTAACAAGGCGCAACAGTTTGTTGACAATGAAGTGTTGCGTTTTTGTTCTGCAAGAGTTCCGTTTCAGACTGGGTTACTGCAAAAATCAGGGATACTAGGCACGGTTGTGGGAAGTGGCACGGTGCAGTATATCGCTCCTTATGCAGCCCCGCAGTACTACAAATATGGCACCAGCCGTTCTTATGACGCAAATCGTGGCGGCATGTGGTTTGAGCGCGGCAAAGCGTCTGAGCGTAGCCGGATATTGCAAGGAGCGCTACGGATTGCAGGAGGTAAATAATGAGCAAAACGATAATCGAAGCACTGTTCGATTTCTTTGATGCCAGTCCGCTGATGTCGGACAACCGGCTGAACATTGACTATTTGCCGGAAGACACCTCGCGTGCCGGCGTGGAGTACGCTATCGGAACAGCGCCCGGCGACGAGATCATCAAAAACTATCGAAACAGTGCCGCAATGTGCCGGTATCCGTTCGTCATCAGTTCCGTTAATGACTACGGTCCGGATGCTGCCCAATGCATTATGAACACCGGATTTTTAGAACAACTGGCGGAATGGATGCGGGTGCAGACAATACAGCGAATGTTACCGGAGCTGCCTGAAAATATGGAGCCCCGAAGCATTAAGGCAATCGGGGCTGGGTACTTATACCAGCCGGACATTAACGCCGGAAAGTACCAGATACAATGCGAATTAGTATATTACAGAAAAGGAGACTATTAATTATGACTTTAGCAGAATTAATGCAAGGAAAAACGCCGAACCCCGCCTTTAAGGGTATAGCGACGACGGATGACATGGTTTTGGCAATCGGGCTTACTGGCTCGCCGACCAACCCAAATCAGTATCTTGTGCCGCTGGACGGTCTGACAGAGCAGTCGGGGGCATTGGCGGCCGAGACGAAGGAAAGCACCTATATCCGAAAAGGCAAGGTATCCACCAAAACAGGAACATCCAGAGCTTTTAAGCTCAGCGGTGACAGGTATAGCGGCGACGCTTTCCAGGATGCGCTTTTAGCCCATCCCTTGAAATACGGCACTGGCGCAACGGTTATCAAGCCTTATGTATATTTTAATATATTGACAGGAGAAGGCGAAAAAGGGATGATTTCGATTGCCATTGAAGACGATCTGTCAGGGGCAGCAGGCGAAAATGCCAGCTTTAGCGCGACATTGACATCCACGGATTTGCCGACGGCGTACACATACGTGCCGGCCACATAAGGAGGAAACATGGAGCAGAAGAGAGAGACCAAGCAGAAGTATGCCGTCATCGCGTCTTTCCACGATGCAGAAGACAATTTTTACTTTTACAAGACGGGCGGCACCTATCCCCGCAAGGGATATGATGCGGCGCCCGATCGCGTGAAGGAGCTTTCAGGCAAGGATAACGCAGCGGGACGTCCGGTAATAAAATAAACGTTTCAGGCATTTACGGCTTAACCGCGGTAAGTGCCTTTTTTAAAATTAGGAGGGCTTAAATGATTAAACTGTTTGATTTAGAACTTGATTTCGACATGACTTCCCCAACCGATGTAATGCGATACAGGGACGCAAGGGATAAAGCGGAAAAATTAGCGGAGGTGATAACCTACCCCGACAATCCGGATGCGCTTGGGTACCTCGACAACTATGTTGCGGCACTGAATGCCGAGCTCAAGGTTTTTGGTGATTTTGTCGACGATGTCTTTGGTGATGGCGTGGCAAACAAGCTGCTGGGCAGCAATCCCAGCTTAACGAAGATGTTGGATGTAAACGACGAAATGGAGAAAGCGATTGGCCAGAGCGGAAAAGACTTTGACCTGAAAATGAGAAAATATACGCCGAACCGCGCCGCAAGGCGGGCGAATAAATGAATATCCTGTTGATGGACGGCCTTCCGGAAGAATATGAGGGAGTTGAAATTTCCGCAGACTTTCGCAATATGATACAAGTGGACTTGATATTGCGTGATGACAAACTTTCAGACATCGAAAAAACCATGGCTGCCCTGAATCAATTATATCCGGTCATTCCGAATGACATTCAAAAAGCCATAGACGGCTTGGCGTGGTTTTCGTCCCGGGGACAAGGCGGGAATGAAAGTGCTGGGGAAGTCAATCAGACGCAAACTAAGCGGGGCTTCTGTTTCGAGCAGGATGCCGGCTTGATATATTCCGCCTTTTATTCCACCTATCACATCAGCCTGACAACGGTTGAGTTCCTGCATTGGTGGGAATTCATGGCGCTGTTTGAGGGACTGCCGGAGGACACGTTGATTAAAAAGGTGATCTATTGGCGGACTGCCGACGTCACCACGATGGGTAAGGAAGAGCGAAAGCACGTCCTAAAGATGCGAAAGCAATTCGCTCTCAAATCAACAGAAAAGCCGGTTTTAAGCGCCGAAGAAGTGGAACGCAAGATGAAAGAGCGAATGGCACAGCGGTTTGCCGAAGCGCAGGCAACGCTTGAACAGAAAGGGGGCTGACCCATGGCCTACGATGGCACGTTAAAATTTGATACGTCCCTGGACGCTGGAGGCTTTCAGAAAGGTGTCGGAGGCATGGGCGACATTGTGAAGGGCATGACCGCCTTTAAGTTGCTTGAAAAGGGCTTCCAGATGATTGTTGGGTCTATCGACAAGGCGGTGGCCAGATACGACACCTTGAACAACTTCCCGAAAGTGTTGGAAAAAATGGGCTACACCGCCGACGATGCCGGGGCGGCCACCAGTAAGTTGTCGGCCGGGATTGACGGGTTGCCGACATCCCTAAACGAGGTTGCGGCTACCGCCCAGCAATTGACGGTAATGACGAAAAACCTTGACAAGTCGGTTGACACAACTTTGGCACTAAACAACGCCTTTCTCGCTTCCGGTTCAGCAGGCGAAGAGGCGAGCAGGGGAACAGAGGCATATATAAAAATGTTAGCCGCCGGCAAGGTGGATGGCCAGCACTGGGTTACGCTGCAACAAACCATGGGTTACGCTTTGAACAAAACCGCAGAAGCCTTTGGTTTTGCCGGGGAGTCGGCACAGAAAGACTTGCTTGCTGCTCTCCAAGACAGCGATATAACTTTTGATCAATTTAATAGCAAATTAATTGAATTAAGCACCGAAGTGGGTGGCTTTGCTGAGATGGCGCAAACATCCTGCGGCGGCATTGGAACGGCATGGTCAAGGCTACAAACGGCGGTTGTGCGTGAAGTAGCCAATATCATTAAAGCTATTGATGGCGGTCTGTCTCAAACACGATTTCAGAGCATCGAGCATATCATAGACGTCATGCGGGCGGCGGTTGTTAAGTCGTTGCAGTTATTAGCCGTAGCATTTGGATTTTTGGCGAAAAACATCGTCCCAGTAACGATAGCGATAATTTCGTTTATTGCAGCTGTCAAAATGGCAACTTTGGTCTCGTTGATCGGCCAAACAGGCAGCCTTACGAGTGCTTTGTTGTTAATGCAACCGGCACTTCTTAAGGTCACTGCAGCGAAAATAAAAGATCAGGCAGCTACTATTGCTTTGCATGCCCTGTATATCAAGGACATTGCTTTGAGCGCAGCAGCAGCTATAGCCTCCAAGGTAAAAACTGCCGGGATTGTGTTAGAGACGGCTGCCGAGAACGCACGTACAGGGTCATTGTTTGGCGCCGTGGTAGCCCTAGGAGCAGCTACTGTGGCACAATGGCTTCAAAACGCAGCGTTACTAGCTTGTCCCCTCGTGTGGATAATCGCAGCCGTACTTGCGTTCATCGCCGTGCTTGCGGCCTTGGTCGTGGGAATCATAAAATTGGTTGGATGGTTGAGAAATAAGAGTGAGGCATACGAGGAAGAAGTAGAGGCGATTTCAGCGGCGAAAGACGCCCATGAAGAGTACAAGAATAAGCTGGAAGAGGATGCGGAAGCCGCGCAGAAAGCCGACAACGTGCGAAGATCAACCATAGCCACATGCAGAGATTTGGCCGGTAGCATCGATCACCTGATTGATGCAAACGATGAATACGGCTCGAAGAACAGCGAGATCGCCAGCAAAGTAGACCAGCTAAACAAGCGAATGGAAGGGCTAGGACTCACGTTTGGCGAAACCACAAACTCCTTGAACATGACTGGCGAAGAGCTCAGCAAGTATTTCGACAACCTGGGTAAAGTTGGTGATTATGAGTCAAAGCAAAGCGAATACAACCGGCTATTAACAGAAAAGGGCAACTTGCAGCAGGAATACAATGCTCAGCTGGCGAAACAAACCGAGTATGAGGAAATGTACGCCAAGGGTCTCATTTCGAAGAAGGAATACAACGAGCTAACCAAAGAAGGCGAGTCGCTCCTTGCGGAATACACGAGTACCTTGCGGAAGCTGGGAATTGAGGCCAAGGCCGCAGGGCAGGCAGCCGAGAAAGCTTACGACGCCGAAGCAGAAGCGGCTGTGAGAGCTCAACAGATTCGGAACAATCAGATAGACAGTGTAAAGAGATACGCCAAGCAATACGGAAAATCCGCCGATGATATTATCAAGGAAGCGTCCAAGATGACCGGCGGTCTGGAAGAATGGGCTACCGCGCAGGAGGGCGCATTTACGAAGTCCGGCATGGATTTGGATATGCTGGCGTCCCGATGGGGAATGACCAAGGAGCAGGTAAAGGGCTACATGGACGAATGGGGAATGAACGCCCAGGAATTCCACGAAGAAATGCTAAATACCCATACCAGTGAGGGATTAAGCCTTGAACAGTTAGCGGCGAAATGGGGAACCACCACCGAAGAGATTGACCGCCAGTGCAAAATGGGGGAGATCAGTTTAGACCAGTACGACCAGAACATGAAAAAGGCACTGGAGGACTTCCAGAATGCGGTAACCAGACATAAAGACAGTATCATCAACGACTTTAAAGAAATTCCCGCTCAATACGAAATGACCGGCGAGCAAATGATTGCAGTGTTGGCAACCAACCGGGCTCGTTACGGTGAATGGCAAACCAAGATGACGGAGATTAGCGGACTGGTGTCTACCGAGACCATGGCCGAACTGGAAAAACTTGGCCCCGGAGCATTGTCTGCCATTAATCAGATGTGCGAGAACGGCTATGACGGCTTAATGCGGTTTGACGAGCAAGTTAATGGCGCCGTCGCAGAAGCTACAGCGCACGCAACGGAAGAATTAAAGAAACCTGATGTTGCGGAAGCTGCCGGACAATTGCCGACCGATATGGCGCAAGCGATAGCGGGGAATGACGCTCTGACGGAAGCTGTTGGACAGATGGTGACGAAAGCCAACGAAGAGCTGGCGACGCAAATGCAAGCGTTCCAACAGACCGGCGCGCAGATTGTTGAGGCCGTGGTTACCGGCGCGCAGGGCGCTGATGCTTCCGGCATAGCCACTGGTGTTACCGCTGCACTTACTTCGGAGCTTGGCAACACGAAAGCCGCAGCTACCAACACAGGCACGGCCGTGCAGACGGTATTTAGTAATATGCGCACGCAGGTGCAATCAACGGTACAGCAGATGATGTCGCAGACGATCACCACCATAAATCAAAAGTCTGTATCTGTGAGAACGGCGTTCTCCAATATGGGGAATAATGTTGTTGCGATCATGAACAGTCTGAGGAGCCGGTCAGGATCGGCGGCCATGGGAACGGCTAACGATATCACGAGCGCCTTTAACACCATGGTGCCCGGGGCAACGAATGCAGCCAACAACATGATGGATGGCATCAGCCGGGCAATGTCCAACAAGGCGCCTGGGCTGTATGCGGAGGCCAGGGATATCGCCACCAACATTGCTAAGACCATGTCAGATGCTTTGCAGGTCAAATCCCCGTCACGGGTCATGATTGCCATTTTTGAGTTTGTGATGGCCGGTATCTCCAGAGGAATGAAAAACAAGGAGGCTGCACTTTATCGGCAGGCTGACGATATCTCAACGGAGATTGCCGACCGGCTCACGTTATCGGCAGGAACCGCTGCGCTTGAGCTAGATTCCGGCAATCTGATCGAACGATTAAAGCAACTCGATTTAACGGAACTATTGGGGAAGGTTAATGCATCAATTGACACTATCCAGCACGAAGTGACCCACCGAGTGAGCGTAGATATTGAAAAACCCACGGATGATGCCAAAAAAGCCGCAGACGAGCAGAGACACAATGAATTATACGAAGCTACCAGACGACAAAATGATAAACTCGACAAATTAATTACGGCGATTAAGAATATTGACGGCAATGTATACATTGACAGTCGTAAAGCCGGGCGGAGTTTTAAATACAAAGGAGCGTTTGCGACATGATAGCATTTTATGAGAACCACAAAGGCGAGCGGATAAATCTCCTCGAGCACCCGTACAGGCTAGAGACAGGCGACTTTTTTGATTATGAGTGGGAGTGTCTGTCATATGGCCGAAATATTTACGGATTTCAACGACGCATGATGGAAAAAACGGTAAGATTGGAAGCATTTTGCGCCAGGGCCGAACTTGCCGCAGCAATGAATCGGTTAGAGAGTGTGACCCAAGCGGACGTCATGAACTCTATGCCTGGCAAGCTGTACGTCAATGATCAATATTTGGTTTGCTACGTAAAGCAATCTAAAAAAACGGAATGGGAAACGGATGTCCTGACCGTCATAGAGCTTACGATCGTATCCGACAAGCCTTTTTGGGTGAGTGAACTGTTTCGCAGTTTTCTGCCCAAAGGGGAAGGGGAAGTAGCGGACGGCGGACTGAACCACCCGTTTAATTACCCTTTCAATTATACGGTAAGCGACCGAGGCATTGTTGATTGGAATATTGACCATTTTAATGCGAGCCCGTACTTCATGATTATTTACGGGCCCGTAACCAACCCGAGGATATTGATTAATAACCAACCAATTGACATATACACTACGTTGGAATCGAACGAGCACCTGACCATAGATAGCCATGCGCATAAGATCATTAAACACCTGTCCAACGGAACGAAAGCGAATCTGTTCGATGATCGTTATAAAACAACAAGCATATTTGACCCGATACCAGCCGGTAACGTTACGTTCAATTGGCCGGGAACTTTCGGGTTCGATTTAACCGTATACTTGGAAAGGAATGAACCACCATGGACTTAATTCACGCCGATAAGAACCGCAAGGAGATACAGGCCTTACTTGGTGCAGATATAGATATAGACCTGAACGACCTCAAGGACTTTCGTATATCAATTCCTCGTGATGCTTGGGAGCCGGTATTCGAGTATGGGGGATTTATTTATGAACCCAACAGCGAAGTTGGCGGATGTATCGGGCGGATCTTTACCGACACGTCTATGAACGTGATAAAAGTGTGCGGGTATACTTGGCGCGGCATGCTGAACAACAAAGCCATCGTTCCGCCGTCGGGCCAGACGCACAAACGGATGTCGGGGGACTTGAACAGAATCCTGAGAGACCTAATTGAGCCGGTGTTTGATGGCGTCTTCGTGGTTTCGAGCGCACTAACCGGAGTGACGTTGACCAACTATCAGTTTGATCGCTACGTAACGTTATTGAGTGGAATAAACAAGATGCTTAAAAGCGTTAGTTATAAATTGCATATTAAGTACCAACAAGGAGACAGGGAGCCTGGATACGTGTTTATAGAGGCTGTCCCCGTAGTGGATTACTCCGGTCAAATAGAGCTTTCCCAAGACAGTCGCCTAGATTTTGTCATGACCGACATAAAAGACGGCTACAACCACATGATTGTTTGTGGAAAAGGCGAGCTGGAAATGCGCAACGTAATCCACTTGTATGCATGGCCGGACGGATCTATAAAAAAGACGAAGTACTACACCGGCATTAATGAGCGTGAATATATCTACGAGAACACGTCAACTGAGACGGACGAGGTGGAAAGCAAAGCCCGTGAGGCGTTTGCCAAAGTCATGAACCATCAAGAGTTTAAAATGAGTGCAGAGACGCTTGAGCTTGATGTGCAGATAGGCGACATAGTGGGAGGACGCGATTATCTGACCGGGATATACGCCGCGAAACCAATTGCAAACATTATCCTGACGACCGACGAAGAAAGCGGATTGATTGAAAGAGAATACCAACTGGAAGGGGAGGGCGATTAATTGGAATTAATTATAGGAACTGGAGCTGCGGCTCACGTTACGAGCGTGCAACACCGAGATATTTTTTCATTCATTATAGGTCGAGGGAGCTACATCCCTGCCATATACGAACAGTTACAGCCAGAATTGCAAACGAATAACTCCATTAAAATAAGGAGTGGCTACCTTGTGCACCACGGCGGTATCGCCTATGTGCAACCGAACACTTACGATCAGGTTACGATCCAAAACGGCACACAAGGCATGCAGAGATACGACTTGATCGTGGCGAGGTATACGCTGAACCCCGAAACCGAAGTAGAAACCATGTCATGGGTGGTTATCCAAGGCACGCCGGCGGCGTCGAATCCAGTTGTCCCGGATTACACCCACGGAAACATGCAGGACGGCGACCTGGTTGACGACTGCCCTGTTGTCCGGATTAAACTGGACGGGATACAGGTAACGGAAGTAGTTCCGCTGTTGACTACGCTAAATGCGGATTTGTCCACGCTGGGGGATAGTTATACGCACAGCATTAACAGCAACTTCGGACTGGCATTTGCTACTACTGGTCCG
>JGI20171J29575_12612159_pt1 | contig 12113 bp, 10 predicted proteins | sample TergutNc150P4_FD_29575 | JGI IMG/M metagenome (IMG submission 29575)
AACAAGAAAAGGCAACATGCAAGACATCAAAAACCAAAGATTACGAAGCGCTTGCACTTATGGCCTTTAAGACCGCAAAATAAAAAAACGCAACAGCCCTTCGCAACGAAGGGCTGAAAACACTGATAAATAAGTTTGGCTTTGTAGATGCAGAACGTTTCACAGCATTAATTATAAGGGAGCCTTTTGATTACACCGAATGGCAAGAAGGTCTTTTTGAGGGTATGTCTGTTAGAGAAATTGGCGAATTTGCCATGAAAGATCGTAAAGAAAATGCAACAAAAGAAAATTGGCATTGACGCGTTTACCAAGGAGTCAGAGCCCGTTGGTATGGCCTATTTTATTCGGCACTTTGATATCAGCGAATAATGTATTGACGTTGACCATACAATAAGGTATAATAAGCCCAAAAGGAGATGTTTTTATGCCTAAATCATCCGCTATGACTATCCGTATTGATCCGGAAATCAAATCACAAGCCGACAGTATTTTGCAGTATTTGGGAATGACTACCTCAGAGGCCGTTACCATTTTTCTAAGGCAAGTCATTTTGAATAACGGGATTCCATTTCCTATAAAGGCCCCTGAATTTAATGATGAAACTGTCTCTGCTCTCCATGAAGCGGAAAGCATTGCAAAAAATGGTCCGCATCGTTTCAATACAGCTAGTGAAATGTTTGACAGCTTAGGGATTTGAATATGTTGAAACCTGAATATACAAATAGATTTCAAAAAGATTTGGCACTTATTAAAAAGCGTTGATGCAAGATAGATAAGCTGAAAGCCGTAATTGAAAAACTTGTAGTTGAGGATGTACCGCTTCCCATAAGTAACCTTGATCATAATCTGTCCGGCAATATGGCTTGGTATCGGGAATTCCACATTGAGCCGGATTGGCTATTGGTGTATTACTACCTTGAAGGCGTGATAGTTTTTGCCCGTACCGGCACACATTCAGATATTTTTCGTTAAATTTGGGAGCTACCTTTCGGTGGAGGTTGTGTTATTCCTACACTTATAGCCCTATTTGCTGTAACTTTGCTTATTTTTATTATTGGTAATTTAATATGATAAGTTAGAATGAAACAAAAAACACCGCCTTTTATCATCAGCACAGAAGACTGCAGAATCAATATCCAAATAAAATAACAACAAACTAAAATAATGATCGGAAATGAATATTAAGTCATGACTAAACGTGAATATATTAATACTCAACTTGATGCGCTACCCGAAAACGCAATAGAAAAGATAATAGAGTTTATATCATTTCAAAAATATAGTCTTGGTCTCTATGATAATGATACCGATTATTTAACATCTATTCCTGGCATGGTTGATAAAATTAAAGAAGGATTGGATACACCAAGGGCATTGTCAAAGTTATTAGTATGTGGACGCATTACGAATAAAGTAAAAAAATAAAGTGAGGCTAACGTATGATTATTCGATAACCATTTTCCAAACGAATTTTTGACGAGCGCGGCATTAACCGGGCTTGATTTTCGTTGGGATTGGGTTATCGGGTATTCGTAGAATCACAGGGGCAAGTATGCCTTTGTGTGCTTTGCGGCTATGTGTAATCCTTTTCCCGCGATGGAGGAGGATTTTTTATGTCTATAATCAATTATAATACAGAGCCTTCGGGCTGGAAAAATCGGATCACTGTCTTTTTAATCAGCCAGAACCTTTCATTGTTCGGCTCGTCGGTGGTCGGATTTGCGATCCTTTGGCATATCACGCTGGAAACCTCATCCGGCTTCTACATGATGGCTGCCACAATATGCTCTCTTGTTCCACAGGTGCTTATCTCGCTATTTGGCGGCGTTTGGGCTGACCGTCATAACCGCAAGTACCTTATTATGCTGTCAGACGGGTTTACCGCTCTGGCAACACTCGCTCTGGCGATTTTATTTTTGCTCGGTTTTCGCAGAATAGAGCTTGCCCTAATCGCGTCGGTAGTACGCAATCTCGGAGTGGGTATTCAAACGCCTGCCGTTAACGCAATTTACCCGCAGCTTGTACCCGAAGAACGGCTTACAAAGATACAGGGCATCAATCAAACAATAGGCTCGGCTTTAGCACTGCTCTCCCCGGCGATAGGGGGGTTATTGCTGGGTACTGTTGGCATTGTGGGCGCTTTCTTTGTGGATGTAGGTTCCGCAGCGCTCGCCATTTTGGTTATGAGCCGCATTCATGTGGAACGGCCGCCTGCGGTGGATATCAAAAAATCAGTATGGAGGGACATGGGCGGCGGTTTTTCTTATATTTTCAGTCATGCACAGCTACGCAGGCTTATCATCTGCATTATATTTTGTTTCCTGCTCATAACACCGGCCTTTACATTGAATCCTCTGATGATAGAGCGTTCATTCGGCAATGAAGTGTGGCGGCTTACCGTACATGAAATTGTGTGGTCGGTCGCAATGATAATAAGCGGAGTTTTCGTATCAATAAAAGGGATATTTCGTAATAAACCACGAACAATGGCGGTTTGCATTGTGGGTTTTGGCGTAACATTCGGGCTGTTGGGGCTATCATGGAGCTTTACGTCTTTCCTTGTGTTTTTGGGGGCGGCAGGCTTCTTTTGTCCGGTGCTTTCGGCGGCCCAAACCGTTTTTGTTCAGGAAACAGCGCCGCCTGAAATGCTGGGGCGGGTATTTTCGGTAATACAGCTCATTATGACAGGCGCTGTGCCGATTGCGATTCTTTTCTATGGCCCGCTGGCTGATGTCGTGAGGATAGAAACAATCCTTTTAATAAGCAGTTTACCGCTTGTAATAGTGGGCATTATATATGGATTAAGCGAAAGAAAGTAATCTTTCCAAAATAGCGTAGTAAATCAATCTATAAGAGATAATTAACCGCGAAATAGCCCCGCTTCGGCGGGGCCTTTCCGTATCATGCGGGCTGTTATAAATCAGATCCCGCACAAATTTAAGTGAGAACAAAAAAATATAAAAATGGGGTTGACATTTCGGCGCGAATCGTATACACTATTAACACAGTTAAATGTTACTTGTATTTACTGCTAACAGATAGGAGGTTTAAGATATGGTATCGGAAAACGAAAAGGGCAACGTGAGTTATATTGAAAAGGCGATTCGCTCTTTTAGTGAAATGATGGCAAGCAATAAAAAAGATATAATTACAGCTTTTAACCGCGCAAACAAAGGTGAACTTTTCGTTTTACATTTCTTGACATTGCATAATGACGAGGTGCTTCCTTCTGAACTCTCTGCGGCGCTGCACAGCAGTACGGCGCGAATATCCGCGTTGCTTGGCGCTTTGGAGAAAAAGGGGCAGATCGAACGCGACATTGATAAAAGCAACCGCCGCAACATCCTTGTGACTATTACCGAAGCCGGACGAAAAAGAATTGAAGTTGAAATGACGAAAATGCGCAAAAGTATGACGCAGATATTTACTGAAATGGGCGAAACGGATACAGAGGAATTTATAAGACTTGTTAAGCGATTTTTCATTATTTCGCAAAAGTATATGATTGATTGCGCTGAAGATGAAAACGAATGCCAGAGCGGATGAGAAAAGCAATGAGAATCTAACTGCTGCCTTTTATGCGGCTTTTGTGTCCGCATAAAAACAACCATAATACTAGAGCACCTGATGTGCACGCATTTCTCTCGCAGGAAAACTGTAAGTTACCAAAGCATTATCTTGTTTTTTTATGCGAATACAGGTTATCACAAATACTATATAAACGATTGGAGGAACTTTTTACATGGCAAAGATTTTTAAGTATCTCAAGCCGAAGGAATGGCTGACAGCGGGGTTTAGCTTGATCTTCATCGTATCACAGGTCTGGCTTGACCTAAAGCTTCCCGACTATATGTCAGAAATCACAAAGCTTACTCAAACACCGGGCAGCGCAATGAGCGACATCTGGCTCAATGGCGGTTATATGCTTGGGTGCGCGTTGGGAAGCCTTTTGGCCGCGATTATCGTCGGCTATTTTGCGGCTCGTATCGGTGCGTCCTTTTCACAGCGGCTGCGCAGCCTGCTATTTAATAAGGTTGAATCCTTTTCGATGGAAGAAATCAACTGTTTTTCGACATCAAGCCTAATCACACGATCCACAAACGATATTACACAGATTCAAATGCTGATTGTCATGGCGCTGCAATTAGTTATCAAGGCTCCGATCATGGCGGTATGGGCGATTACAAAAATCGCCGGAAAAGGCTTTGAATGGTCAATGGCCACCGGCGCGGGCGTTTTAATCGTGCTGCTGATGGTAACTATGCTTATGATATTCGTTGTACCAAAATTCAGAAAAATGCAGACATTGACCGATAATATCACCCGCGTAACAAGAGAGAACTTAACCGGCTTGCGTGTCGTCCGCGCTTACAATGCTGAGGATTATCAGGAAGATAAATTTGAAACGGCAAATACGGAGCTTACAAGCACACAGCTATTTACAAACCGCGCAATGGCCGTGATGATGCCGGTTATGCAGCTAATGATGAGCGGGCTTGCACTTTCAATTTATTGGATAGGCGCTTATCTGATCGGCGCGGCGGGCGTTATGGATAAGCTGACGATTTTCTCCAACATGGTTGTATTTTCACAATACGCTATTCAGGTTATTATGTCTTTCATGATGCTTGTCATAGTCTTTATTATGCTGCCCCGCGCCAGTGTCTCGGCGAAACGTATCAATGAGGTGCTGGACACAGAACCAAATATTATAGACGGCATTGAATTTGAAGGATTACCCGGACTTAAAGGCGAGGTTGAATTTAAGAATGTCAGCTTTAAATACCCGGATGCGGCTGAAGCTATGCTTGAAAATATTAGTTTCAAAGCCAATAATGGCGAAACAGTTGCTTTCATTGGCTCTACCGGAAGCGGAAAATCAACGCTTATCAACCTTGTCCTCCGCTTCTATGATGTAACAGAGGGCGAAGTTCTTGTAGACGGCATAAATGTAAAAGAATATAATGCGGAAGCACTGATGAATAAGATAGGCTATGTACCACAAAAAGCTGTGCTATTCAAGGGAACAGTAAACTCCAATGTCGGCTACGGTGACAACGGTGTAGATAGTTTTGCCGAGAACGAGGTTAAATGGGCTGTAAATATCGCGCAGGGAACAGAATTCGTTGAAAAAATGGATGATCAATACGAGGCGGCTATAGCGCAGGGAGGCACAAATTTATCGGGAGGACAGAAACAGCGTCTTGCCATTGCCCGCGCTGTCTGCCGCAGACCGGAAATATATATTTTTGACGATTCATTTTCAGCTCTTGATTATAAAACTGACAGCACTTTGCGTAAAACGCTTAAAAGCAACACACCCGGAATAACCCGCCTGATCGTCGCGCAGCGGATCGGCACAATTATGGACGCTGATCAGATCATTGTGCTTGACGAAGGCAAGATTGCCGGGAAAGGAACGCACAAAGAATTACTCCGTGACTGTGCCGTATACAAGGAAATTGCCATGTCACAATTAAGCGAGGAGGAATTGGTATCATGAGTGAAAATACTGAAAGAAGGCCGGTCAGAGGTTTTGGCGGCGGCGGCATGAGAGGACGCCACGGCATGGGCGGCGAAAAGGCAAAGGATTTCAAAGGGACGTGGATAAAGCTGATACGCTATTGTAAAAGCTATACGATTGTCATTGTGATTGCCCTTATCATCGCGGCGCTGGGTACGGCGCTTCAAATTATCGGCCCTGATAAGATGAAGGATATGGCGAACGAAATTATGAAGGGCCTTCCCGCGATGATAAACGGAGTTCCCGTACTTGGCGCGATTGATTTTACCGCCATAGTTAATATTGGTATGCTGCTCGTTTTCCTTTACGCAACGTCGGCTATTTTCAACTTTGTTGAGAATTTTATCATGGCGACGGTGACGGCAAAAATATCTAAAAATATGCGGACAGGTATCTCGCGGAAAATCAATAAGATGCCGCTCAAATATTTTGATAAAACAAGCTATGGCGATATCCTCAGCCGCGTGACCAACGATGTTGATACAATAGGACAGACAATGAATCAGAGCATTGATATGCTGGTAAGGGCAATTACCATGTTTATCGGATCGCTGATTATGATGTTCTACAATAGCTGGATTTTGACACTGGCCGCCATCGGTTCCACCATTGTCGGATTTGTGCTGATGACGCTTATCATGAAAAAATCGCAAAAGCATTTCAAGGCGCAGCAACAAGGGCTTGGCGATATTAACGGTCATATTGAGGAAATCTATTCCGGACACAACATTGTTAAAGCTTACAACGGCGGTAAAGAGGCTAAAAGGACTTTTGAAAAAATTAACGGTTCGCTTTATGACAGCGGCTGGAAATCCCAGTTTATGTCTGGGTTAATGATGCCCATTATGCTATTTATTGGGAACTTCGGCTATGTGGCTGTTTGTGTGGCAGGCGCGGCGCTGGCTATGAACGGCACAATTTCATTCGGCGTTATCGTGGCTTTTATGGTATATATTCGTTTCTTTACGCAGCCATTATCACAGATGGCTCAATCCATGCAGCAATTGCAAAGAACCGCCGCCGCAGGTGAGCGTGTCTTCGAGTTTTTCGATGAAGAAGAATTGACCGGCGAAAGCCAAAAAACCAAAATATTAAAGAATATTAAAGGAAATGTCGAATTCAAAAATGTTCGCTTTGGTTATGAAAAAGATAAGACTATTATCAACGATTTTTCCGCGAAAATAAAACCCGGGCAGAAAATCGCTATTGTCGGGCCTACCGGAGCAGGAAAAACAACGATGGTAAATTTGCTTATGCGTTTCTATGAAATAGACAACGGCGAAATTCTGCTGGACGGCATTCCCACCAATCAAGTTACGAGAGAAAACGTGCATGAGCAATTCTGTATGGTGTTACAAGACACATGGCTCTTCGAAGGGACCATTGAGCAAAATATTATTTACAGCAAGCAGGGCGTCACCCATGACGAAGTAGTGGACGCTTGCAAAGCTGTCGGTATAGATCATTTTATTCGGACATTGCCGCACGGCTACAATACCGTTCTGAACGACAAGGCCAATCTTTCAGCGGGACAAAAACAGCTCGTCACCATTGCCCGCGCCATGATCCAAAACGCGCCGCTTCTCATACTGGACGAGGCGACAAGCTCGGTAGATACCCGTACCGAGCGGCACGTTCAGGAAGCAATGGATAAGCTCACCCACGGCAGGACATCATTCGTTATCGCCCACAGGCTTTCCACGATTAAGAACGCCGATATGATCCTTGTCATGCGTGACGGTGATATTGTAGAAAGCGGCAATCACAAGGAGCTTCTTGACAAGGGCGGTTTCTATGCCGAGCTTTATAACAGCCAGTTTGAACAGGCGTCATAAAAAGGAGAAAAATTCATATGCGATACAGTGTAACCTCAAAAAACTTAAAATGATGGTCAACAAATGAATAATAAATGGACACCCTACTTTTGTAAGGTATCCATTTTTTTCTTGGTTAACATTTTATTAATCCCAGAAAATCTTTCCTGATTCAATATTGTAGTATGCGCCTACAACAGCCGTTCCTAATTAATATGAAAAAATTATTGATAAATTTTGAACCGGCTTGCGGACTTATTTTTTATTTGAAAACTTATAATAGGTTCTTGACAACCGGCGTGTAAAAATATATAATATTTATAGACCGACCGTCGGTACATTTAAAGGAGGTAAAAAGTGAATGAGAACTTCAAAACCATACAATGAGCGGCTAAATGAAATACTCGACGTATCAGAGAAGCTATTTACTTCAAAGGGTTATGAAAAAACCACAGTCAATGATATTCTCAACGGCGTTGGAATCGGCAAAGGCACTTTTTATCACTATTTCAAATCCAAGGAAGAAGTCATAAACGCGGTAATCACGCGTATGGCAAGCATTGCAAAGACGGCCTGCCAAGAGATTGCGGATATGCCTGAGCTTTCGGCTCACGAGAAGTTCATCAAGGTTTTCACCGATCAGCCCGGCAGCAATGACGAGATTATAGAGCAGCTCCATCACGATGACAACAGTGCTCTGCATATAAAAAGCCTTACGGAAACGATACTTGCCATATCACCGGCTATGGCCCAGATTATAAAACAAGGTGTTGATGAAGGCGTATACCACACCCGCTACCCGAAGGAAAGCTTTGAATTTATATATGCCGGTGCTCAGTTTATGCTTGACCCCGCTATTTTTCAGTGGTCAATGGATGAATTACTGAGAAAGGTAAAGGCGTTTGTCCATATCATCGAAACTGTCCTGGGAGCGGAAAAAGGGAGCTTTGAATTTATCTACAAATTATACAAAGAGGTTCCGGGATTTAATCCAAGCGCTGACGGGTAAATCTATAAAAAGAGAGGGCTTAATATATGCAGACCATTATTGATGTCAAAGGCTTGAAAAAAAGCTACAAAGACAAAGAAGTTATTCACGGCATAGATTTCACGGTACATGAGGGAGAAATCCTATGCTTTCTCGGCCCCAACGGAGCCGGCAAAAGCACAACGATCAACATCATCACCGGAGCGCTGCGGTGTGACAGCGGAAGTATTCAGCATCTCGGTAAAAGCATCTATAAAAACTTGCTTGAATATAAAGCACATCTCGGTATAGTTCCGCAGAACTTGGCGTTGTACGACGATCTAACGGCCGAGAAAAACGTTATATTTTTTGCGTCCCTGTACGGCTTGAAAGGCGGCGGGCTCAGAGACAGCTGCCGATTCGCCCTGGAATTTACAGGGCTGTCGGACAAAGCGAAGGATAAGGTCAACACCTTTTCGGGCGGTATGAAGCGGCGTTTGAATATCGCCTGTGCTATAGCGCACAGGCCCGAACTCCTGATTATGGATGAGCCAACCGTGGGCATTGATCCGCAGTCCCGCGACCATATCCTTGAGGGCATCAAACAACTCCGCGGGCAGGGAATGACCATCCTTTACACCACACATTACATGGAGGAGGTCGAAAAAATATCAACCCGAATCATTATCATGGATGAGGGAAACATAATTGCGGAGGGGACAAACGAATCCCTGAAATCCGAACACGCAAATGAAACCGCTAGTCTCGAAACGATATTTTTGCAGCTGACCGGCAAGTCGCTGCGGGATTAGTGACTTAAGGATTAATAACACCAATAAAAAACAAGATAATGCTTTAGAAAAATATCAAATAACTACTTTTTCTCTGTAAAAGAAATGCGTGCACGTCAGGTGCTTTAGGAGGACGTTCTATGTATAAATTCAAAAAGATTTTTATGATGGATTTAATGAACCTGTTCACAAATCCCATGTGGATATTTTACGCTGTCGGATTCCCAACTGTACTGATTTTAATTTTGGGATTTTTGATGAGCGGAAGCTATGGGCAAACTGTGACGTCATACGACTATTATGGAGTGGCTTTGATGATTTTCGGTGTTTTCAACGCCGCGACTTTCTCCGCGAACAGCTTCATAGAGGAGCGTATCAAAAGTCCGAATATGCGAATCGTCTATTCGCCCGTCCGTCCTTTCTTTATTCCTTTTTCAAAGATTTTGGCAACATCGTTTTTTTGCGCGGTCACTTATACTTTTGTGTCGGTTTTCCTTCACTTTGCCGCCGGGGTCAATTATGGCGGATCTGACATTTGGGCCATATTTATTGTTATGCTGCTGTCAATATTCTTTTTTTCGGCGCTGGGCGTTTTAGTTTGCTGCCTATTAAAAAGTGAAGGCACGACAAATCAGATATTAAGCTTTTTGTTTGCGCTTTTTTCCATTCTGGGCGGCGTCTTTTTTCCGATTGACGGACTCAGCAAGGCCATCTCCGCCGCAAGCTGGATTTCTCCCGCAAAATGGATACTGATGGTCAGTCTGCGGATCATTTACGATAAGGACTTTTCAATGTTCCCGCCTGTTTGCGGAGGGCTTATTCTGTTATCCGCTGTTTCCGTATTTTTGTGCAGCCGACTTTTCAGAGGGGAGGAATACATATGAGGATTTTTACGGTGATTTTGAAAAACAACTTCCGGCGTCTGATGGAGCATAAATCGAAGTTGCTGCTGTTCCTGATATTGACCTCCGCCGCGATTGCCGCCGCTTTGTTTATCAATACAAAAGCCGAGATAGCCGGACATATAGCAGTGGTTTCGGAAAATGAAATAGTGATTCCGTCCACATATTTGAATATTACACCGCTTGAAGAAGCGCCTGCTATGTCTGAGCTTGTATCTGGGAAATATGACGCTGCCGTTACCTTTGACGCACAGGGCCAATACGAAATCCAAACCATAAAGAATGACGATTTTAAACAAATACTGGAATCTATACTTAGAGATCCATCAGCTTATCACGCGAAGGAAATACGGACCCGGGGAAACGGAACAAATATCGTGGGCTTTATGATTATGTTTATTTTTATGCAGGGTATATCCATGATGTTTATGTTCTCTGAGGATAAGGAAAAGAAACTTATCAACCGTATTGTGTCGTCCCCGGTTTCGTTTACTGGGTATTTGTGCGGACACTGCTTCTTTACCTTTGCTTTTTTGCTTGCTCCGGTTATGCTGATGCTGCTTGCGGCGAGATTTATTTTCCGCATTGATATGGGTTTTAACTTATTAAATTATCTTTTCCTCATATCATTGCTTGGCGCTCTGGCCACTTCATTTGCCCTTTTCCTTATCGCACTTTTTAGAAAAGGCGACACAGCAAACATGGTTGGCTCGGCAATCGTCACACTCACCTCTCTTTTGGCGGGCGGCTTTTATTCATTCGATAAGGGAAACAAAATACTGGAAACTATTATAAAAGTGCTGCCGCAAAAAGCATTTCTCTCAATGTCGGATTTGATAGAACAGGGCAACGATATATCTTCTTGGTATCATTACGGATTATATATTATTGTTCTAACCGTTGCATTTTTCATCACCGCTATTGTTAAGACAAGGAAAGATTATGTGAAAAACTGACCAAATGGGAGGAAGTCTCCAGGGATATAGCCTATTGAGGATATTGTCCCCACAATGTTATTTCGGTATGGAGTGTCAAAGCAATTGAGGAATTACCTGATAACAGCCTTGAAATAATGGCTTTTTTATAATTATAGGAGCATAATAATTATCAATAGCAAAAAAAGGAGGACTTTTCCATGAACACTACAGTAAATGAAGTCTTGGAGTTTGTAAAAGAAAACGACGTTAAATTCATCCGGCTCAGTTTTTGCGATATATTCGGACTTCAAAAAAACATCTCAATTATGGCGGATGATTTGCGGGACGCGTTTGAAAACGGAGTATCCTTTGACGCCCATGCGATTCAAGGATTTCGCGATGTCACAGAGTCTGATTTGCTTTTGTTTCCTGACCCTGCTACACTGGCAGTGCTCCCCTGGAGACCGGGGCCGGGCAGAGTCACGCGGTTTTATTGTGATATAAAAAACCCGGACGGTTCCGCGTTCACAAATGACAGCAGGGCTTTGCTCCGGCGTACCGCTGAGCGCTGTGAAAAGACAGGCTATGTCTGCAAAATCGGGGCGGAATGCGAATTTTATCTTTTCAAAACCGATGAGGACGGAGAACCAACAGATAAACCCTTTGACAAGGGCGGCTATCTGGATATATCGCCCCTTGACCGGGGCGAAGATATACGCCGCGAAATATGTTTGACTATTGAAGAGATGGGTATCAAGCCGGAGACCTCACGCCACGAAAAGGGTCCGGGCCAAAACGAGATAGACTTTAAATTCAGCAACGCGCTGGAATGCGCCGACAACCTTCAAAGCTTTAAAACCGCCGTAAAGGCAATCGCGGCGCGTAACGGGCTGCTCGCCTCTTTTATGCCAAAACCCATCTTGGATGCGCCTGGCAATGGTATGCATGTCAATCTTTCTCTTGCACAAAACGGACATAATATTTTCAAAAACGCCGGCGAAGGGCACTCCAATATTGCGGAAAGCTTTATCGCGGGAATCCTATCTAAAACGCCAGAGATCACCCTGTTTTTAAATCCGATCGTAAATTCATACGAACGGTTCGGTAAGTTTGAAGCGCCAAAATACGTATCATGGTCAAATCGGAATCTCTCGCAGCTGATCAGCATTCCCGCCGTAGCCGGTGAAAAAGCCAGGAT
>JGI20171J29575_12612158_pt1 | contig 12088 bp, 13 predicted proteins | sample TergutNc150P4_FD_29575 | JGI IMG/M metagenome (IMG submission 29575)
GAGCAGGTCGGCCCCGTCCGAGAACCAGTCCCCCTCGTATTCCGCGCCCTCCAGCGATATGGGATGGCGGCGGCTGTGTTTGCGGTCGGAGTTGTATTCCTCCCGGTCAAGCGCGACGAGGATTTCATAAAAATGCTCGTCCACTTCGATTTCGGTCTTGCCCGTTGCGTTGATGTACTCGTATTTCATAGCTCGTTGTTCCTTTCTTCGTGGGGAGCGAAGCGAGGAACGGCGGGCCATAACAACAAAAAAATGGCCGGAGCAAAGCGAAACCTCGCTTCACTCCGGCCATTAGGTAAGTCTATCAGTCAATCAATACTGACGCTTCCGTTTGCTCGGTAGATGAAAGCCGCCTGATAAATCAGGACGTATTCAGTTTTGGCGCCGCGCATTGCAGGTGGACAATGTTATGGCAATGCGGACATTTCATTCCCACCCACAGCGGCTCATGCGGATAATCCGACAAATCGCAGGCCCGGCGTCCGCATACCGTGCAGGCAATCTCCACAGAATAATCGGGAGGGCCTTGCGCCGGGGGCGGCTTGTACCTCCTCATGGTATGTTTATTCCTTTTTTCTTCCGGCATATAGCACCCTCCTTTATATTCGCGCTTTAATCGCAATTATTTTGCGATTCCCTATTGACAATGAACCGCGACTTTGGTATAATCATATCGCAGTTCAGTCGCGTATTCGTATTATACGCGATTAAGCCGCGAATGTCAAGAGGCAAAACAAATATTTTTCGCGGTTTAATTGCGAAAGAAAGGGTGTGGTTGACTTATGAAATTTGGCGAAAAAGTCAAAGACCTCAGAATGCAAAAGAAAATGACGCAGGAGGAGCTTGCAAAGGCCGTGGGGATTTCCCATAGAACCGTCTTTGCATACGAAAACGGAGAAACCTACCCCCGTCGTCGAGAAGTTTATAAAAAGCTGGCCGACTTCTTCGGGGTAGACGTAAACTACCTCTTAACGGAGGACGAGGAATTTATCACGGAGGCCAGCGAGAAGTACGGGCGCCGGGGCGCAATGCAGGCGCAGGAGCTTTTAGAGCAGGCGTCGGCTATGTTCGCGGGCGGCGAATTGTCCGAGGACGATCAGCTTGCTTTCGTTCACGAAATCCAGCAGCTATACTTGGATTCCAAAGAACGGGCCAAGAAGAAATTTACGCCGAAAAAGCACAGAAAAGCCGGTGAATAAAGAACGGCAGGCGGCGTATTGCCTACCTGCCTTCTTTGTCCTGTTCTGTAATGATAACGTCGCCGAAAGGGGGATGTGTTTTGACCGACTTTATTTTTAGGGAAACCGAGCGGATATACGCGAAATATAGAACACGCGACCCCTTCGAGCTATTGGACGGCATGGGGGCCGTGGTTAGCTTTACGCGGGAATATGGGCGCAAGGGCCTCAAAGGGTACAGCACCGTGATGAATCGCAGTAAATATGCGGTAATCAATGCGTATCTTCACCCGGCAGAGCAAAAGGTTGTGGCTGGCCACGAGGCCGCGCACTTAATTTTGCACGTTGACGAGATTTTAAGCAGCCCCGTCCGGGCGCTGCGTGATTTCAATATGTGGGACAATTCCGGGCGGATCGAGTACCAAGCCAATCTGTTCTTGGCAGATTTCATGCTTGACGACGACGAGGTAATGGAACACGTCGCCGACGAATATACAGACTTTTTCGGCACGGCCCGCGAATTATACGTCCCGCCGCCGCTGTTCGCTTTCAAAATATACAGCATGATGAAGCGAGGGTACGACGTGCGCAGCCCCATTGATCTGGATAGCCGGTTTTTGGGGAAATGACGAAATTACAAGAAAAAAGGCGTTCTTTTCTGTACGGAAAATATTTTTTTGCAATCGCAGAAAAATCATTGACATTTACGAGCAGGACGGTTATAATATATTCGAGCCGTAAAAAGTTTTTGCGGAGGTGAGGTGCTTAGATGGCAATAAGTTATAACAAGCTATGGAAACTATTGATTGATAAGGGTATGAACAAGCAGGAATTAAAGACAATGGCAGGTGTAAGTACGGCTTCCATCGCCAAACTCGGAAAAGGCGAGAACATTACCACAGACGTTTTGTTGAAAATCTGTAAGGCGCTGAATTGCGACATAACAGATATTATGGAAATCACGGGGGATGGAAAAAATGTTTAACCGCTTAGTCAAAAAGAAGTCCCATTCGGGCATAGACTATAACAATCAATTATTATGGAGGTATTATCATGTATAAGAAAATCGGTAGTGTGATCGAATCGTACAATCCCGCAACCAAAGAGCTTCTTGGTTCGGTCGCAGTCACCTCTTGTGAGGAGGTACCTGCGATCATTGCGAAATGCAAAGCAGCATTTCCGATGTGGGCGGCTTTTTCCTATGAGGAGCGTGGCAAACGCTTAAAAAAATTGGCCGATGTTTTGGAGAGCAAGCAAAATGACCTTGCCGCTTTGATGACACAGGAAATGGGGCGGCCATTGAGCGAATCGCTTCCAGAAGTAACAAAAAGCGTAAAATTCATTCGTTCTTTTGCAGATAACGCAGAAAGGATGTTGTCCGCTCACGTTATCTCAGAAGTTGCCGGAAAAGATGTAAAAATCGTTTCTGAGCCATATGGCGTTGTGGCGTTAATAAAGCCTTGGAATATGTCCCTTCAAACGCCCATATGGTCAATGGCTCCTGCATTGATGGCCGGAAATGCGGTTGTGTTTAAGCCATCCGAAAATACGCTTCTCGTTGCTAAAGAATTAGAAAAGGCAATTGTGCAGTGCGAAGCGCTCCCGAAGGGTCTTGTTGGGTTCGTATATGGAGATAGAGAACAAGGTGTCGCTTTGCTTCAAGGTGAAATTGATATGGTGTCATTCACTGGAAGCGTACAGGCGGGAAAAGCTATCGCTACACAAGTTGCTGATCGCTTTATCAAGGCGTCACTCGAATTAGGTGGAAAAGACCCGATGATTGTTCTTGATGATGTCAATGTGGGTTTTGCGGCAATGGCGGCTGTTTGGGGCAGCACTACAAATTGCGGACAATTTTGTTCGAGTATTGAGCGCGTTTATGTCCAAGATACAATCTTTGACGTTTTTGTGCAAAAATGCAAAGAATATTGTGAAAAAATTAAAGTCGGCAATGGGCTTGACCCGTCTGTTGAAATGGGGCCTGTTGTTAATGAGCAGCAATTCAATAAAGTTATTAGACAAATTGATGATGCTGTTAGCAAGGGAGCGCAAATTGTCACTGGAGGTGGCGCTTACCAGACAGGAGAATTGTCAAAAGGCTGGTTTATTCAACCTACAATCGTTATCAATTTAACAAACGATATGTCCATTGTGCAAGAAGAAACATTCGGGCCTGTTATTCGCATTATGAAATTTTCTACTGTTGACGAAGCTGTAAAGATGGCAAATGACACCGTATATGGTCTTGGCGCCTCGGTTATTACGCAAAACAAAGAGCTTGCTCAATTGCTGGCCAGCAAAATTGATGCAGGGATGATATGGATAAATGAGCCGCTATTATCCAATGAGTTTTGTCCGTGGATCGCTCGGAAAAATAGCGGTCTTGGCTATGAGTTAGGCGAATTGGGCATACGGGAATTTGTTAAGCAAAAAATCATTAACAGCCAATACCATGATAATGATTCTTTGCGTGGCTGGTGGTATCCCTATAAATAATATCAAAGGGTTTACGAAAGAGAGGAGGCGGTTACATGATGGGAAAAGTCGCAGAATCTATTGCGGTCAGCGTAACCGCCGAATTGGATTCTCTTGTTCTTCGCTATAAGATTTTATTTTCTGACGGCGATTCTTTGGAAGATGAATTGATCGCAAAATATAGCCTAACATTAAATTTTCCATTTAATGTTGGTATACTCAAAAATTATTTTATGGTTTTTCTGTCGCAGATGTTTTTGTCTGTGGGAGATATTGTTTTAACTTGTAGCCGCAAAGATTTTGTATATTATCAAAAGATTTCTGATTTACTCTATAACATTCGCAATTACCAAGAAGGCACGGACTATTATCCAAAGTCATATATTTTTTTTGATAGTAAGGTCGAAATAAGTTGTAAAAGCCCTAATTGCGCGGTAGTAATGAATATGATAAGCGGCGGGAAAGATTCGCTGGTTTCGGATTTTTTACTTCAAGAAAATGGTGCAAAAATATGTAGATGTTTTATCTCTGGTCTTAATGTTGCCTCGGATGAAAAAGAAAAACTTGCCTGTCAGCAATTATATCGTGAATATGACACTATCGAATTACAGGGCTTTGATAGGCTGGTAAATAAGCTCGTTCAAATCAGCGATTGTTATGGTTGTCCTCCAAAACAGAATTTTATTCCCAAAGGGCGGGATATTCTGTCTGTTGCTTTAGTTTATCCATTGGCTGTGCAGCGTGGTTGTAGTTATATTTCTCATGGTTGTGAGAAAGACCTTTGGGAAAATAATATTGAAATTGATGGTAAATATATCCCGACACATGATAGCCAATCAAAACTTGTTATTGAGCCAATGGGCCAACAATTGGAGTTAGCAACAGGAATCGGTCTGTTCTCACCGCTTTGCGGAATGCACGAAATTTACATATTGACATGGTTGATGAAAAACCACCCATCAAAAGTAAAGTTGATGCAATCGTGCTTTTATGATTCATGGTGCGGAAAATGCTCAAAATGTTTGAGGTATTTCTTAATAGAAAAATCAATCGGTGCCAGCTTACTTGATTTTCAGTCTGATCCATCACAAATGGTAGACGCGGTAGCTGCCCAATTGAAAGATGTAAATGCAGAGAAGGAAGTGCGTTACTATAAGGAATTAAGTTATTTATTAGGAAATTCTCAATATTATGAGGAGTTGTTTACTCCGGTTTTTAGTAGCCATTTCCCGCAGTTTTTCAGAAAGTGGGATTTGGGATGAAAAAGAAGTGGTTATGGGTAGGACAGCGTCTTTCGGACGGTATAATGTACTCCAGAGCATTAAATGATCTGGATGTGTTTTTTTCGTGCGATTCACTTAAATGTTCATCCCCTTCTTTTGTTTCTTATTCTTTGCCTACTGATAGTTCCGCCGCCAATGAACAACACAAATGGACATCTAAGGATATTTCAAAAACCGTTAGTTGCCATGCGGACACAATCAATAAATATTTAGTCGATAATTACAGGGTTTTTCCGTATTATCTTTCCTCCGATTCCTTAGATAAAATATCTTGTACTGATTCTATTTTTAACAAAAATGTATTCAATAATCAATTGTCGCGCTCCGTTCAAATGTACTTATGTACCCAATCGAGTGTACGGACACCGCGATGGACGATGCCATATAATACGAATTGGAATGACTTAACAGCCTTATTGGGAAGCGTTATTGTATTGCAATTTGATAACACATCATCTGGTTTGGGAACATTCGTTGTTCACAACGAAAAGGAGTATAAATGGTTTTGTGATTTTTATGGACAAGCCGACCTTGCGACTGAATACTTAGACATGGGCTATTCATGCTCTACGCATTTATGGATTACTAAGGATTCTATTGCAATATCACCGGCATCTATTCAAATAATTGAGTGTTTCAATTTTCGAGAAAATATGGGGATAAAGACGTTTGCCTTTAAGGGAAACGATTTCGGTTTTTATAATCAAGTAATCGGTGCTAACAGCGATATAGAGGGCCAATTATACAAGATTGCTTCTATTTATCAAAAAGCAGGGATTTGGGGATTGGTCGGTGTTGATTACATTGTAAAAGACTTCAAATTTTATTATACGGAAACTAATTTTAGGTTGCAAAACTCAACAGCGCTTTTATCTTTTATACAGCCGACCAATAGCGGGAATATTGTAAATTGTTTAATGCCGGGTTTTTTGGAGTTTTCTAATGCTGGGTGCGCATTTCAATATTTCACATCTGTCCCTGTCGTCCATTTAGAGAGCGGGTATTACAATAAGGCCGGTAAATACATAGGACATGTTAATGATCCGGTGCCGAACGCAAAAGAAAATTATTTGGTTTTTTGCAATATGCCGATTGCTTCAACGCAGCAATTAAGAGTTATCGGTTTTGACATAGGTTGTGTCGGTACTGGAAGTATAAATGAAGGATTGAAAAAATTCATGGAGAGGTTGGTGGCCGCACATGGATAAGGCAAAAAGTTATTTGCTTGAGTTAATGAAGTATAACACGTCATCATACCCTCAAAACGCAGAAATGTATGATAATTGCGCCGCTTTCATATCATCGCTTTTTGACGAGTTGGGCTTTGAATTTGAGTTAATACAAACAGCTTCTGGAAAAATAATTCTCTGTAAGCATTTGCTTGATGACGATTTCCCTCATATCCATTTTAACGGACACTATGATGTTGTGCCTGCTACGGATAACGAAACGGCACATTACGATAAAAAGACAAACATATTTTGGGGCCGTGGCTGTAGTGATATGAAAGCCGGAATTATTTCAATATGGCTTGCGTGTAAAAATGTTATTGAGCGCGGTATTCCCTGTAATATAAGCATATCTTTTTCTCCTGACGAGGAAACAGGCGGTAAAATTGCATCCAGAAAAATAATGGAGATTATTTCTGGATTTTTACCCAAAGAAGCGCTGATAGTTATTGCCGATTCTTCGCATCCATACATTATTACTTCTCATCGCGGAGCCTATTGGTTGGATGTAACTATATCTTTGGAATCTACACAAAGATTTGCATCGCAATTGTCCGCATTTGAAATTATGTGCAAATATTACCCGGAATTTATTAAAACGCCCCATGATAAAGTAGGGGTAGTAATCGGGGGAGTATGTAAATCGTCGAACGCAGTAAATCTATGGGCGCATACTGTTAATTTCAGTTTGGATTATAGGTTTGAAGAATCATGCTCTGTATCAGATATACAAAAGTGGATCGCTTGCCATTTCCCCAAATTGAATGCTTTAATAGCAAGCGATCTTGCTCTAAACGCTGACCCGCTAACATGGACAAGCCTATTGGAAGTTGATCCGTGTGTTTGTAAAGCAGATTATACGGATTACCTCGTAATTACTAAATCCATAATTCCCACTGCTTCCATTGATAACGGCAGGGGCTTTTATGATTTAAGATACTTTAGGGATGCCGGGTTTATTAACTCCTTTGTTTTGGGGCCGGGCGACATCCTCAATGCGCATGTTAAGGAAGAAACATTGAACGCTCAAAATATGGAGGATTGCTCTTTGGCATACATCAAATTTATAGAAGGGGTTGCCAATGGAAAATAAAAGGGAATTAGGGCTTCTGAAATTTAAGCTGTTTTTTTACGGCGTTAATATTGATACCCTTACTTTGAGGGCGCTGAGTTCTAAGGGGTATCGGGTTCCCGCTATCATAAGGACGGGAGCTTCTTATGGCATAGAGGCTATTGTGAACCATTCGCTATGTGTAAATATCCCGATAAATAAGGAATCTCCAATACATATCGCAAAAACACTTGACACCCTTATTATGGACGATAACAGTACCTGCGCTATTGAAATTCTAAAACACCCAATTTCCGTTTCGCTTGAAAAGGGTGGCTCGTTAATTGAAAATGTCGGAAAAATATGCTTTGATAGGTTAGGCATAACACTTTACTCTGGGTGTAGTTTTAAGGAAAGCAATAAGGGTTGTAAATTTTGTGGTATTGATAAGGCACCTTCTTTTAATACGCATTATCTTATGGATTCCGATGATGTAGCATTTATTCTTAAAACGGCATTTGATGTCCCCAATAATGAAATAAGGCATATACTTTTAAGCGGAGGAGTGCTTCCGGGAGAAGAATACGGAGCGGCTATTTTTGCTAAAGCGGCGCAGGTTATAAAATCAGTTTATCCGAATATGTCTGTGTATGCAATGCTACCACCACCAGAAAAAGACAGTACATTACAAATGTTGATTGACGCCGGAATTGACGAAATCGGCATAAATATTGAAATTATGGACAAGGATTACCGCCAACGACTGATTCCGGGAAAAGACGAAATCGGCGTAGAGCGTTATTTTAAATCCTTAGAATATCTCGGCAATCACCTTCCAAAGTTTGGAGCAAGGAGTATACTAATGGGGGGAATAGAACCGTTAGAATCGACCCTTGCCGGTGTGGAAGAATTGTGCAAACGCGGAGTTATGCCAATTATTTCACATTATAGAAGCCTCGGGGAGCGGCTGCCATCTTTTGTGACGAGTGAAGAAGGTATGTATTGTTTATGGGAATCTGCGGCTAATATTGCAGATAAATACGGAATGGTGATTGGGCCGACTTGTATTCCATGTCAAAACAATGTTATTGCGTTGCCCATAGGCGAAAATTATCGCTATTATTAAATAAAAAATTTGTAGGAGGAATTTTCTATGACTGGGTGGAAAAAATTTCTAAAGGCTCTTGCGACAACCGTACCGCTATTTTTACTGCTAATCAATGCAATTATAGTTGCGGTAATGCTATTTTTACCAACGCCAGATTACGACATGGTTTTAAGGTTTGGTATTGGTTTGGTTGTTGAATTGGTCTGGTTCTTAATCGGGAAAACTTTTGACGATGATGATACGCATTCCAAATTTCAGAGCGAATTGGAAGACGTAAATAAGAACATGAGGCATTTTAACAATGCTTCTGTCGAGGTATTGCCGACATATGATGATTTTTACACAAGGCTAACAAAATCCCGCTTGGCCGCGCGAGAAAAAGTACAATTGACGCAGTTAGACCCTTGGCCCCCGTCTACATATGGCGATGAAGGAACAAGAAAATCTTATTTTGATGGGGACATTGCATATTGCAAAGCGCATCCGAATGTAAATTTTTATCGTATTCTTAGCATTGAAACAAAGGAAAAACTGGAGTGGGCTAAATCTTTGATCGAGGCAATGAAGGATTTGCCAAATGTGTTTTTGGCATATGTGAAAATTGATAGTATTGAAAAATCCGCACCATTCCCCAAGTTACTAAGCCTACAAATAATAGATAAAAAAGAATTGTTTGTGTTAAATCCTCAATATAGTTATATGCCACGTTCATATAAATCCTGTTATTACTTAAAAAACGAGGAAGTCGCACAGATATATGTCGATTATTATGAGAGGATATGGGATGTTTTGTGTCAAAATGGAGAACATGGTTGCATACTTAAAGATGGAAAAGATACAGAAGGGTACGAGGCCAAATTGAATGCTATTAAAGCCGAAAGAGGTTGGTGAACCCATGTGTACCATAGGCTGCGCACATTTGAATAATGTGTACATTTTCAAAAATCGTGATCCGATTCGGGGAACGCCGATGGATGAATGGGTAGAAAAGATTTCCATTGATTCATCCGATTTACTGATAATCAAAAATCACCGAGGATGTTATGGTGGGTTAAGCAGTTTCGGCGTGGGTTTGGTCGGAACCTTTGTCAATATGGTCGATGGACAAAAAAACTATTTTGATGGGGATTGCGTAATAGAAATTTTGCGTCGTGGGAAAATAAAGGAGGTGCAGGCCTTTCTATCACACAATCCAGAGCGATTATACGGCAATGTAATTTGTAGTGATGGAAACGAAACATACTCCTTTGAAATGAATGGCGATGAAGTTGATTCGGTGAAAATCACTGACCGCTATTTAATGACAAATCATTTTCAACGCATACAAAAAACCATTCGTACAATATCTGATCCATTTATACGCCAATGGACGCATTCAAGATTAGAACGAGGCCGACAGCTACTTGCAAGCGTGTCAAATATCGAAAATATTAAGCAATTATTGTCAGATCATGAGGGATACCCCGATTTTTCAATATGCAATCATGGGAAAATACCAACCGCGTCCTCATATATTATTGATTGCAGCGAAAAGACGATTTTTTATTGTACGGGCGCCCCATGTGAACATGAGTATGTTGCATATACTTTATTGTAATCCAATAAGTGTGCCGGACGATTTCTCGTCCGGCACACCGTTTTATGTGGCTATTCGTCCCCCTGTTCTATGTTGTTTTTTCTTTTCGCTGGCCATCCGCCCGTTTTAGGTTTTGGCGCATAGGCGGTGGACAGGTCGTAAACAATGGCGTTCTCGCTGGCAAAGAAAATGCCCGGCACATTCCAAGTGTCCTCCGGCGCCCATTCCGCCAATTTTCGCACAATGTCCACGGCAGCCGGGCAAGCGGTCTTAATCGGGTAATTCTGCTCGCCCTCCGGCTTCGAGAATTTCACGGCGTTCGGATCGTTCTCATTGCAGGCACGAATGGCAAATTGCTTGTCCTTCGGATTGCTGAGAAATTGGACGAACGCGGGATAGCGCAGCTCCACCATTGTCGGGTTGTTGAATCTGATCGTATTCCCGGAAAAGGTGGCAATGGACGCAGAACGGGTCTTAACAAGGTCAATGACTGTAAATTTTTCTAACACGGGAAAATCTCCTTAAAATTTAATTTTTTGTGCGGGCAGCTTACTGCGCCGCGAGGGGTGCTTCGGACGGCCTAAAGCATAGGTAGTCCACGTCGTCCTCGCTCCATGAAGGATCAATGACGAAGAAGCCCATCAAGCCGCCGCGCATGATGATCCGGGGCTTTTTTTGACGGGCCACGCGATACCGATAAAACCGGCTGTCAATCATATCTTGTACGCGCTGCCAGTCCTCCCGCGAGATAATCGCCGGGTGGTGATCCTCGTGGTAGTATTGGTCTAAGCGTCCATCATTTTTAATGACGACATGATTGAATAAATCCACCGCAATGGTCTTTTGACATAGCGCGTCACCTTTGTACTTTTCGTTGCGCAATATGCCAAGGACACTGCCGGAACACCATGTGGTGGTGCCGGTTGCCGTTTCGATACCGCTTTGATTGAGAATGTCGGCAATGCGGGGGGACGAGTAGCCCTCCAGATAGAGGGCGTAAATGTTCTGCACGATTTCCGCGCCACGCGGCTCAATAGCCCACTTACTGTTCGCGTCCCGGACATAGCCGAGCAACGACCACACAGGGTAAATTATGCCTTTCTGGAAATTCTTTTTGACCCGCCATTTAATGCTGATCGACTTTCCTTCGGATTCACCCTGCGCAATCATGCTGGCCGTTATGATTTGCATTTCGCTCGTTTCCGTCAAAGAGTTTATATGCTGGGTTTCAAAGTATACCGCCACGGGTGGTGATAATGCTTTGAGCAGCCGGGTGTAATGCAAACAGTCCTCTACGTTTCGAGAAAAACGCGAAACCGACTTGACAAGGATTTTGTCAATTTTGCCTGCTTCGCAATCCTTAATCATGCGCAGAAACTGATCGCGTTTCTTGACGGACGTGCCGGAAAGCCCTCGGTCGGCATAGATACCGACAAACTCCCAGCGGGGGTTCGACTGTATCAATTCGCTGTAATACTGATATTGCGTTTCGTAGCTGCTGGCCTGCTCCTCGCTCCCGGTAGATACCCGGCAGTAGGCAGCGACCCGCTCCTTTCGGCCATTCTCAGAATCACCCGCGTTTCGCGCTGGGATTACCGTCATTTTGCCGCCTTGTGTTGTATAGGCGTCACGAACGACATCTTGTGCGCTTCTTCCGCCAACCTCGGCCTCCTTCGACGCTTTTGTTGCCTTGATTGTGATTGTTTTCATATAATTATCACCCCTCCCCGCCGCATAAATTAAGGCCGCGTCCTCAATAAAGAAGATGCGACCTTCGCGGCATTGGAACCGGCGAGTGTCCACGATCCCAAAACGCACAAAATATTGCGCATAAAATTCTTAAAAAACTTTTGAAAAAAGGCTTGCTTTTTCACCCGTGATGCGTAAGCTGTGAGCCACAGGCGAGCAGCCTGTACCACAAAATTTTGAAAGGTAGGTACATGAACATGACAAAGGCAAACATGAAAGCAGGGCAAATCACGGCAAAACTGAGGGACGCGGTTCCCGTACATTTCTTCGAGGGCGACGCGGATCGGGCGCAATACAAAAACATTGACATTCCCGACAGCCTCAAAGAATTGGAAATCAACGGCTTCGAGTTCGACGTTCCGGCAGACGGCAAAATTACCTTCCGGCTTTATTTCGCAGACGGCGTACTCCCGGCAGAATTTCCCCCGGCGCGTGAGAA
>JGI20171J29575_12612157_pt1 | contig 12087 bp, 11 predicted proteins | sample TergutNc150P4_FD_29575 | JGI IMG/M metagenome (IMG submission 29575)
CACCAAAAGCTCCCATTGTATTTCTTAATTTACTTATAAAACTTGACACATAAACATCTCCTTATAATCTTTATTATTTATAGTATATTGTTAAATCCAAAAAATGTTACTAAAGTAAAAAATGAGTTAAATAAAAATTTACCTTTACATTCGGCATCATCAAATATAAAATTTATATATCAAGCTTGGAGGTAAATAAATCACTAAAATGGATCTTGATAAAATAAAAGAAATATTTGAAACTTACTCAAAAAAAAAAGGATTTTCTGGTGTTGCACTAATAAGAGATGAGAAAGATGACTTATTTTCTTATGCTCACGGATATGCCCATAGAGGATTTAAAATTTTAAATACTCTTAAAACAAGATTTGATACTGCATCCATAACAAAGCTATTTACTTCATTAGGAATTTTTTTATTGATAGATAAAGGTCTCTTAAGTCTTCAAGATAAAGCACTAGATATCCTGCAACTACCTGAGTTAAAGAATTCGAAGATCTCAAATGAAATCACTATTTATCACTTATTAACCCACACATCCGGTATAGGTGACGATGCAGACGAAGAAGCAGGTGAATCCTATGAAGCTCTATGGATAGACAAGCCCAACTATTCAGTCAGAAAATTAATCGATTTCTTGCCTAATTTCATATACAAGGAACCAAATTTTAAACCAGGTGAAGGTTGCAGATACAACAATTGTGCTTATGTTTTACTAGGACTCGTAATAGAAAAATTGTCTAAAAAAATATACCAAGACTTCATTGAAGAAAATATATTTTTAAAATTAGGAATGAAAAACTCGAATTTTCTTTCAATGGATGATGTCAATGAAAATGCTGCTGAAGGTTACACATACTTGAATGAAAACACTTTCAAAAAAAATATTTATTCATATCCACCTATAGGTACTTCCGATGGTGGTGCTTATTCCACTGTACATGATCTGGATATTTTCATTCGCAAAATACTACATGGCGAATTTTTAAAGCGAGAGTTAACTGATGAAATATTAAAACCAAAGGAACTCTATAGAAAAAAAGAGCTGTCCTCAAGATTCATGGGATATGGATTTGAATTTGAGTTATCAAATGATGATAATAAGACAATATTCATAACTAAAGACGGTAGCAATGCCGGAGTAGCATGTGTATTAAAATATTACCCTAAATCTAATGTTACCTTCACGATATTATCAAATGTAGATTGTTGTAATATATGGGCTTTATCCGAGGAAGCAGAAAAAAATATTACTTAAACATTTTCATTATTTTTGAATCAAATTAACTGATTTTTTTGATTATTTTTAATTGACAATATGCTTTGATATTATTATAATAAAACAAGCAGTGGCGGAGATTATTCCTCCACGTCTCAATATAGAGATGTGAAGGATTTTTTTGTATTATTAAATTGTTAAAGTTGCATAGACTATTTTAAAGATAATTTCTGTCATAAAAATTTAAGGAGGTTATAGTAATGAGTAAAAGAAAAATAATATGTTTAATATTGACAGCATTTATGATTATTACTGCAGCAGGTTGTGCTAATACTGCTAATGAACCATCAAGTGGAAATACTACTAATCAGCCATCAAACGAAAATACTACTAATCAGCCATCAGGTGGAGATACCATTAAAATCGGTCTAAACTATGAACTCACTGGTGCAGTTTCTCAATATGGCAATGCTTGCTCTGAAGGAATTGAACTTGCAGCAAAAGAAATCAATGCATCAGGCGGAATAAATGGCAAACAAATTGAGCTTATTAAAGTCGATAATAAATCTGATAATAATGAATCAATGAACGTTGCAACTAGACTCGCTACTCAGGATAAAGTAATTGCAATCCTTGGACCTGCAACATCAGGTGCTTTTAAGGCTACAGCTTCGGTAGCTGAATCATATAAAGTTCCAGTTATCTCTTGTTCTTCAACAGCTAATGATGTTACCGTACAAGATGGAAAAGTAAAAGAATGGGTTTTCCGTACTTGTTACAGCGATAATTTTCAAGGAAGTGTTATGGGTTCTTTTGCATATAGTGATTTAAAAACCACAAAAGCAGTGATTTTATCCGATAAAGGAAATGATTACTCACAAGGATTAAGTGATAGCTTTAAAAAATCCTTTGTAAATCTATCTGGAACAATAGTTGCTGAAGAGTATATCACAGAAACCGATACTGATTTTAGCCCAGTGCTTACTAAAATTAATGGTATGGATTTTGATGTCCTATATCTACCAACTTACTATGAAACTGCTGGACCAGTCATAAAACAAGCTAGAGCAATAGGCATGGATGTTCCTATCCTTGGTGCTGATGGATATGACTCAGAAACAATAGTTGACTTAGCTGGCAGCAAAGAAGCTTTAAACAATGTTTATTTTACAAATCACTATTCATCACAAGATACAAGCCCTGAAGTTGTGAAATTCGTGAGCGACTTTAAAGCTGCAAAAAGTCAAGAACCTAACGGATTTAATGCTCTTGGTTATGATTTAATGTACTTTACAGCTGATGCTATAAAGCGTGCTGGATCAACAGATACAACAGCTATTAAAGATGCCCTTGCTTCAACAAAGGATTTTGAAGGTGTAACTGGAACATTCTCAATTGATGAAAATCATGACCCTCTTAAGAGTACAGTTGTAATCGAGTTTAAAGATGGAATACAAACATTCCGCGCTAAAGCTGGCGTATAAATAGTTCAAAAATAAGGCAGTGCAATCTAGGAGGAAATATATGGAATATATAATTCAACAACTCATTAATGGTCTTTCAATAGGCAGCATTTATGCTCTTGTAGCTTTAGGCTATACTATGGTCTATGGCATAATAAAACTCATCAATTTTGCTCATGGAGATATACTAATGGTTGGTGCCTATGCAGGCTATATTTCCTCCACTGTATTTAAATTGCCTCTTTTGCCATCAATCGTCATCTCCATGATATTTTGCCTATTGCTTGGTGCTATCATTGAAAAAGTTGCATATAGTCCCTTAAGACATGCACCGCGTATTACTCTTCTGATCACTGCAATAGGAGTTTCATTCTTACTTGAATATGTGATGATGTACTTTTTTAAGTCAGATGCACGTACTTATAATCCAGATTTTTTTATAACAGGAAGTTTTTTTGTTGGTAATGTTCGTATCCCACTGAATCAGCTTTTTATCATGACTTGTACTTTAATACTTATGCTTGCACTTAACCTGATTATTAAAAAAACAAGAATGGGCAGAGCAATGAGAGCAGTTTCATCGGATAGAGATGCTGCTCTTTTAATGGGAGTAAGTGTCGATAAAACCATATCTTTTACTTTTATGCTTGGATCAGCTCTTGCTGGTGTAGCTGGTGTTATGTATGGTGCTGTTTTTAAAATAAGTCCTTTAATGGGTATGCAACCTGGAATCAAAGCATTTGTAGCAGCAATTTTTGGAGGAATTGGCAGCGTGCCTGGGGCAATGCTTGGTGGCATTCTTCTAGGTATTATTGAAACAATGGTCAGCGTATATATCTCAAGCTCCTTTAAGGATGCAGCTGCTTTTGCTATTTTAATAATCATACTTTTAGTTAGACCAAACGGCTTGCTCAGAAAAAATAACAGGGAGAAGGTGTAGGCATGGAATTTATTAAAGAACAAAAAAAAATGCTTATTGGACTTGGGATGTGTATATTGCTATATGCAATAATGAAAATATTCATGCATACTGATATCAATATCATCGGTCCATTTTATCTCGTTGTTATACAAAAGATTTGCATAGATGCTATGTTAGCACTTGGTTTAAACTTGATAACAGGCATAACAGGACAGTTTTCTTTAGGTCATGCAGGTTTTATGGCGATTGGAGCGTATACAGTTGGATTGATGCATAAAGTAATTCCTATCAGCCTCGATACAAATATTTTTATTATACTCTTTATTATACTCATTGCAACCATTGCTGGTGGTATTTTTGGTGTATTTATTGCTATTCCTACTGTTAGACTGAGAGGTGATTATCTAGCAATTGCAACCCTTGGATTTGCTGAGATTATTCGCATTACAATTCAAAATGTCAACCAAGGTTTTTTAGGAGGTTCTTCAGGTCTTTTAGGCTGGGCAAAATATACAAATTTTGAATTGGTATTTTTTGGACTTATTCTATGTTATTTAGTGTGTTATAATTTCATCCATTCATCTTTCGGAAGAGCTTCGATTTCAGTTCGAGAGGATGAAATTGCTGCTGAAACCATGGGTGTTGCTCTTACGAAAACAAAACTCATAGCATTTACAATTGGAACCATGATGGCAGGATTTGCTGGTGCTTTGTATGCTGGAAATGTTGGATTTATTGCTCCAAAAGATTTTGGTTTTTTAAAATCAATTGAGATTTTAATGATAGTTGTAATTGGAGGGCTTGGTAATATAAATGGTACCATCATAGCTGCCATAGTCGTAAACTTGGTTTCAACTTGGCTTCAAGACTATGCTGAACTGAGAATGATAATTTATGCACTCGTCCTCATATTGATCATGTTGTTTAAATCTGCGGATTCTAAGTTCTTTAGAATGGCAAGAAACTCTCTTGGACAGTTTTTTCAAAGAGTGAAGCCATAGGGGGTAAGATTTTATGATCATGCTTAAAGTCGATAATCTTTATAAAAGCTTTGGTGGTTTAAAAGCAGTTACAGATGTTAACATAAATATAAATAAGGGTGAACTCGTTGGTTTGATTGGACCAAATGGCGCAGGAAAGACTACAATATTCAACATGTTCACAGGGGTCTATATACCTACTTCAGGTAATATTGAATTCGCAGATGAAAATGGAAATTTAAAAGCATTAAAGGGAATGAAACCTAATGTCATAGCAGAACGCGGAATTTCCCGTACTTTTCAAAATATAAGGCTCTTTAAAGATATCTCAGTATTAGATAATTTGAGGATATCTATGCATAAAAGCATTAAGCACAGTTTATTAGAAGCTCTTTTTAGATTGCCTAGATATAGAAAAGATGAAGAAGATATATATGAAAAATCCATGGAACTTTTAAGATTTGTTGATCTTGCTGAAAAAAAGGAGAATAAAGCAAGGAATTTATCCTATGGTGAGCAGAGAAAGCTCGAAATCGCAAGAGCAATTGCTACTGAAGCGAGGATGATCTTTCTTGATGAGCCTGCAGCAGGAATGAATCCGAGTGAAACCGATGAGTTAGGGCATTTAATATTGAAACTTCAAAAAAAATATGATCTCACTATCATGCTCATTGAACATGACATGAAATTTGTGATGAAACTATGCAAGCGAATCTATGTATTGGATTTTGGGTCTGTTATAGCTGAAGGTTCTCCTGAGGAGATTAAAAGAGATAAACGAGTTATTGCAGCATATCTAGGTGAAGATCGTTAAATATGGAGGGATAAAATTGTGTTTACAATCAAAAATTTAAATGTCTATTACGATAAAATTCATGCCTTGCACGATTTTTCCATTCATATAGGTGAAGGCGAAATCATAACTTTAATTGGTTCAAATGGTGCTGGCAAAAGTACGACTTTAAGAGCTATATCTGGCTTAATACCTGTATCTTCTGGCAGCATCACTTTTTTAGGAAAAGATATAACAAACGCTGCTCCTGTAAACGTAGTTAAAATGGGAATAAGCCAAGTGCCTGAAGGACGCAGGATATTTCAGGATATGACTGTATTTGAAAATCTTCAGATGGGATATTTTCTTAGGAAAGATAAACTTGAAATAAAAAAGGACATTGAAGAAATGTATGAGAGCTTTCCAATTTTACGTGATCGTAAAAATCAACTTGCTGGAACTCTTTCAGGAGGAGAGCAACAGATGCTGGCAATGGCAAGGGCTTTGATGAATAGACCAAAGCTTTTTCTTCTCGATGAACCTTCCATGGGTCTTTCCCCAGTACTTGTACAAGAAGTTTTTAATCTCATACAGAAAATCAATCAGAGAAAAACAACTGTATTGCTTGTAGAACAAAACGCTAATCTTGCTTTATCCATAGCACATAGAGGCTATATCTTAGAACATGGCAATTTAATACTTTCAGGAAAAGCTTCGGAACTCTTAAACAATGAAGATGTAAAAAAAGCCTATCTTGGTGGATAAAATTTATTTGCCTAAGTTAATGCCCTGATGATTTTCACACCAAGGCATTTTTTCCGTTATTAAGAAATCTTAAAAATATGAGTCAATATATATTATGTAAATTATTTTTAAAAAGTTACTGAAATTATAAATATTTATTATATTTTTTTATAAAAATGCCCTAATAGTTATCATTAGGGCATTTTTAGTATTATAATCTTTGAACGTTTACAGCTTGCAATCCTTTTTCAGAGGTAATAGTATCATATGTAATACTCTCACCTTCATGTAAGTCTTTATCGTGTCCATTTTCTTTGATTTGAGAGTGATGCACAAAGACATCTTCCCCATCACTTCCAGAAATAAAACCATAGCCTTTTCTGCTATTATACCATTTAACGGTACCTGTATAACTCATAACTTCACTCCTAAAATATATTCAATGATATTATTTCCTTTTCTATAAAATTCATTCCTATAAATAAAAAAATAAGGATGCAACATATGCTACATCCTTATCATAAATTACTAAGATTATAGTATTGAATTAGCTGCAAATTTCTTATACATTTCTAAGTTTTGTCTTGCATCCTCTTCAGTTTTTTGGAATAAAATTTCAGATTCTTCTGGGAATTCTTTAGCAAGAGCTGCGTATCTTACTTCACCCATTAGAAAATCTCTAAATGATTCCTTTGGTTCTTTGGAATCTAAAATAAATGGGTTCTTCCCTTCTTTTTTCAAATCTGGATTATATCTGAATAATGACCAATAACCACATGCTACTGCATTTTTAGCCTCTAATTGAGTGCATCCCATTCCATTCTTTATCCCATGAGCTATACATGGTGCATAAGCTATAACAACTGATGGTCCTTTATGGCTTTCCGCTTCTATAATAGCCTTAAGAGTTTGAGCTTGATCTGCTCCCATTGCAACTTGCGCAACATAAACATATCCATAGCTCATAGCCATTAAGCCTAAGTTTTTCTTTTTAATTCTCTTTCCTTGAGCTGCAAATTTTGCAATAGCTGCAGTTGGAGTTGATTTTGATGACTGTCCTCCGGTATTTGAGTAAACTTCAGTATCGAGGACTAATATATTGACATCTTCACCAGCAGCTATTACATGGTCAAGACCTCCATAACCTATATCATAAGCCCAACCATCTCCACCAAACATCCACTGGCTCCTCTTAACTAGATAATCTCTATTTTCATATATATCTTCTAATTTAGGATTACCAGCTTTTTCTTTTTCTAAACCAGCAATCAATTTATTCGCTCTATCTCTTGTATTTTCACCATTAGAAAAATTATCTATAAAGTCACGTAGTAAAGCCTTTAATTCCGAAGATATATCTTCTTCTAATAGTGAAATAGCTATATCCTTTAATCTATTTCTGACTTGAGTAGTTCCTAAGAACATTCCTAACCCATACTCTGCATTATCTTCAAACAATGAGTTAGCCCATGCCGGACCATGTCCTTGAGCATTTTTAGTATATGGAATTGATGGTGCGCTTGCTCCCCAGATTGATGAACAGCCTGTAGCATTCGCTATCATCATTCTATCTCCAAAAACCTGAGTTACAAGCTTGGTGTAAGGAGTTTCTCCACAACCTGCACATGCTCCTGAAAACTCAAGAAGAGGAGTTTCAAATTGAGATCCTTTTACAGTTGTTACTTTCATCGGATTTGGCTTCTTTGAAAGAGACAATGAATACTCAAAATTCTTTTGCTCTTCATAATGCTTTTCAATTGGTTCCATAACCAAAGCTTTTTTAGGTGATGGACAAACCTGAGCACAGTTTCCACATCCGGTACAATCTAAAACAGAGACGTTTATTCTGAATTTATTGCCCTTCGATCCTATAGCATCTTTACATTCAAAACCTTCTGGTGCATTTTTAACTTCTTCTTCATTTATTAAAGATGGTCTGATGACTGCATGTGGGCACACATATGAACATTGATTGCATTGAATACAATTGCTGCATATCCATTTAGGTACATTTACAGCTATCCCACGCTTTTCATAAGCAGATGTTCCCGCTTCAAACGTTCCATCTTCTCTTCCGGCAAATGTCGATACAGGAAGCTTATCTCCCTCTTGTTCGTTCATAGGTATGAGAACCTTTGAAATAAACTCAGGAATTTCCTTTTCCTCTTTTTTGTCATCATCTAAATCAGCCCATTCAGGATTTACTTCTACTTTAATCAAAGAATTTATGCCCTCATCTATAGCAACATAGTTCATATCTATGATGTTTTGACCTTTTTTGCCATAAGACGCTATAACACCTTCTTTTAAATACTTAATAGCTTCTTCAAAAGGCATAACATCTGAAATCTTAAAGAAAGCCGATTGCATTATCATATTTATTCTTCCGCCAAGACCTATTCTCTGAGCAATATCAACTGCATCAATGATATAAAAATCGATGTCGTTTTTAGCCAAATATTTTTTGATTTTGTTTGGAAGTTTTTCATCCAATTCTTCCTTTTTCCAAGATGTATTTAATACAAAGCTGCCATTTTTCTTAAGTCCATGAAGGATATCATATTGATATACATAGGATTGATTATGACAAGCTATGAAATCAGCATTATGTATCAAATATGGTTTTTTAACTGGATTTTTCCCAAATCTAAGGTGAGATATGGTTACTCCACCTGATTTTTTGGAATCATAGGCAAAATATGCTTGAGCATACATATCTGTGTGGTCACCTATTATCTTAATAGCTGTTTTATTAGCTCCAACTGTACCATCAGATCCGAGTCCCCAGAATTTACACTCCTTCATTGAAGGTAAATCTAATTCTAAACTCTCAGTTTTTAATGAGAGATTTGTCACATCATCTTCAATACCGATTGTGAATGTTTTTTTAGGATTTGCACTTTCTAATTCATCAAATACAGCTTTAATCTGATCTGGAGTTGTGTCTTTTGAACCAAGTCCATATCTGCCTCCAATTATTAAAGGAAGATCTTTTTTAAGGCTTCTTGCAAATGCATTAACAACATCTAGATATAAAGGTTCACCTAGAGATCCTGCCTCTTTCGTTCTATCCAAGACAGCTATTTTATTGACAGTTTCAGGTATATATTTTAGAAAATGTTCTATTGAAAAAGGTCTGTATAAATGAACTGTTAAAGCTCCTACCTTATCACCCTTATCATTTAAATAATCAACCACTTCATTGATAGTCTCACAGACTGAACCCATAGCTATGACGATTTTTTCAGCATCTAAAGCTCCATGATAATTAAATAGATGATAATCCTTGCCAGTTAATTTATTGATCTCTTGCATGTAGTCTTCAACGATTTGCGGCAGATTTAAATAGAACTTATTTGCGGCTTCTTTTCCTTGGAAATAAATATCAGGATTTTGAGCTGTACCTCTTGTTACAGGATGATCTGGATTTAAAGCTCTTCTTCTAAATTCATTTAATGCATCCTGATCTATTAATTTTGCTAAATCATCATATTCTAAGACTTCAACACTCTGTAATTCATGAGAAGTTCTAAATCCATCAAAGAAGTTTATAAAAGGAACCCTTCCCTTTATTGCTGAAAGATGAGCTACACCACTTAAATCCATTACCTCTTGAACGCTAGACTCGGCAAGAAGCGCACAACCTGTTTGCCTCGTAGCCATAACATCTTGATGATCTCCAAAAATTGAAAGGGCATGTGCTGCGACAGCTCTTGCAGAAACGTGGAAAACTCCAGGTAATAATTCTCCTGCGATTTTATACATATTAGGGATCATGAGTAGAAGTCCTTGGGATGCTGTATATGTTGTGGTTAAAGCACCTGCTTGCAGACTGCCATGAACTGCTCCAGCAGCACCTGCTTCTGATTGCATTTCTATGATTCTAACAGATTGATCAAAGATATTTTTCTTGCCTTGCGAAACCCATTCGTCTACATTTTCTGCCATATTTGATGATGGAGTAATAGGATAAATTGCCGCAACATCTGTAAATGCATAGCTAACATAGGAAGCCGCAGCATTTCCATCCATGGTTTTTAATTTTGCCATTATAAAATCCCTTCCTTTTAATATTAACATTATAATAATTTTTGTTTAATTATTAACAAGACCCAATCAAGTATACTATATTATAAAACAAATATTAAGTAAATGAAAATAGTAAAAAATATAATTATAATGATATCGATTTTGAAAATAAAATGCTGTTTATCACATCTAAAATCTTCTTTACTCCCTCACTGTTAGAAGCACTATTCATATTTTTTATGTAAAAATCCCTATTATTATATGTTTCATTGACACTAGAAATAAATCTCTCAACGGTCAAATCCTCTTCCAATAAAACAGCACTATACCCCTTTTTCTCAAAACTCCTCGCGTTTAAAATCTGATCTCCTCTAGATGCTTTTTTCGAAAGAGGAATTAAAAGATTTGGCTTGTTTAACGCGAGTATTTCAAATATTGAATTAGATCCTGCTCTAGAAACGATTATATCAGCTAAAGCCATGATATTTGGAAGTTCACCTTTTAAATATTCATACTGTCTATATCCTTGCATATTATTTAATTCTTTATCCAAATTGTTTTTACCACATAGATGAACTACGTTGAATTTATTCAAAATTTCTTCAAGACTCTCCCTTAGAATTGAATTGAGTTTAACTGAACCTTGACTTCCCCCCATTAAAAGGAGAGTAGGCTTCTTATGTTTAAACCCACAAAACTCCTCTCCAAGAAGTCTGCTTCCATTTTTCAATTCATCCCTAATAGGCGAACCAGTCAACACAGCTTTTTTACTTCCAATTTTATTGTAACATTCCTCAAAAGTGACGCAGACTTTTTTGCAAAATTGAATACAAATTTTATTAGCAAGACCAGGAGTTATATCTGATTCATGAAGCACAACAGGTATTTTATTAAAGTATGCTGCAATGACAACAGGTACTGAAACAAAACCACCTTTAGAAAAAACAATATCAGGTTTTTCTTTTTTTATGATATTATTTGCCTCAATAAACCCTTTTATAACCTTAAATGGGTCCGTAAAATTTTGAATAGAGAAATATCTTCTGAATTTACCAGTTGAAATTTCATAGTATTTGATCTTTGATTCATTTACTAAACTCTTTTCAATGCCATTCTTAGAACCGAGATATATAATATCAAAATCATCTTTAAAATGCGGAAAAAGTGCAATATTAGGCGTTACATGCCCTGCAGTACCACCACCAGTAAATAAAATTTTCTTTTTCATTAAAATCTCCCCTTTTTAAAAAAATAAATAATTTATTGATTTAGAGGAACTATAATATAAATACTTCATATAAAAAGAATGCTCATATTATTTAAAACTATTATACCATATTATATTTAAGTTTAAATTTTATTTATATTACATTTTTTGTTATATTTTCCTGAATTTTTCTCAAATATTTTTTGTCGAATTTGGATAAGCTATTTTTGAACACGAAAAAAGGAGGTTGATTTTAAATGGCTAAGAGAATAGCAGTTCCAGAAGCAAGAGGAGCAATGGAGCAATTTAAAATGGAAACAGCTAACGAATTAGGAGTTAACTTTTCTAGCTATAATGGAGACTTAACTGCTAAGCAATGCGGCAGTGTTGGTGGAGAAATGGTTAAAAAAATGGTAGAAGCTTATCAAAATAATAAAAAATAATAAAATTTTATATAGTATGCTTTCTAAGGAGGATTTTACGTGGCAGAGTATAAAACAACCAAACATGCAAAAAATTCTAGTGTACAAATGGAAATATCAAACGAGTTAGAAGCTACGTATTCTGACTATCATGGAGACTCTACTGCTACACAATGCGGTTCACTTGGTGGAGAAATGATGAAGAAAAAAATGAAGCATACAAAGAGATAAGATTTAATAATTTTCTAGGAGGAACTTTAATAAATGAAAAATAAAGAAAATAAAAATGCCATGGAACAATTCAAAATGGAAACTGCCAATGAAGTAGG
>JGI20171J29575_12612156_pt1 | contig 12083 bp, 17 predicted proteins | sample TergutNc150P4_FD_29575 | JGI IMG/M metagenome (IMG submission 29575)
ATTGCGAGGAATGCGCCCCAGAAGCCAGAAAAACGGCTGGGAAGCAGTGGAGTTCGGAATATTACCAGCAACAAAAGGTAAAAAAGGGGCTGTCAGCTTAATAACTGCCCTGTATTGTATTAACTGTCCGCAAAGTCTGTCCCACAGATTTGTCCCAACGCTCAGGTAGGATAATCAGGCAGGGTAATGAAAACCCGGAAGTGGAGATATTCCGTTATGTTACGGAAGGAACTTTCGACAGCTACCTTTATCAGCTTGTAGAAAACAAGCAGAAATTTATTGCTCAAATTATGACGAGTAAAACACCTGTCCGAATTGCTGAAGATGTTGACGAAACGGCATTGTCTTACGCCGAAATTAAGGCTTTGGCAACCGGAAATCCGCTGATAATTGAAAAATGCCAGCTTGAAATGGATGTAAACAGGCTGAAAATTCTGCAAGCCGGCCATTTGAGCCAGAAATACGCTCTGGAAGATAGCATATTGAAAGAATATCCGCAGGCAATAAAACGGCTAACCGGACGGATTGCAGGTTACAAAACCGATATCGAAACTGTGGCAAAACATCCGGCAGATAATGATTATTTCCCACCAATGAAAATCGGTGGGATTTCTTATGCCGAAAAAACAGAAGCCGGCAAGGCAATTATCGAAGCCTGCAAATCAATGACTTCTCCTGATCCTGTGCCATTGGGCGAATACAGGAGCTTTGCAATGGTGCTGTCATTCGACAGCTATGAAAAAGAATACCGTATTACGCTTTCCGGTGCGCTTTCTCATACAATCAGGTTAGGCTCTGATATTCACGGCAATATTACCCGTATTGACAATGCTTTAGAAAGTCTTGCTTCATCGCTCCCCAAATGTGAAAACAAACTTGAAGAGATAAAAACGCAGCTAAAAACAGCGCAAAGCGAAGTGTCGCGCCCGTTTCCGCAGGAGGCAGAGTATGCGGAAAAATCCGCACGGCTAAGTGAACTCAATGTTCTGTTAAATATGGATGAAAAGGATCATGAGATTTTCGATGCCGAGCCGGACGAGGGTGATATTGAACCAACACGAAAAACGCCAGGGCGGGAGCGGTGATGAGTCTTGGCTTATATAAAAAACAACACTCTGTGACTTAGATGTAGAAAAGCAAAATTGTCACTAACATAAGCGGCACTGGTAATGTCAAGTGTCGCTTATATGTTGGTGATAAACTTGTAAAATGATTCTTTCAATTTTAAGTAAATCGTATTATAATGAACTTGTACTTTAATGGGGACTGCGATGTAAAAGATATATATTTTAGGAGCGGATTTTATGTCAGAAATAATTAGGCATGACGTAAACGAAGAGTGGGCACACGCTGGTATGGTTGAAGCAGGGGATTTTGTCTTTATAAGTTATTGTGTCGGTAATATTGGTCAGCCAATCGAAAATCAAATCAACGGCGCTTTTGACCATTTATGCGAGAGGTTGAAATCTATCGGGTTAACATTAGAATCAGTAGTTAAATTGGATGCTTTGTTTAGAGATGTTTGGAATATTCCTGTAATGGAAAAAATCATAAAAGAGCGGTTTAACGGTAAATATCCTGCACGAAAATCAATCCAGACAGAATTTGCACATCGCGGCGGAGAAGAAGGCCTGCTTTTTCAGCTTGATGCCATTGCGTATATGAGAAATCAACGCCACCTTTAAAATAAGTGAAAGAGAAGAGGGAGATCCATGAAGTATTTTTTGGAACCTATTTATTTAACTGATTGGAATATATTTAGTGAAGTTTGTAGTTTTTCTTATGAAGAAAATTTTTATGCTACCAAGGAAATGGAAATTGGAAATATGGTATTTTTTTATGTTACAAAAAATAATGAAGATAAAATACTCAGTGGAATATATGGAAATAGCATTGTTATAAATAGTCCATATATTAACAAAAATGATAGATATGTTGTTGATATTAAAATTAAATATATACGATTTGATGAACCGATTTTGGATTTCGATATTTGCATGAAATATTTGAAGCAAGTTAGTTCTGTACATAGAATTGAAGATGCAATTATGGTAGAATTAATGAAAACAAACCTAGCTCGAATATTATGACTAGAGTGTCAAAACTATTCCCTCCAGATGCGTATCGTCATTTTGCACAAAAACAGACCTTATTTGAGTTTGAAAAAGGCGGTTAATTAGCTAAAACATATGATATTATTGTGCGAAATGACGGCTAGAGTTTATTGAATACAGTTTTGACACTTAAGCTATATTATAGATTAACAACTATTATTATATATAATATATCTTAAAGAAAGTAGGTACACGATTCATGAAAGTCGGAGCAGAAAACGAAAAATTAGAATTTAAGAAAACCACCGCCGAGCTTAAAGAAGGAGTTATCTCCATGGTATCCATACTGAATAAGCACGGCTGCGGTGAATTATATTTTGGCATCCGCAACGACGGAATGGTACTGGGGCAGATGGTGTCTGACAAAACTCTGCGTGAAATCAGCCAAGCGGTGTCAAATCGCATTGAGCCTAAATTGTACCCGAAAATCGAATTAGTCTACCTTGACGATAAACAATGCGTCCGCATTGAATTCGGCGGGGACGAAATGCCGTATTTCGCCTATGGACGGGCATATATTCGCGTTGCTGACGAAGATAAGTTGATGTCTCCCGCTGAGTTGGAGGATTTTATCCTCAAAAAGAACGCGGGACGAGGATCTTGGGATAGTAGTCTTTCCGACAAAACCGTTGCTTATGTGGACGAAAATGTGTTAAAGGAATATCTGGAACGGGCGAATCAGGCAGACCGGATTGATTTCACATATACTACCAAAGAAGATGTGCTGCGCAGACTTGACCTGATAGTCGACGGGAAACTGAAAAACGCCGCGAACGCACTTTTTGTGGGATGGTGCTTGAGGTTCAAATGGCGATATTCGCCGGAACCGAGCGCCTTACATTCAATGACATTCAAAGGGAAAGCGGTAGTGTCACCAATTTGGTTAAAACCGCTGAACGGTATATTCGCAGCAATATCCGTTGGCGTGTGGTGCTTGACGGTTCTTTGCAGCGCAAAGAGATTCCCGAAATTCCAATGGATGCCGTGCGCGAGGCAATTATAAATTCATTTTGCCACAGGGATTACAAATCATCGCAGAATAACACGATCAGCATTTACAGCAACCGTGTAGAAATTTATAACCCAGGCACATTTCCGGATGGTTTGACACCGGAAGATTTTATTGATGGCAGTGAACTGTCGGTCAAGCGTAACCCGTTGTTGGCGCAACTTTTGTATTACGTTAAAGACATTGAGAGCTTCGGAACTGGTTTGAAGAGAATTACTGCCGCTTGCGATGCAGCCGATGTTAAAGTTGAGTTTCAAATGCTCAAAAAAGGCTTTGCCGTTGTGTTTTATCGCGATGACGGACAGCTTTACACCGACGGTGATGTCGGTGTAAACGTCGGTGTAAATGAGGTGCAGCAAAAAATATTGAGATTATTATTGGAAAATCCGCATTTAACCGCACAACAACTTAGCGATCATATTAAAATAACAAAACGCCGAATTGAATCAAATATCAAGTCTTTAAAGGAATTGAATTTAATTGAACGTGTAGGATCGGACAAAAATGGTCATTGGATTGTAAAACAAAAAGAAACCTAATTGCGGCCACTACCACACTATTAAAAAGGCTGATTGCATTAGTATGTATGGTTATATTTCAGTTTTTAAGTAATAAATTAAACTACAATTACAGTTGGTACTGGCTTAAAACCAGCACCGCTTTACATAGCCGTCCGGCGTAAAAACCGGGTGGCTTTTTCAATTTCAGGAGGTGATTTATCTATGCCATATATCGAACCGGAGGTGATTTTACAAGCCAAGAAAATGAATTTACTGACTTACCTCCAAAACTACGAACCACAGGAGCTTGTTCATATTTCCAGCGATGTCTATTGCACTAAAACGCACGACAGTTTAAAAATCAGTAACGGTAGGTGGTGCTGGCACAGCAGGGGAATTGGTGGGCGCAGCGCATTGGATTACCTTATAAAAGTAAGTGATATGAGTTTTACCGAAGCGGTAGAACGGATTACTGGACGGGCGGCAGCAATGCCGCCTGTTTTTGCATCTCAGGCGAAACAGCAAAAACGGAAAGAATTTGTGTTACCAAATGCCAATTGTTCCACTACTCAAATGATGAATTATCTTACAGGGCGTGGAATTGATGTGGAAATTTTGAATTATTGCATGAAAACGGGGCGGTTATATGAAAGTTATCCGTATCACAATGCTGTATTTGTTGGTATGGATGAAAAAGGAATGCCCCGCTATGCTGCATTACGTGGGGAGGGGTTTATGGGTGAAGCTGCAGGAAGCGATAAACATTATTCGTTCAGTATCCCTTCAAAAACGGGCAGCGATACCTTGAACCTGTTCGAATCGCCTATTGATTTGCTTTCCTATGTGACATTGTTAAAGTTGTACCGTCAGGACTGGCAACGAGAAAATTTGCTGTCGCTGTCCGGCGTGTATCAGCCAAGGAAAAATACAAAAGAAACAGCCATCCCCGCAGCGTTGGAACGATTTTTGCAAACCCATCCTAATGCCCGAAAAGTCATCATGCGTTTTGACAATGACGAAACCGGGCGGCTTGCTGAACAGACCATACGGGCAGTGTTACCGAACAGCTATGAAATCATAAGCAAACCACCGCCCTGCGGCAAGGACTACAACGATTATCTCTGTGACCGCTTGGGATTCCCCCGGACGCAGAGCAAAGAAAGGAGTCAGGCACGATGAAAAAGTATGATGTAAAAATCAGAGAAATCCTCGAAATGACCGTGACGGTGGAAGCTGCAAGCGCAGCACAGGCGCGGGAAATTGTAGAACGCGATTATAAACGTTGCGACTATGTTTTGAACGCCGACCACTTTACGGGAGTGACCTTTACCATCCCGCCACAAAAAAATTATGAAAGGCAGTAAACTGACATGAAATATGTATTTACTTTCAGTGAAATTAATTACGGGCGAATCGAAATTGAGGCTGACCATCAACCAATCAACAGCGAAATAATTGAACAAATTTTAGCAGGTATGGCAGAGTATAACGAAGTTGACTTCACTGATTTTAAGCTCATTGAAACCGAAAAAACAAAGCCGAATAGAGAGCATCAGCACGAACGATGACATTTCTTTTTCGGATTGTGAGCCTTTGAAAACACGAGCTTTCGAAAGACACTAATACTTGCAAGCATCGCCTTTGGATAGCCAAAGGCACTTGTTAGGGAGGTTCCATCCCTAATACCCTTGTGATAATGAAAACTTTTTCACAATACCCGCATTCTAATACAAATTCAAGCCATGATGCAGAAAACAGATACACCATAAAATGGTATCCGCTATAAGTATCTTCTTACACTTTTTATATAACTAAGATAGCGTTCACCAAATTCTTTTTTACACCATTTTTCCTCTGCAATAATTATCCAATGTGATGATATTTGAAATACAATCAGTATTGCAAGTAATACCAAAGACTGTGTGAGAAACACGCAGCCAAGGAAATAAAGAAAATATGCGATGTACATTGGATTACGGGATATACGGTAAAGCCCATTGAGATTTATGCCACTGTCAGAAGGCGTTGAAAAATTTACCGTGGACACAACACACAATAAAATCCCACTCATGTATATTGCCAAACCAATCAAGAACCATAGCATGTCAACCTTGACAGGGCAAAATACTGGATAGATTAAAAGTGCTGCCGTAGAAATCTGATAAAGGTAATATGCTATTTTTCCTTTTCCCTGCATTGAAGGGGTAAACGCGGCACGCTTTAGCGCATCTCTATTAAGCAGCGCCAATAAGCCATATCTTATCAAAAACAGCGGCAGTATCAAGAAAAAACCGTTCACGTTAATCTCCTTTACTAATTCAACGTCTGAAAAGAAGTTATATATTTTTATGATAAATGGTCTTTTTATTATACTTCAACTTTGCCCGAAAAACAACGACATTGACGGCATTTATCATGGGCATTTTCACCAGCGCATTTTTCGGAATTTGATTTGTAAACCTATTTCAATTAATAAAAAGGAGCTTAAACATGAGAAAGCGCAATATACAAATCATTACAAGGCTGGATAGAGACGAACACCAGCGTTTAAAAAAAATCGTTAACAAATCGGGACTAACACAGGAGGCCTATGTCCGTCATCTTATCAATGGCCTTCTCCCCACCGACATTCCCCCACCCGACTACTATTCCATGATAAAAGAACTTCATGCTATCGGAACAAACCTCAATCAGATTGCTCAAAAGGCTCATGTGCTGAACGTACTGGATATAAAAAGATACGATCAAAATGTTGCTGCGCTGAACAAAGCCGTTATCGAAATTACAAATGCCGTCATGCTGCCACGGAAATTGGATTTATCAGATGAACAAAATTCTGTCAAAACATTTTCCGGGTTAAGTGACTGATGGCCATAACCTCAATTTGGAGCGTCAAAGGATGGCTGGGTAAAGTCGTGGTATATGTTGAGAATCCGGATAAAACTGAAAACCCGGCATACTTTGAGAAACAGGGCATGACGGTTACTCAAACTCAGGGACTTTCAGATGTTATAGATTACGCTTCCCAAACCAGAAAGACGCAGCTTACAAACGAAAACTCTGAAATTCTCCGGCACTATGTTACAGGAATTAATTGCCAACCGGACATTGCACGAGATGAAATGATGGCGGTTAAAAAGAAATTTGGAAAAGAAAACGGCGTTGTCGCCTACCATGGCATACAGTCTTTTTCTCCTGAAGACTTGCAATCTGCAGGAGGAAATCTGACACCTGACATGGCACATGAAATCGGTGTAAAACTCGCCAAAAGGTTATGGGGCGATAAATACCAAGTTATTGTCGCTACTCACCTTGATAAGGAAAACCATCTGCACTCCCATTTTGTTCTCAATACAGTTTCATGGGTAGATGGTATCCGCTATCACCGGACCGAAAAGGATTACTATAATATGCAGCAAGAATCTGATAAACTGTGTATTGAGTATGGGCTTTCGGTAATTAAGGAACCTAAACGCGGCAAATCCAAACACTACGGAGAATGGCAGGCAGAAAAAGAAGGCAAGCCCACCTATCGCGGAATGGTCAAAGCAGAAATAGATCAGGCAATCCGGGAGTCTATAACTGAGCGGCAGCTTTGGGATAACCTATATAAAAAGGGATGGCGTATTAAGTTTGGAAAAGACATTACACTGCGGCCTCCGGGAAAAGAGCACGGTTTGAAGTTATACCGAAATTTCGGTGAGGATTACTCCATTGAAAGAATCCGTAACCGCATACTGGCCAATACCCGCCCAAACCGCTGTATCATCCCACCAACCAAGCCGCCTAAAAAAGTGCGCTTCATTGGAATCCTGAAAAGGACCCGCAAGATCACAGGGCTTCGCGCTTTGTATTTTTCTTATCTATATAAAATGGGTGTTTTGCCAAAGAAGCGAACAGAATCACCGAACAGCGTGTATTTCCTGTTTCGTGAGGACATTCGTTTTATTCGAAATGTTTCAAAGGAAACGCGGCTTTTGGTAAACCACAAAATTGATACAATCGAACAGCTTATACATTACGGCAGGAGGTGAAATTATGTGATGATATAGAAAAACGTTCTGCAAATATGAAAGAAAAAATCTGCAAGGAAGCAGAAGATAAAAAATCCAGGACGAAGGAGTTGAAGAAAAGTGAACCATTCAGGCGACGCCGCTGAGCAAATCGTGAGAATGAGTTTAGAGGGTGTTGAGGTTGCCGCTAAAATTTCCGGTACAGCGGCAAAAGAAATCGCTGTCTTTTTGATAGCCGCACTAAAAAGCAAAAGTAAAAAGCTCAAGCTGAAGGGCAAGGCGCGGATGACGTCTATGCTTAAATCCGGTAAGGCACTTGAAATCTTTTCAGTCAAAGAACGCGATTTACAAAAATTCGCACAAGGCGCAAAACAGTACGGCATTGTCTACTGTGTTCTGCGTAACCGTAAAAATACGCCGGACGGTTTGTGTGACATCATGGTAAAAGCTGATGACGCACCTAAGATCAGCCGTGTTGTAGAACGCTTCAAATTTGCTGCTGTTGACAAAGCAAAAATTGAAAGCGAGATCGTCAAGGCTAAGGAAGAAAAAGCAAAAAATACGGAACCGGAATGCATTACTTGTTTTTGCAAAGAAGCCGTTGGCTTCCCGTATTGGGAGCTTTGATTATTGGAAAAGCCAAAAATGTTTTGTTAAACCGGGGCAAACCGCTATTTCTATTTTGGAACCGGGCAAGGAATACGAACGTAAGGACGGCAAAGGAACCGCAGTAGGCTACAATGTCAAAAAAGTATTTGATATTTCACAGGTTGATACCCGCAAATTAAGACAACCGGCACCGCCGCGCTATACTGAACGTCAGCTTTTGGGTGCGCTCATTTCCAAATACCCGATGAAAATTATAGGTGTGGATGAACTGCCTGATGGCTGCGGTGCAATGACCGACGTTGACGGCAGCATTCTTGTCCGCAAGGGCATGGAGTTTTCAAGCACTTTCCGTGCCGTAGCGTATGAAATGGCCGGCGCTGAATTGGCAACTGATCCCGAGCTGTCGCCGGAACAAGCGTTTTGCGCCTATTCCGCAACGTATCTGCTTTGCAAAAAATACGGCGTTGACACACAGGAGTTTAACTTTGGAGAGACGGACAGCGTGTTTGAGGGTATGGACGCGCAGGACATCAAGGGTGAACTGACACAAATCCGCGATGCCGCTGAAAATATCTCCAGCCGTATGGCGCGGCAGCTTAACACAACGGAAAAGGCGGCCAAAAATCAGGAAGTGAGGTAAATGCGTATGAAAGAAACCAAAGTTACTATCAAGCTTGACCCCTATGAGGAAAGCTTGGTGATAACGGCGCTCAATGATATGCGCAATAAGGAACTTGAAAAGCAGAAATTCACTGATGCTTTGGATGATTTGCTTTTAAAAATCCTCCATACCCCACAGCGGAAAGCGAGGGTACGGGATGAAACGCGTTAATATCAAATCACAGCTTATACTCTGCGCGTTCGGTTTAATACCCGTAGTGTGGGCAGCGTTAATTACAGCTCCTGCCAGTTCCGGAGGATTGCTTGAAATTATACAAAACTTGACGGCAGCATTAGATAACCCGTTAAAAATATTATGGTGCAGGGATAGTTTAAAAACTGTTCTTTTTTTTCTTGCAGCTTACGGCATGGGGATTGGGATTTACCTTTCCACCCGAAGAAACAAGCGGCCGCGGGAAGAACACGGATCGGCAAAATGGGGTGACGCGCAAAATGTAAACCGAAAATACGCAGACAAGAATTTTACCGAAAACAAATTGCTGACCCAAAATGTACGAATCGGGTTTGATGCTCATAAGCATAGACGTAATCTTAATGTATTAGTATGCGGCGGTTCTGGTGCAGGTAAAACCCGGTGCTATTGTAAACCAAATGCCATGAATTGTAATACCAGTATGATAATTCTGGATCCCAAAGGTGAAATAACAAGGGATGTTGGACACCTTTTGAAAACAAATGGTATGGATGTAAAAGTTCTTGACCTTATAAACATGGAACGGTCACATTGTTATAATCCCTTTGTGTATTTGCATGACGATAACGATGTGCAGCGTTTGGTGACGAACCTGTTTAAAAGCACGACACCGAAGGGAGCGCAAACACAAGATCCCTTTTGGGATACAGCGGCCAGTATGCTCCTGCTGGCTTTGACATTTTATCTGAAATATGAAGCGCCGCCGGATGAACAGAACTTTCCGATGGTCATGGAAATGCTTCGCGCCGGTGATGTCCGAGAGGATGATGATAACTATCAATCACCGCTTGACGAGCTTTTTGATAGGCTGGAAATGAAAAATCCGGATCATATCGCAATAAAATATTACCGCAATTACAGAAGCGGTTCCGCTAAAACCCTTAAATCTATTCAGATTACACTGGCAGCACGCCTTGAAAAGTTCAATCTTGAAAGCCTTGCCGCTCTTACTATCACTGATGAACTCAACCTTATGGATATTGGAGAGAAAAAGACAGCACTTTTCATTATTATCCCAGATAATGACAGTTCATTCAATTTCTTGGTCAGTATTCTCTACACCCAACTGTTCCAGCAGTTGTTCTACAGTGCAGACCACAGGCACGGAGGTTCGCTTCCTGTACACGTCCATTTTCTGATGGATGAATTTGCGAATGTTTCCCTTCCCGATGACTTTGATAAGATACTTTCTGTCATGCGTTCGAGGGGCGTTTCGGTCAGTATTATCCTACAAAATATAGCGCAGCTAAAGGCTTTGTTTGAGAAGCAGCATGAAAGTATTATAGGTAATTGCGACGAATTTATCTATCTCGGCGGAAATGAGCAAAGCACGCATAAATATGTATCTGAGTTGTTGGGTAAGGAAACTTTAGACACAAACACTTATGGAAAATCTACAGGGAGAAACGGCAATTATTCAACGAATTATCAAATTGCCGGGCGTGAGCTTTTAACGCCTGATGAGGTGCGGATGCTGGATAACCGTTACGCTCTGCTATTTATCCGCGGGGAACGCCCGATTCTTGATGAGAAATTCGATCTCCTGCGGCATCCGAACGTACATGGGACAGCTGACGGCAATTCTGAATGTTTCCAGCATGGTGCTGTTGCCGGATCAGTTGGGACTATTATCTTTGATGAAGATATTGATCCGGCCGGACTGCCGGAAATTGAATTTAAAGACATGGATTATGAGCTACTATCTGAGGAAGATTTAGAAAATTTATTGAATCAAAAGGGGGATTCATTCGATGAGGAAAAACAACAAACAAAAAAATAGACTTCCCATGCCGGACGGCATTAAAAAGAACTTTCGTATTTATACCGCTGTTATAATTGTTTTCATTCTGATAATGAGTTTGAGCTTAACGGTATTTGCAGCGGATGACCCGGTTGCCGTTGTAAATAATCTGAGTGAGTTTATTTTCGGAATTATCCGGGCAATTGGGCTTATTCTGCTTGGCTTCGGTATTGTGCAGGTTGGTCTAAGTTTAAAATCCCACGACCCCTCACAACGCGCCAATGGATTTTTGACCTTAGCTGGCGGCATAATCATAGCGTTTGCAAAAACCATACTCAATTTGATTACGGGAGGTTAATTATTATGCAGGACTATATAGATAAGTGCGCGTGTTATATCCATTCTTTGAAACGTGACGGGAAGAATGTTCTGGCAGAGGCTACTATTATCAAACGGCTTGGCGATAATGACTATCTGGCTGACTACAATGGTGTAAAATGTCATGCAATATTTAACCCATTTGTTGGGCGTTATTTTGTGGATGACAAATACGGTGTTATCCGTGAATCCCCAGAACGTGAAAGCCGATAACCCACAGAACGAATTAGGACACAGGTCTGAAATATTGAGAAAGGGGTGGTGATTGATCTGTGTGGATTATAGAAAACCTCGAAAATGCATTAAACACCTGGAATAGTAAGATGGCAGAGATATTCCAGCTTTTGACGCAAAGCCCGGAAACTTTTAAGGGCGGCGGGATATGGCATGTTATTTTGAATATTCACAACGCAGTACAGGCAATCGGATTAGGGTTGCTTGTACTGTTTTTTGTTGTAGGCGTGATGAAAACTTGCGGCAATTTTGCCGAATTTAAACGTCCTGAAATAGCGGTTAAGATGTTTATACGTTTTGTTCTGGCAAAAGCCGTTGTAACACATGGTTTGGAACTGATGATGGCGCTGCTTAGTATTGTGCAGGGGCTTGTATCTAAAATCATGGTGACAGCAGGATTCTCTGGTGCGGACAATACCGTTTTGCCGGAAAGTATCAAGGACGCAATCAACGCTTGTAATTTTATGGAGCAAATTCCCCTTTGCGCTGTCACTTTGCTCGGAAGCCTGTTTATTACCGTACTCTCTTTTATTATGATTATGTCTGTGTATGGACGTTTTCTGAAATTGTATATGTATTCGGCCATCGCGCCAGTACCGCTTGCTTCTTTT
>JGI20171J29575_12612155_pt1 | contig 12065 bp, 1 predicted proteins | sample TergutNc150P4_FD_29575 | JGI IMG/M metagenome (IMG submission 29575)
AGTGTCAATAAATTAATAAGGCCAAACACTTAGAGTCTCTAAAGTAATAGGCCAGGACAGTTAGGGTCTCTAAATTAATAAGGCGAAAGTCTCAGTCTCTAAAGGAATAGCGCAGTACAGTTGGGGCTAAAAATTAATAAGGCGAAAGTCTTGGAGTCTCTTAAGTTATAGGACAGGACAGTTAGTGTCTCTTAATTAATAATGCGAAACTCTTAGAGTTTCTAATGGAATAGGCCTGGACTGTTAGGAAATCTAAATAAATAAGGGGAAAGTCTTAGAGTCTCTAAAGGAACAAGCCAGGACAGTTACTGTCTCTATATTAAAAGCACGAAAATATTATATTCTCCAAAGGAATAGGCCAGGAGATTTAGAGTCTCTACATTAAAAAGACGAAAATCTAGGTTCTCTAAAAATATAGGCCCGGAGAATTAGAGTCTCTAAATTTGTAAGGCGAAAAACTTGTGACCTCTAAAGTAATAGGCTAGGAGAGTTAGAGTCTCTAATTTAATAAGGCGAAAATCTTAGATTCTCAAAAGGAATAGTCCAGGACATTTAGTGTCTCTAAATTATTTAGGCGAAAAACTTGGATTCTCTAAAGGAATAGGCCAGGACAGTTAGAGTCTCTAAATTAATAAGGCGAAACATTTAGAGTCTCTAAAGTAATATGCCAGGGCAGTTAGAGTCTCTAAATTCATAAGTCCAAACTCTTAGAATCTCTAAAGGAATACGCCAGGACATTTAGGGTCTCTAAATTAATCAAGAGAAACACTTAGAGTCTCTAAAGGTATAGGCCAAGAAAGTTTGAGTCTCTAAATTAATATGGCGAAACACTTAGAGTCTCTAAAAGTATAGGCCAGGACAGTTAGAGTCTCTAAATTAAAAGGCGAAACACTTAGAGTCTCTAAAGGATTAGGCCAGGACAATTAGAGTCTCTAAATTATTAAGGCGAATGTCTCAGTCTCTAAAGGAATTGTGCAGTAAATTTAGGGGCTCTAAATTAATAACGCGAAACTCTTAGATTCTCTAAAGGAATTGGCCAAGACAGTTAGAGTCTCTAAATAAATAAGGCCAAACTATTAGAGTCTCTAAAGTAATTGGCCAGGACAGTTAGTGTCTCTAATTTAATAAGGCGAATCTCTTAGATTCTCTAAAGGTATAGGCCAGGACAGTTAGAGTCTCTAAATGAATAAGGCGAAACACTTAGAGTTTCTAAAGGAATAGGCCAGGATTGTTAGAGTCTCTAAATTAATAAGGCGAAATTCTTAGAGTCTCTAATGGATTAGGCCGAGAGAGTTAGTGTCTCTAAAATAAAAAGGCGAAAATTTTAGAGTCTCTAAATGAATAGGCCAAGAAATTTAGAGTCCCAAAATTAAAAAGACGAGACACATAGATTCTCTAAAGTATTTGGCAAGACTGCTAGGTTCTCTAAATTAATAAGGCGAAACGCTTAGAGTCTCTAAAGTGATAGGCCAGGACAGTTAGAGTCTCTAAATTAATAAGGCGAAATTCTTAGAATCTCTAAAAAATAGGCCAGGGCAATTAGTGTCTCTAAATTAATAAGGCGAAATTCATAGAGCCCCTAAAGGGATAGGCCAGGAACGCTAGAGTCTCTAAATTAATAAGGCGAAACTCTTAGAGTCTCTAAAGGAATAGGCAAGGACAGTTAGACTCTCTAAATTAATAATGCGAAACTCTTAGAATCTCCAAAAGAATAGGCCAAGAGATTTAGAGTCTCTAAATTAATAAGGCGAAACTCTTAGTGTCTCTATAGCCATAGGACAGGACAGTTAGGGTCTCTAAATTAATAAGGCAAAATTCGTAGATTCTCTAAAGGAATAGGCCAGGACTGTAAGGGTCTCTAAATTAGTAAGTCCAAATTCTTAGTTTTTCTAAAGGAATAAGCCAAGAGAGTTAGAGTCTCTAAAGTAATAAGGCGAAACACTTAGTGTCTCTAAAGGAATACGCCAGGAAAGTTTGGGTCTCTAAATTAATAAGGCGAAACGTTTAGAGTCTCTAAAGGAATAGGCCAGAAGTGTTAGTGTCTCTAAATTAATAAAGCGAAACACTTATTGACTCTAAAGGAATAGGCCAGGACTGTTAGTGTCTATAAATTAATAAGGCGAAATTCTTAGAGTCTCTAAAGAAATAGGGCAGGACAGTTAGATTCTTTAAATTAATAAGGCGAATCTCTTAGAGTCTCTAAAGGAATAGGCCAGGACAGTTTGAGTCTCGAAATTAATAAGGCGAAATACTTAAAGTCTCTAAAGGAATAGGCCAGGAGTGTCAGTGTCTGTAAATTAATAAGGCGAAACACTTAGAGTCTCTAAAGGAATAGACCAGGACAGTTAGAGTCTCTAAATTAATAAGGCGAAAATCTTAGAGTCTCTAAAGTTTAGGCCAGGATAGTTAGTGTCTCTTTATAAATGAGGTGAAATACTTACAGTCCCTAAAGGATTAGGCTAGGAGGGTTAGTGCCTCTAAATTATTGAGACGAAATTCTTAGAATCTCTAAATGAATAGGCCAGGAAAGTTAGAGTCTCTAAATTAATATGGAGAGACACTTAGAGTCTCTAAAGAAATAGGCCAGGACAGTTAGAGTATCTAAATTAATAAGGCTAAACACTTAGAGTCTCTAAAGGAATAGGCCAGGAGGATTAGTCTCTCTAAATTAATAAGGCGAAACTCATGGAGTCTCTAAAGGAATAGGCCAGGTGTGTTAGGGTCTCTAAATTAATAAGGCGATACTCTTAGATTCCCTAAAGGAATAGGCCAGGAGAGTAAGTGTCTCGAAATTAATAAGGCGAAACTATTAGAGTCCTTTGAGGAATAGGCCAGGACAGTAAGTGTCCCTAACTTAATAAGGAGAGTCACTTAGAGGCCTTAAAGTTTTAGGCCAGAACATTTAGAGCCTCTAAATTAATAAGGCGAAACACTTAGAGTCTCTAAAGGACTAGTCCAAGAGGATTAGATTCTCTATATTAATAAGGCGAAAATCTTAGAGTCTCTAAAGGAATAGGCCAGGACAGTTAGAGTCTCTAAAATAATAAGGCGGAACTCTTAAAGTCTGTAAAGCAATAGGCCAGGACAGTTAGAGTCTCAAAATTAATAAGGTGAAAAGCTTAGAGTCTCTAAAGGAATAGGCCAAGACACTTAGATTCTCTAAATTAATAAGGCGAAACTCTTTGAGTCTCTAAAGGAATAGGCCAGGACATTTAGAGTCTCTAAATTAATAAGGCGAAACGCTTAGAGTCTCTAAAGGAATAGGCCAGGACGGTTAGTGTCTCTAAATTAACAAGGCGAAAATCTTAGAATCTCTAAAGGAATAGGCCAGGAGAGTTAGTGTCTCTAAATTAATAAGTCGAAACACTTAGTGTCTCTAAAGGTATAGTCCAGGACAGTTAGAGTCTCAAAATTAATAAGGCCAAATACATAGAGTCTTTAAGGGTATAGACCAGGAAAGTTAGGGTCTCTAAGTTAATAAGGCGAAGCTCTTATAGTCCCTTAAGGAATAGGCCAGGATAGATACAGTCTCTAAATTAATAAGGCGAAAATCTTAGAGTCTCTAAAGGCATAGGCCAGGACATTTAGAGTCTCTAAATTAATAAGGCGAAACTCTTAGATTAACTAAAACACTAGTCCAAGAAGATTAGATTCCCTAAATTAATGAGGCGAAAATCTTAGAGTCTCTAAAGGAATAGGATAGGACACTTAGAGTCTCTAAATGAATAAGGCGAAACTCTTAGAGTCTCTACAGGATAAGGCCAGGACGTTTAGAGTCTCAAAATAAATAAGGCGAAACGCTTAGAGTCTCTAAAGGAATAGGCCAGGACTGTTAGGGTCTCTAAATTAATATGGCGAAACCCTTAGAGTCTCTAAAGGAATAGACCAGAACAGTTAGTGTCTCTAAATTAATAAGGCGAAAATCTTAGTGTCTCTAAAGGGATAGGCCAGGACAGTTAGAGCCTCAAAATTTATAAGTCGAAATCCTTAGAGTCTCTAAGGGTATAGACCAGGACAGTTAGTGTCTCTAAATTAATAAGGCGAAGCACCTAGGGTCCCTAAAGAAATAGGCCAGGACATTTAGAGTCTTTAAATTAATAAGGCGAAACGCTTAGAGTCTCTAAAGGCATAGGCCAGGACTTTTAGAGTCTCTAAATTAATAAGGCGAAACTCTTAGGGTATCCAAAGGAATAGGCCAGGAGATTTAGAGTCTCTAAATTAATAAGGCGGAAGACTTAGAGTCTCTAAAGTAATAGGCCAGGTCAGTTAGGGTCTATAAATTATAAGGCGAAACACTAAGAGTTTCTAATGTAATAGACCAGGACAGTTAGTGTCTCTAAATTATAAGGCGAAAGTCTAAGAGTCTCTAAAGGAATAGGCCAGGACTGTTAGTGTCTCTAAATTAATAATGCGAAATTCTTAGTGTCTCTAAATTAATTGGCCAGGAGGGTTAGAGTCTCTAAATTAATAAGGCGAAACCCTTAGAGTCTCTAAAGGAATAGGCCAGGACAGTTAGTATCTCTAAATTAATAAGGCGAAACACTTAGAGTCTCTAAAGGAATAGGCCAGGTGGGTTAGTGTCTCTAAACTAATAAGGCGAAACATTTAGTGTCTGTAAAGGAATAGGCCAGTAGAGTTAGAGTCTCTAAATTAATAAGGGGAAAATCTTAGATTTTCTAAAGGAATAGGCCAGGACTGTTAAAGTCTCTAAATTATTAAGCCGAAATTCTTAGACTCTATAAAGTGATAGGCCTGGACATTTTCTCTAAATTAATAAGGTAAAAACCTTAGTGTATCTAAAGGAATAGGCCAGGACAGTTAGTGTCTCTAAATTAATAAGGCGAAACTCTTAGAGTATCTAAAGGAATAGGCCAGGAAACTTAGGGTCTCTAAATTAATAAAGCGAAACGCTTAGAGTCTCTAAAGGAATAGTCCAGGACAGTTAGGGTCTCTAAATTAATAAGGCCAAGTTCTTCGACTCTCTAATGGAATAGGCCAGGACAGTTAGAGTCTCTAAATTAATAAGACGAAACCCTTAGAGTCTCTAAACAAATAGGCCAGTACAGTCTCTACAGTATAGTCTCTAAATTAATAAGGCGAAATCCTTACTGTCTCTAAAAGAATAGGCCAGGACATTTAGAGTCCCTAAATTAATAAGGTGAAATCCTTAAGGTCTCTAAGTGTATACACCAGGACAGTTAGAGTCTCTAAATTAATAAGGCGAAGCTCTTAGAGTCCCTAAAAATAGGCCAGGACTGTTAGAGTCTTTAAATTAATAAGGCGAAACACTTAGAGTCTATAAAGGAATAGGCCAAGACAGTTACAATCTCTTAATTAATAAGGCGAAACTCTTAGAGTCTATAAAGGGATAGGCCAGTACTGTTAGTGTCTCTAAATTAAAAAGGCGAAACTCTTAGGATCTCTAAAGGAATAGGCCAGGACAGTAAGAGTCTCTAAATTAATAAGGCGAAACACTTAGGTTCTCTAAATGTATAGGCCAGGACCGTTAGAGTCTCCAAAATAATAAGGCGAAACACTTAGAGTCTCTAAAAGCATAGGCCAGGACAGTTAGGGTCTCTAAATTAATAAGGCAAAACACTTAGAGTCTCTAAATTTATAGGCCAGGAAATTTAGTGTCTCTAAATTAATAAGGCGAAAATCTTAGAGTCTCTAAAGGAATAGGCCAGGAGGGTTAGGGTCTCTAAATTAATAAGGCGAAAATATTAGAGTCCCTAAAGGAATAGGCCAGGAGAGTTACAGTCTCTAAATTATAAAGGCGAAACACCTAGAGTCTCTAAAGGAATAGGCCAGGAAATTTAGAGTCTCTAAAATAATAAGGCGAAAGTCTCAGTCTCTAAAGGAATAATGCAGGAAAGTTAGGGCTCAAAATTAATAATGCGAATCTCTTACAGTCTCTAAAGGATTAGGACAGGAGAGTTAGTGTCTTTAAATTAATAAGACGAAACTCTTAGAGTCTCTAAAGGAATAGGCCAGGACTGATAGGGAATCTAAATTAATAAGGCGAAAGTCTTAGGGTCTCTAAAGGAAAAAGGCAGGACAGTTACAGTCTCTATATTAAGAGCGCCAAAATATTATAGTCTCAAAAGATTAGGCCAGGAGATTTAGAGTCTCTAAATTAAAAAGTCGAAAAACCAAAGTCTCTACAGTTATAAGCCAGGAGAGTTAGAGCCTCTAAATTTGAAAGGCGAAACACTTTTGTTCTCTAAAGGAATAGGCTAGGAGTGTTAGAGTCTCTAATGTAATAAGGCGAAAATCTGAGAGTCTGAAAAGGAATAGGCCAGGACTGTTAGTTTCTCTAAATTAATAAAGCGAAACACTTAGAGTCTCTAAAGGAATAGGCCAGGACCGTTAGGGTCTCTAAATTAATAAGGCGAAACTCATAGAGTCTCTAAAGGAATAGGCCAGGAGTGTTAGAGTCTCTAAATTAATAAGGCGAAACCCTTAGCGTCTCTAAAGGAATAGGCCAGGACATTTAGAGTCTCAAAATTAATAAGGCGAAACACTTAGAGTCTCCAAAGGAATAGGCCAGGACAGTTAGAGTCTCAAAATTAATAAGGCGAAACAAATAGAGTCTGTAAAGGAGTAGGCCAGGAGAGTTAGATTCACTAATTTAATAAGGCGAAACACTTAGAGTCTCTAAAGAATAGGCCAGGAGATTTAGAGTGTCTAAATTAATAAGGCGAAAGTCTCAGTCTCTAAAGGAATTGTGCAGGACAGTTAGGGGCTCTAAATTAAAAAGGCGAAACATTCAGAGTCTCTAAAGGAATTGGCCAGGACAGTTAGAGTCTCTAAATGAATAACGCCAAACTCTTAGATTCTCTAAAGGAATAGGCCAAGACTGTTAGGGTCTCTAATTTAATAAGGCGAAAATCTCAGGCTCTAAAGGAATAGTGCAGGATAGTTAGGGGCGGAAAATTAATAAGACGAAACACTTAGAGTCACTAAAGGAATAGGCTAGGACAGTTAGAGTCTTTAAATTAAAAAGGCGAAACTATTTCAGACTCTAAAGGAATAGGCCGGGAAGTTAGAGCCTCTAAATTAATAAGGCGAAACACTTAGTGTCTCTAAAGGATAAGGCCAGGGCGGTTAGAGTCTCAAAATTAATAAGGCGAAACTCTTAGAGTCTCGAAAGGAATAGGCCAGGACACTTAGTGTCTCTAAATTGATAAGGCGAAACGCTTAGAGTCTCTAAAGGAATAGGCCAGAACAGTTAGTGTATCTAAATTAATAAGGCGAAACTCTTAGTGTCTCTAAAGAAATAGGCTAGGAGAGTTAGGATCTCTAAATTAAAAAGGCGAAATAATTAGAGTCTATAAAGGATTAGGCCAGTACAATTAGAGTCTCTTAATTAATAAGGTGAAACACATAGAGTCTCTAAAGGAATAGTCCAGGACAGTTAGTGACACTAAATTAAGACGGCGAAATTCTTAGAGTCCCTAAAGGATTAGGCCAGGACAGTTAGAGTCTCTAAAATAATAAGGCGAAACTCTAAGAGTCTCTAAAGTTATAGGCCAGGACAGTTAGATTCTCTAAATTAATATGGCGAAACACTTAGAGTTTCTAAAGGAATAGGCCAGGAATTTAGAGTCTCTAAATTAATAAGGCGAAACCCTTAGAGTCTCTAAAGGAATAGGCCAGGACAGTTACAATCTCTAAATTAATAAGGCGAAATTCTTAGAGTCTTTAAAGGAATAGGTCAGGAGAGTTAGTGTCTCTAAATTAATAAGGCGAATCTCTTTTATTCTCTAAAGGAATAGGCCAAGACTGTTAGAGTCTCTAAATTAAAAAGGCGAAAAACTTAGAGTCTCTAAAGGAATAGGCCAGGACAGTTAGGGTCTCTAAATTAATAAGACGAATATCTTAGAGTCTGTAAAGGAATAGGCCAGGACAGTTAGGGTCTCAAAATTAATAAGGCGAAACTCTTAGAGTCTCTAAAGCAATAGGCCAGGACAGTTAGTGTCTCTAAATTAATAAGGCGAAACTCTTAGATTCTCTAACGTTAAAGGCCAGGACAGTTAGAGTCTCTAAATCAATAAGGCGAAACCCTTAGTGTCTCTAATGGAATAGGCCAGGAACTTTAGCGTCTCTAATTTAATAAGGCGAAAATCTAAAATTCTCTAAAGGGCATAGGCCAAAACATTTAGAGTCTCTAAATTAATAAGGCGAAACGCTTAGAGTCTCTAAACGAATAGGCCACGAGAATTAGGGTCTCTAAATTAATAAGGCGAAAATCATAGAGTCTCTAAAGGAATAGTCCACGACAGTTAGAGTCTCTAATTAGTAATGCGAAACACTTAGAGTCTCTAAAGTTTTAGGCCAGTTCAGTAGTTTCTCTAAATTACTAAGGCGAAACACTTAGAGTCTCTAAAAGAATAGATCGGGAAATTTAGAGTCTCTAAATTAATAAGGCGGAACTCTTTGAGTCTCTAAAGTAATAGGCCAGGTCATTTAGAGTCATTAAATTAATAAGGCGAAACACTTAGTGTCTCTAAAGTAATAGGCCAGGAAATGTAGTGTCTCTAACTTAATAAGGCGAAATTCTAAGTGTCACTAAAGGAATAGGCGAAGACAGTTAGTGTCTCTAAATTAATAAGGCGAAATCCTTAGAGTCTCTAAAGGAATATGCCAGGACATTTAGAGTCTCTAAATTAATAATGCGAAGCTCTTAGATTCTCTACAGAATAGGCCAGGACATTTAGAATCTTTAAATAATAAGGCCAAACGCTTAGAGTCTCTAAAGTAATAGGCCAGGACAGTTAGAGTCTCTAAATTAATAAGACGAAATTCTTAGATCCTCTAAGGGAATAGAACAGGACGGTTAGATTCTTTAATTAATAAGGCGCAGCTCTTAGAATCTCTAAAGAATAGGCTAGGACCCTTAGAGTCTTTAAATTAATAAGGCGAAACTCTTAGAGTCTCTAAAGGAATAGGCCTGGAAAGTTAGAATCTCTAAATTAATAAGGCGATAATCGTAGAGTCTCTAAAGGAATAGGCCAGGAATGTTAGGGTCTCTAAAATAATAAGGAGAAAATGTTAGGGTTTCTAAAGGAATAAGCCAGGACAGTTAGTGTCTCTAAATTAATAAGGCGAAAATCTTAGTGTCTCTAAAGGAATAGGTCAGGACAGTTAGAGTCTCCAAAATAAAAAGGCGAAACTCTTAGAGTCTATAAAAGTATAGGCCAGGGCAGTTAGAGTCTCTATATTAATAAGGCAAAATTCTTAGAGTCTCTAAATGAATAGGCCAGGAAATTTAGTTGTCTCTAAATTAATAAGGCGAAACTCTTAGAGTCTCTAAATGAATAGGCCAGGACAGTTAGATTCTCTAAATTAATAAGGCGAAACACTTAGTGTCTCTAAAGGACTAGGCCAGGACAGTTAGAATCGCTAAATTAATAAGGCGAAACACTTAGAGTCTCTAAAGGTAAAGGCCATGAGTTTTAGAGTCTCTAAATTAATAAGGCGAACACTTATTGGCCTTAAAGGGATAGGCCAGGACAGTTAGAGTCTCTAAATTAATAAGGCGAAACACTTAGAGTCTCTAAAGGAATATGCCAGGACAATTAGGGTCTCTAAATTAATAAGGCGAAACACTTAGAGTCTCTAAAGGAATAGGCCTGGAGAGTTAGTGTCTCTAAATTAATAAGGCCAAACTCTTTGAGTCTCTTAAGGAATAGGCCGGGAGGGTTAGTTTCTGTAAATAAATAAGGCGAAAAACTTAGAGTCTCTAAAGTTATAGTCCAGGACATTTAGAGTCTCTAAATTAATAAGGCGAAAATCTTAGAGTCTATAAAGAATAGGCCAGGAAAGTTAGAGTCTCTAAATTAATTAGTCGGAACTCTTCGAGTCTCTAAAGGGATAGGCCAGGACAGTTAGAGTCTCAAAATTAATAGGGCGAAATAATTACAGTCTCTAAGGTAATAACCCAGGACACTCTTAGAGTCTCTTAAGTTTTAGGCCAGGAGTGTTAGAGTCTCTAAATTATTTAGGCGAAACTCTTAGTTGCTCTAAAGTTATAGGCCAGTACAGTTACAGTCTCTAAATTAATAAGCCGAAACTATTAGTGTGTCTATAGGAATAGGCCAGGAAAGTTAGAGTCTCTAAATTAATAAGGCGAAACACTTAGAGACTCTAAAGGAATAGGGCAGGACTGTTATAGTCTCAAAATTAATAAGGCGAAACTCTTAGAGATTCTAAAGTTATAGGCCAGGACAGATAGATTCTCTAAATTAATAAGGCGAAAATCTTAGAGTCTCTAAAGGAATAGGCCAGGAAAGTTAGTGTCTCTAAATTAATAAGTCGAATCTCTTAGAGTCTCTAAAGGAATATGCCAGGACAGTTAGAGTCTCTAAATTATTAAGGCGAAACCCTTAGTCTCTCTAAAGGAATAGAACAGGACAGTTAGAGTCTCTAAATTAATACGGCGAAACACTTAGAGTCTCTAAAGGCATAGGCCACGACAGTTAGTGTCTCTAAATTAATAAGGCGAAATTCATGGAATCTCGAAAGGAATAGGCCAGGAGAGTTAGGGTCTCTAAATTAATAAGGCGAAACTCATAGCGTCTCTAAAGGAATAGGCCAGGACTGTTAGAGTCTGTAAATTAATAAGGCGAAATTCTTATTGTCTCTAAAGGAATAGGCCAGGAGATTTAGAGTCTCAAAATGAATAAGGCGAAACACTTAGAGTCTCTAAAGGAATAGGTCAGAAGTGTTAGTGTCTCTAAATTAATAAGGCGAAACTCTTAGTGTATCTAAAGGTATATACCAGAACAGTTAGGGTCTCTAAATTAATAAGGCGAAAACCTTAGAGTCTCTAAAGGAATAGGCAAGGACATTTAGTGTCTCTAAACTAATAACTCGGATCTCTTAGGGTCTCTAATGAATTAGGCCAAGAGAGTTTCTGTCTCTAAATGAATAAGGCGAAACACATAGTGTCTAAAATAATAGGCCAGGACAGTTAGAGTCTCTAAATATATCAGGCCAAACTCTTAGATGCTCTAAAGGAATAGGCCAAGACTGTTAGAATCTCTAAATTAATAAGGCTAAACTCTTAGAGTCTCTAAAGTAATAGGTCAGGACAGTTAGAGTCTCGAAATTAATAAGGCGAAACACTTAGATTCTCCAAAGGAATAGGCCAGGACAGTTAGGGTCTCAAAATTAATAAGGAGAAACACTTAGAGTCTCTAAAGGAATAGGCCAGGACAGTTAGAGTCTCTAAATTAATAAGGCGAAAAACTTAGTCTCTAAATGAATAGGCCTGGAGAGTTAGGGTCTCTAAATTAATAAGGCGAAAATCTTATTTTCTCTAAAGTAATAGGCCAGGACAGTTAGAGTCTCTAAATAAATTAAGCGAAATACTTAGAGTCTACAAATTAATAGGCCAGGAGGTTTAGAGTCTCTAAATTAATAAGACGAAACTCTTAGAGTCTCTAAGAGAATAGGACAGGACTGTTAGGGTCTCTAAATTAATAAGGCAAGACCCTTAGAGTCTCTAAAGTAATAGGCCAGGACAGTTAGCGTCTCATAATTAATAAGGCGAAACTCTTAGAGTCTCTAAAGGAATAGGTCTGGAAATTTAGGGTCTCTAAATTAATAACGCGAAACTCTTAGAGTCTGTAAAGAAATAGGCCAGGACATTTAGTGTCTCTAAATTAATAAGGCGAAACACTTAGAGTCTCTAAAGTAATAGGCCAGGCCTCTTAGAGTCTCTAATTAATAAGGCGAAACTATTAGATTCTCTAAAGGAATAGGCCAGGGCAGTTAGAATCTCTAAATTTATAAGGCGGAACACTTAGAGTCTCTAAAGTGTTAGGCCAGGACAGTTAGAATCTCTAAATTAATAAGGCGAATCTCTTTGAGTCTCTAAAAGTATAGGCCAGGACTGTTAGGGAATCAAAATTAAAAAGGCGAAAGTCTTAGAGTCTCTAAAGGAAAAACAGACGAGAGTTACCGTCTCAATATTTATAGAGTCAAAATATTATAGTCTCTAAATGAATAGGCCAGGGAATTTAGAGTCTCGAAATTAAAAATTCGATGCTCTAGAGTCC
>JGI20171J29575_12612154_pt1 | contig 12060 bp, 10 predicted proteins | sample TergutNc150P4_FD_29575 | JGI IMG/M metagenome (IMG submission 29575)
AAGAATGATGCCTTTCATTGATAATATTCCTCATAAGCGGCGCAGACTTCTTTGACATCGCCGGTCATTACCGCTTCGCCCTTGCGCAGCCAAAGCGCCTTATTGCATAGGCGTTCTATCATGGCTTTACTGTGAGAAACAAGGAGCAGCGTTGTGGCGTTTTGCAGCAGTTCATGTATCCGGGTCTCACACTTTCGCTGAAAAGCGGCATCTCCTACGGAAAGCACTTCGTCTACTATAAGAATCTCGGGGTTTACCACGGTTGCCACCGAAAAAGCCATACGGGCCTGCATACCGGAAGAGTAATTTTTGATGGGCATATCCAGAAAGTCCTTGAGCTCGGAAAATTCCACTATCTCGTCATAGTGTTCCCGCATAAAGGCCCGGCTATGACCGAGCAGGGCTCCTTCCAGGTAAATGTTCTCCCCGGCGGTTAATTCCGGATCAAACCCGGCTCCCAGTTCCAGCATGGGGGATATGGAACCGTTTATTCTTACCGACCCGATACTCGGTGTAATAATGCCGCAGATAAGCTTTAACAGGGTTGATTTTCCCGCGCCGTTACTGCCGACTATACCCCAGGATTCTCCCTGCTTCACTTCAAAATTAATATTTTTAAGAGCCAGGAATTCACTAAAATGAAGACGGCCCTTGACGAGTTTTATAAAGTATTCTTTAATGTTGTCAATTCTTTCCGAGGCCATGTTAAAACGCACCGTCGCGTCTTCCACCCGGATAACAGTCGGTTCCAAAAACACCTCACATATACAGGATAAATTTATTCTTATTGCAGGAAAAGCTTACCAGTCCTACAAGCAGCATAAGGCCGGCCGCAACAGCGCCGCGAATTGCCAGTTCCAGACTGCCCGTATGCGCGCCGCCAATGGTAAAATTACGGAACATGGCAATATAAAAATACATGGGATTATAGCGCGTGACAAGAAAGTAAAGCCAGCCCGGCAGGATATTTACCGGATAGAATATGGCGGAAACATACATCCATGCGGTGGAAAAAACCTGCCAAATGTATATCAAATCCCGAAAAAAAACGGTAGCCTGGGCCATAAACAAACACAGTCCTATACTGAACATATATAATTGCGCAATAGGAATAATCACCAACAGAAAGCGTAAGGTAAAGGGAGTTTTGGTAGCAAAAATTAAAATGATAAGCGCTCCCAGGGAAAAAAGAAAAGTTATCAATTCACTGGTTACCGTCGCCAATGTAAAAATATACTTGGGAACATAAATCTTTTTCAAAAGGCTCGCGTTTCCCAATACTGAAGTAAGCGATCTGGATACGGCGACTGCCATAAACGTAAAGAGCAAGTTCCCGATAAGAAGATAAATGGGGAAATTTACAATATTTTTTGCAAATAAATTGGAAAAAACAATAATCATGATCAGCATGGTCAGAAGGGGATTTAACATACTCCAGATGTAACCCAAAAAGCTCCTGCGGTATTTAAGCTTTATATCACGGGATACAAGCTGGAAGAAGAGTTCCCTGTATTTTAAAAAGGTACGCAAGCGTACAATTGTTTTCTGCATAATAACCATTTCATTTTTTTACCATTTATGGTAACACATAAAAAATATTCACCTATTCTTGTCTGAAATTCAGGCCAAGCAAGGGCTTTGCCGTCCGGGAACGGCTTTTTATTAATATCTCCCAAAAAATAACCCAGCCACCGCCGAAACAGGTTTGCCGGATTTGCCAATACCACCAAACCCAACAGCATTTTTTTACTAAATGGGTTAAAATCCGCAAAATATCGATATATTATTATACAATATATACCCTTTTAATCAATTTTCAACCTTCCGAAAGAGAAAATATGCCCTGGTTTGTTCAAAATCATTCTCAAAAAAAGGTGTAATTACTGTACGAATGAGGTATAAATCAGGTCTGTCTATGGGAATTTCTGAAGAACAAACTTTTTTAGTTCCAAGGTGCGGCACATTGAACATTAATAAACACTACAGGAATTTTAAAAATATATCAAGAGATTAGTGTCCAAAATGCATAAAATTCCCTGTTTTTTGGTGTTTTCCGGGGTTTTTTGATGTTTCAGGGAAACCTATGCTCTTTTAAGCGTTGAAAACAGTAAAATGGGCCAAATTCTTGTAAATTCGGCCAAAAAAGTAACTTTAGGCATACTAACCCTTTATTTTAGCCTATAATTGACATTTTCAAGTGAAAAGTTACAATTGTAGTAAGGATCCCCCTGGGTAATAACGTCCTTCCATTTCGCCTTAAACAGGGCCATCTCATGTATCAACTGGCGTTTTTTTTCATACGTTATATTATAGCCGCGTGATCTTGATTCGAGGTGATAGGCTTCAGCATAGGGCGTCCATACAATCAAATATCCGGCTTTTTTGATTTTGAGGCATAAATCAACATCATTATATGAAGATTTAAATTCCGGCTCAAAAAAGCCCGCTTCCTCAAAAACTTTCCTGCGGACCATCATGCAGGCGGCGGTAACGGCGCTCATATTCTGCACGATCTTTAATTTCCCCATGTACCCGGCGGAACCGAGAGGGGCGCCATAATATATATGCCCGGCTGTCCCCCCAATTCCCAATACAACGCCGGCGTGTTGAATAGACCGGTTGCTGAAATAAAGCTTGGCTCCCGCCGCTCCAACATCGTCCCTCTGGCAATACATGAGCATCTCTTCAATCCAATTGGGCGTGATTATTTCAATATCATTATTTAAAAATATCAATTGCTTTCCATTCGAGCATTTATAACCCATATTACATATTTCACTGAAGTTAAATTCCTTCCCTTCCCAATATACAATACGAATATTGTCATATCGTACCAATTCTTTATAAAAATTTTCAGTAGCGTTATCGGCGCTGTTATTTTCAACAATAATAATTTCATAGTTATCATAAGTTGTTCTTTCTATTATGGATGACAGGCAGTTGCGTAAAAGATAAACGTTATCCCTGTTCGGAATTATTATCGAGACCAGCGGCCTTTCCGTTAATTCATATATAATCCTGTAATATCCCGGAAGCCCGATTTTAGCTTCAACCTGGGCGGAAATCCCCCGTTGCTTCAGATGATCGCTGAGGGCATTCTCCGCGGAAGAAATAACGTTTATTTTTTTGCTCACATTGGATTTTTCGCGTCTCTGATGGAAATACAATAATTTGGGTATATGATATATACCATTCGCAACAGCCGTATACCGGAGGATTAAATCATAATCCTGACTCCCGTCAAACTCGGCCCTGAATAAACCGGCCTTTTCCATGAGTGTTCTTGAAAAGACGGTAAAACGGCTGATGTAGTTATGTGAACACAATGTATCAACCGCAAAATCAGGTTTATAGTGTCTCTCTACAATATTACCGGCAGGAGAAAATACCGCTTCATCGGTATAAATAAAATCAGCCTCTTTCTTTTGACAAATTACCCTCATTACTTCATAAAGAGCGGAGGGATGGAGCACATCATCATGCTCAAGAAACCCTATATACTCTCCGGCAGACATTGCTATGGCCTTGTTTGAATTTTCAGAAATCCCCTCGTTTTTTTCAAGCTTTTTGTATTTTATCCTGTTGTCATCCAGCGCGTATCTTTCGCAAATAAGACTGATGTTATCATACCCATCATCACTTCCGTCGGTCAGACATAACTCCCAATTATTGTATGTCTGCGCAATAACCGATTCTATCATTGCGGTAAGGTATTCTTCCTGGGTATTGTATAACGGCGTAATAATGCTGAACCTTATCTTCCTGAGAAAAACCGTGTTTTCCTGAATTGTCCTTTTATTCCTTGTTAATGCCAGTTCTCTTTCCAGCCGGGAAAAACTCTTTTTCACCCATTTTTGGATAATGGCGCCAATTTTTTTTGCCATTGCCCTGATTCCGTGTCTTTTTAAAAAGAGTATGTTCCGTGCAAGGGAATACAGTTTTCGGTTTCTTCGTATTATGCTGAGAATAAGCCATAAAACGCCTTTTAAAATCCAGCGCATTCTGGCAATGTGCTGCTTCGTACCAATACCTCGCTACATAAGTAATACCCCATATTGTTTCTTTTTTCAACCTTTTGGTAAGAAAATACCCGGTCCGGCGCATAGAACACCTCTTTTTCGGTGTTTTTTCCGGTTTTGTGCCTTTATTTCCCTTGACACCAGGCTAAAAAATGGGCAATATAACAAAAAAAAGGGATAAAACGGGATTATTGACCGTCCGGGGAGTATAGTAATCTGTGATAATCAAGGGTAAGGACCTCTGGAAAATCTACCCCATGGGCAATATTGAGATCAATGCCCTCAAGGACGTTAATTTTGAAATAGCGGAAGGTGAATTTGTCTCTATTGCGGGACCTTCCGGTTCCGGCAAGACTACCCTGATGAATATTATTGGCCTGATAGACAAGCCGAGCCGGGGTTATCTTGAGATAAATAATCTGGAAATAAAAAATCAAAACAGAAGGGAGATGGCGCGGCTCAGGCGGGAACTTATCGGGTTTGTATTTCAATCTTTTAACCTTTTACCGGTCTTGAATGTTTTTGAGAATGTGGAACTTCCTCTGGTAATAGCAAAAAAAGGCGGGACAAAGGCTGAACGCCGGGACAGGGTGAATTATCTGCTGGAAGCGGTGGGACTCGCGAAACGGAGAAATCATATCCCCGCGGAACTTTCCGGCGGAGAACAGCAGCGGGTGGCTATCGCGCGGGCGCTGGTAACCATGCCCAAAATTGTCATTGCCGATGAGCCGACCGCCAATCTTGATTCCGGTACGGGAGAAAAAGTCCTGGACTTAATGAAAAAAATCAACCGTGAGGGAAAAACAACCTTTATCTTTTCCACGCATGATCCGGAAATATGGAAAATGGCGGGCCACGTTATTTTTCTTCATGACGGTACCATCAAATCGGAGAGACGGCAGTAATGGTTTTTTTCCTGGCCTTTCGCAATATCATCAGAAACAAAAAAAATAACGTCATCATCGCCCTTCTTATCGCGATTATCACCCTTCTTTTCTTTATCGGGAACAGCGTCATGGGAATGATAGACCGGGGTATTCGCCACGCGTATATTGAAAGCCTTACCGGCGACGTAGTACTGGAAAAGGCCGGTGACATTACCATGAACCTTTTCGGCGCCAACACTCCGGTAATTGATGCTTATTTTACTATCCCGATTCTTCCTGTTCCTGATAAAATTATGGAGCTTGCCGCCTCCGAACCCGGAGTTGCCGGTATAACCAGACAGGTATCAGGAAAAGCCTTCATGGATTGCCTGAATGTCCGGGAACCGGTTCTGCTGTGCGGTATTGACACGGAATCCTATTTTTCACTTTTTCCCGGCATTATTCTTGAAGAAGGCCGTTTTTTGCGCGCCGGTGAATATGGCGCGATGATCACGGAGGAACGGGCTCAAAGAATTGCAATGCGCAGCGGGGAGCGCCCCCTTATCGGTATGCCGTTACTTTTGACATTCGCCGGCACCGCGGGTTTTAAGATCAGGGAAGTTCCGCTGACAGGAATCTTCAGTTATAAAAACCCCGGCCAATTAATGAATGAAATTGTTATTGCCGATCCCCGGACTGTCAGGGAACTCAATTCAATTCAGACAGCGCGCGGCGATGGTATTAATACCGGTGAAGATTCATCGCGCCTTTTGTGGGCAAATTCTGATGATATTTTTGACGAAATATTTGAGGATAACCATGAAGACGAAATAAAAGAAACCGGATTTTCAGCGGACCTGTTGGAAAATTATTTAAAAGAAACAATAAAAGACAAGAATGTACAGGAAGCGGAAAACGAATGGAATTTTATCATGCTGCGCCTGAAAAAAGGAGTATCCGCCGAGGCTTTTATCTCGTCATTAAATAAAAAAATACTGCCCTATGAAGTAACCGCGGTAAACTGGAGAATAGCGGCGGGAAATTCCGCCATTCTTTCGCTGTTGATTCAAATCCTGTACAATTCGGGATTGTTTTTGGTATGTGTCGTAGGGGTAATTACGGTAATCAATATTCTCTTAATTACTGTTTTTCGCCGGACAAGGGAAATCGGCACGCTCAGGGCAATAGGCGCGTCGGATATGTATATCCGTTCCCTTATGTTTTGCGAGAATCTTGTTATCGCCCTGATTGCCGGTTTTGCCGGGCTTATGGGCGGATTTTTGTTGGTGGTGTGGATTAACAGGCTTGACCTTCATATATCAAATGAACTGATTGCTTCAATACTGGGCAGCCCGGTATTGAAACTTGAATTTCTGCCTCAGACTGCCATTTTTTCATTTTTCATGGCGGTATTGTTTGCTCTGGCGGCCTCGGTATATCCGGTGGAAGTAACCGTGCGAATCGAGCCAATAGTGGCGGTACAGAGGGGATGATGGAAAAATTTTGCGCTGTTTTCAGACTGGGCCTCAAATATCTGTACCGTTACCGGCGGCGTTACGGTTTTCTTATGACTGCCCTTGTTTTTTGTTACGCGATTGTCACTGTTATTACCTCGATAAAAGACGGAATGTATGACAATGTGTACTATACAGCCCAGTCGCATTATGCCGGGGATATTGTCGCGGCTGGTTACGATACTGACTCTGCCGGAGATTATACTCACCATCTGGGGCAGGATGAAATATCAGCTATTCTGAACGCGGCTGACCGCGCGGGAATAGATCCTCAATATACGGTATTGCGGACAATCTATAGCATGAACGGTATTGTCCATTTCAACGGCGCCGCGATACTGCTTAAATCTTTGATTGGCTGTGACTGGGACAGGGAAGCGCGCCTGCTGAGCAAGATGAGTTTTGATGAGCCCTATGACCCGTTTCCGGGCGATGACGGCATTATTCTTTCGGTTCAGGTAGCGCGGCAGCTTGGCGCAAAAATGGGGGATAGCGTCATTCTGGAACTTTTTACCCGCTGGTGGCAGAAAAACACCGGAATGTTTATCGTAAAGGGAATCGTACAGGATACGTCCATATTTGGCTATTATAAAGCTTACATTTCCCGGTTGAGCCTTAATCGCCTCGTTCTCTTTAATGACGAGGACTGTTCTTCTATTGGCTTCTTTCTTGATGACCCGGGCGCCGCCGAATTAAAGCGCAGACAACTGCAAAATATTTTATCGGAACAGGTGCAGCTTGGTCCGCTGGTTTATGACCGGGATCAAATGGCTTTGGAAAGAGACCGCCCCTGGGATGGGATCAGGGTTTTTCTCTATACTTTGCCGGTTTATTTATCGGAAATATCAGCGTTATTGGATGCAATGAACATCATTACCTATCTGCTCTACGGAATGATGCTTCTTACAATTCTGGTCAGCGCCGCCGTTACCTACCGCCTGATACTCCATGAACGGGCGCGGGAAATGGGCGTTATGCGGGTTATTGGTTTTTACGGGGGCGACCTGCAGATGGTCCTCTGGTCCGAAGTCTTTGTTATGGGGTTTACCGCGCTGGCCGCGGGGTTTGTGCTGGCTCTTGTTTTAAACCGGGCGATTTCGCTCATATCTTTTTCATGGTTTCCGGGTTTTGAGATTTTTATGAAAAACGGAAGTCTCAGGCCCCTTTATCTGCCGGGAACCATGTTGACCAATATAGCGTTTATTTATATAGTACTTTTTATAATGGCGTTATTTCCGTCTTTTCGCGCCTCACGGAAAAGTCTGCCGGGGTTGTTATCGGGAGAACCATTATGATGCCTAAAATAATTCGATGTCTTGTTTTATCGGCCTTATTCATTTTTACCGGAACCGCCCTTCAGGCTGTTTCTGACCAGGAACTGTTGGCTACCGTTGATTCACTGGTTAGTTATTTTGACACAGATTTTTCCGCCGAGTATACCATTGTACAGGAAAAACCGGGACAGGGTCTTTCCACAACGGTAGCGGGGATTTTCCGCAGAGATTCCAACGAAACATTTGTGATTGTAATTATGCAGCCTCTGATCAGCAAGGGACAGGGTTACCTTAAACAGGGTAAAACCCTGTGGTTTTACGATCCTGAAAGCCGGCGTTTTAACACAACCAGCAACGCCGAACGTTTTCAGAATACCAATGCCAGAAATTCGGATTTTACCCGCTCTACTCTGGCCCAGGACTATAAAGTGATTGCCGGCGCGGATGCCGTATTGGGACGTTTTAAATGCCGGGTTCTGACTCTTGAAGCCGTTACCTCCAATGTGACTTTTCCCAAAATGAAAATCTGGGTCAGCGAAGACGGTTTACTGCGTAAAAGCGAGGATTACAGCCTTTCCGGCCAACTGCTGCGGACATTGGCCATTCCCGATTATTACCGGATTGACGGACGTTATGTTTCCAAACAGATTCTCCTGGTAGACGCCCTGCGCGGGGCGGTTGTTAACGGGACTTTTATAAACGAGAAAACCCAGATTTCAATTTCAAAACCTTCTTTTGGCAAAGTGGCGGACTCGGTTTTTTCAAAAACTTTTCTGGAAACGGTTAACCGATGAAATGGCTTTTTGTTTTTCTGGGTTTGATGGTTTTTACGCAGCTTCAGGCCCAGGAAAAAGCCGCGCTGGATTGGGATATTGATTCCATTTTTGACGAGCCTGCGCCGGAATCTCCCCCTGAAGAACCAAAAACCAGTACCGCCGATGTTACTTTGATTGATAAACTGATAAAACAGCAAAATTTTATTTTTGACGCATCCTATGAATTTTCGGCGGGTATTATGCCCGGATGGCTCGAACCTCCCTGGTCTTCGGTTGGTGACCACGGCCATTTTGTGGATCGCGCAATCAAGATGAGCAGTTCTTTCGCCATGTATGCCCAAATTGATAATACCCTTCGGGTCAGCACTACGATTGCTTTTAAAATACCCAATTTTGGTTTTACCCTGAGGAATTTCTTTTTTGATTACAACTATGGCGACGTTGTTTTTCTCCGGGGCGGAAAGTATTCACATTCCTGGGGTATTTCTCCCAACTATAATTTTACCAACTTATTGGCCCGTGTTCCAAATGGCGGCGCCTCAGGAGAATCTTTCATCTTTAAGATTGATGTGCCCACCGGAATTGGCGGTTTTCAGGTCCTTGCTTTAACCAGGGCAAACCTGATGGGCCCGCGCGTTCTTCTGAAAAAGGAGGATTTCGGTTACGGAGGCAAGTACAATCTGGCCCTTCGCTGGGTTGATCTTGACCTGGGAATTTTTTATCAGGATGGCATGGCTATGCGGACTTTTCTTTCAATAAAGACTACCCTTGGAAAAACCGAATTGTACACTGAAGGGCTTATCGCCATTGATGTTGATGAACCGTCCAATGTAAGCGGCGCGGCCAGCCTTGGTTTTATCAGGGATTTTTTTGTTGATAAATTTAACGTAAACGGGGAAGTATTTTACAACGCCGAAAAGGACATTTACTTTTATCGCCCGGAAACCAATATTCGGGAAGCCGGAGTAAGTCCTTTTATAGAAGATCTAAACATGGCGTTGAATCTGCGCTACAAGTTTGGGGGAAAGGGCGATTTCCGTCTTTTTGCGCAGACACGTTACGCGCCATTTGAAAATTCAGCGCAGTTGATACCCGGCTTCACGTTGAATCCCTTTCCCCATATTGAGTTATATACGGCGGTACCCATGTCTCTGGGCAGCAAAGAAGGGTATTACTATAAAAACACCTATATGGTGGACCTCCTGAACAGACCAATTCCTTTTTGCGTGGTGTTGTTGGTCAGCATAAAAGGAAGCATCCAGGTCGGACACACCAACTGAGAAGAATTTTTAACCACGGAGTACACGGAGTAACACGGAGGAAGAGGAATTAAGATATTAGTATCTTAAACCTCCGTGAAACTCCGTGACCTCCGTGGTAAATTTCTTTTTCTTATTTTATTTTCTTAACGGCTATTTTTTCGATGCGGTTGCCGTCCATTTCCAGAACGGTGAAGCGGCAGTCCTGATAGACGAAACTGTCGCCTGAGCGGGGGAGTTCCCCGGCAAGTGAAAGCACAAAACCCGCAAGGGTATGATAGCCGCCGTGCGCGCCGCCGAAAGAGTCCATGGCGGCGGAAAGGCCGGGCAGGGAGAAAAGCGCCGCCGCATCATCGATATTCAGGCCGCCGTCCGCCAGCCATGAGCCGTCCTCCTGCCGTACCGCCTGTTCTTCCGCGCCGACGGGAGCGGTCAGTTCACCGACAATTTCTTCCATCAGGTCAAGTACGCTGACCATGCCGGCAAAACCGCCGTATTCGTCCATGACAAACAGAAAATCCGCTTTGCCCCGCCTGAATGATTCAAAGGCTTTCAGGGCCGGCATGGTTTCCGGCGCGAACAGGGCTGTTTTCATTATCGCCCGCAGTCCGGCAGGCGAGCCGGAGGCCGCGTCAAGAATTATATCTTCCGGATAGGCCGCTCCCACAATGGCGTCAAGGGTGCCGTCGGTTACGGGAAAACAGCGTTGATGACGGTATTCCAGAACCTTCGCGCTAATGTCAGCTAACGGAGCGTTGATATCAAGCCATTGGATTTCGGAACGGTGAGTCATAAAAGCGCCGAGAGGCCGGTCTCCCAGATAAAAGACCCCTTCTACCATCGTTCTTTCCTTGCTTTCAACAATGCCCGATTTTTCACCTTCCATAAGGGCAAAGCGCAGATCATCCTCGGTCATGGCCGGCGGCTGCGCTTCCGCGGGGAATATCTTCCGCAGTTGCTGACCGGCGTTGTGTATCAGCAGATAAAAAGGCCGCAGGGGCAGAGTAAAAAGCTCAAAGAGGGGGAAGGCCGCCGCGGCTATACCTTCCGCAGCGCAGCGGGTGATGCAGAATATCAGGCTGTCCAGCAGCAGCATTACGCCTATCAATACGGCGGCGCAGACGGCCGCGGACAGAAAGACCGGCGGCGCGGCGGATTGTATGACTATTCCGGTAATGACGGCGGCAAAGGTTCTGAGGGCGATGCGCCAAAAGTGCGCCGCCATGAAGTATAGATCCGAATCTTCCGCCGCTTTCAAAAACAGACGGCGACGGCGCTGCGCGCCCTGTTTTTCGGCATGAGCGGTTTCCGGATGCAGATGGGGCTTGCCGGCGGTTTTCAGCGCCTGTTCAAACAGGGAAAAAAATCCGCTTGCCAGGATCAGGACGGCAATGAGTATAATCATCGGCTGGTAATTAACCTTCAAGTTCCGCCTTGGTAAGGGGGCGGACTATGGAACAGCCGTTAGCTGAAGTCTGTACGGCTTTATTTTTTCCGTTGGGCATAAGCTCCCCGAATACCTCTACAATGGGGAAGCGGGGATTCTCCGGATTCACGTCAACCACCTGTCCTCTTTTCCCGTTGGATAACAGCACATACAAGCCGATGGGATACAGCGACAGCGAGTATACCAGCGCCCGGACGATGGTGTCATCGTATTGTTTCCCCTCATTTTTCAGCAGTTCCAGTATACCCGTATGGCCGTCCTTGGCGTCTTTGTAGGAACGGCTGGATAAAATAGCTTCATAAGAACACGCCACCGCGATAATTTTCGCGTACAGGCTGATTTTGTCGCCGGTCTTGCGCTGGGGATACCCGGTCCCGTTTTCCCGTTCATGGTGCTCAAGCGCCCCCAGGCAAATAACCAGGGGAAAGTCAAAGGATTTCAGGAGGTTAAAACCCAAAACCGGGTGGGCATATAACAGCTTCCTTTCCTGCTCGGTCAGGGTCCGCTTGCTCGTAAAGTTTTCCTGGGGCAGTTTAATCATCCCGGATTCGTGAAAAAGCGCGGCAATGCCCAATTCTATGAGCCGGTAAGGCTGCAACTTAAGGTTGGTGCCGATGATTATGGCCATAATGGTTGAACGTGTGGTATGGGATACCAACTGGTTTTCTTCCTGTTCCGGGCTGGTCAGCCATTTTGTCCGCATGAGGAAACGGCGGTTATCCCGTACATAATCACAGACCGTTTTAATCTTTTCCGCCACGGGGTTAAAATCCATCTCGGTTTTGATGGGCAAAAAAGCAAAGAGGGTCTTTACATATTTCTGGAATGAAACGTAGAAGGCGTCCGCCTGCTGTATTTTGTCCAGATCGGCTACGGTGGAGGGATCGGTTTTTACCGTTTCATTG
>JGI20171J29575_12612153_pt1 | contig 12043 bp, 8 predicted proteins | sample TergutNc150P4_FD_29575 | JGI IMG/M metagenome (IMG submission 29575)
GCCCAGCCGTTTTTCGGCTGGTAGAGGGGGTATTCGGCGGCCGCCGAGGCGACCGCCTCGCCGTCTTGGCGGAACAAGACTGTTTTGGTGCCAGAGGTTCCCAGGTCAATGCCGATTACATAGCGCATAGCAATCCCCCGTTCTACTGTACTTTGGACGTATCCGTGTGGCGGCTTCATAAAGGGGCTCTGCCATCTCAAAAGGCGCAAAGAGAACGGAAAAGCCTCGGTCAAAAAACGCTGTTCCAAGGAGGACATGCTCCGCGCGTCTCAAACCTTGAAGCTTCGCGTAAGGCGGTAAGCCTTATACAGGAATAGTATATCATACTCCGCATGTGGGGCAATAGGAAGGCAGGGAATTTATTGAGGGCTGTAACGGATGCGTACGGCGGCATATTTTGCCATATATCCCCCTTGCGCAAGGATAGGGATGCCTATGAGCAAGCGGTATTGATGACGGCGGACACAAGCGCGACAGCTAAGCGGATCATAAAAATCCTACAAATTGCGCGCGGAATTTCCAGAATTTCCCTGCGCTTCGCCATCCGTCGATTGACTTTGCCTCCAGCGTAAGCTATACTATACGCAGCATGAAAATATTGCTTCATGCCTTCGGCCTGTCAGCAAATTCCAGGACGGCTGGCACAGGGCCGGTTACACAGTTAGGAGGCGGATGGAAGATGCGAAAGTGGATTTGTTTGTTGCTTATAGCGTTTGAATTGGGGTGTGTCATACCGCAAATCGGCGCTGCGGAAAACTCAGGGGAATATGGGTATTCTTCAATCATAGCCCAATACCGTCAAGCGGTTCAAAATGCGAGAGATGACGCTTATGATTGGCCTTCGTATACTTTTGACTGGGCGCCGCTTTCCAATGTTCATATAAACGCGTATCTTGGTTTGGTTGGGTCTGTACAGGACTATTTCGGTTACGCTTTTCGTGATCTCAACGCGGACCGCCAGCCCGAGTTGTTTTTAATGATTAAACAGTATAAGTATGATAATAGCAATAAAAGGTGGGTTGACGTAGATCATCCAACCTACGCGATCGTAGCAATATGTACGCTCATTGACGGTAAAACGCCTGTGTGGTGTTGGGTGGGAGGATACGGCAATGACGGCATCGGTGATGATATATGCTGTTTGAACGCAGACGGGTCGCTCACCCTGGTAAAGGCGGATGCGTTTGCAAAATATGTAATAACCTATGGGCTAAACGTATCGGGGAATGAACTGATTCCCTTGAATGAAATCGGATGGGATCTAACGGAACAAAATGAGACGGTCTTCTATAAACGAAGCGGTACCGGACAAAAAATCCCCATATCAAAAGGGGAGTATGAAAACTCACCATTATGGCCTAAAAACTATGCGGAGAAGCATGGCGGCCTTGTATTTATCCCTCTCTTTGAAGGACGAACTTCCCGGGGATCCTCTGGGGTTAACATCAATAACGGGACGGGCGTGGCTGCCGGCATGTTTGAGGGTGAATGGCCCGCCGTGTACGCCAAACTCAACCAGAAGATGGCCACGCGCACGGGCCCCGGCACGAAGTATACGGAGGATCACGGCACATGGCCCGCATCCACGGAGATTGTCGTCTACGCGCAGGAGAACAGCGGCGGCACGCCTTGGGCGCTTGTTGAGTTTATGCGGAATGGGAAGCTCGTCCGTGCCTATACGGGTATGAAACGGATTGACGCGGGCACCGCCGGCATTCCAAGCGCCACAAGGGAGCCCAGAGCGGCTGCCGTGACGCGAGAAACACAGGCGTATTACGGCCCGGGCACCGCTTATATGGCTGTTCCCAATCCTGTGGCAGCGGGCACGGAAGTGCTGGTCTATGGCGTGGATAGGGGCTATGCGCTCATTGATTACACAACAGGCTTCGACCAATGGATGCGCTCCTGGGTACCGGAAGCGTGCATAGAATTCAGGTGAAGCGCGCCGGATCATTCGATGGGCTGGTGCGGAGAATTTTCTGGATTCTTCGAAGCGAAAAGAAAGCCAAGACAGGTGAAAAACCTTGATTTTTCAAGGTTTTTCCTTTAAAGAAGTATTGGAGGATTCAACATGTGTATCCGCAAACTGAGCAAGCGTGTATTTTTCCTTTTTTTGTGCTTGATGCCGGCACTGACGCCGGCAGCGGGGTTGAGCGAGACAAACTTTTTTGAAAGCCCGTATCCCATCAAAGAATACATGGAACAGGGTATAGAGGACGCGTCGTGCAAATCCTACTATGGGCAAGAGGTCTTTGGAATTTACGACACAAACGTTGGGGGGTGGATACTAAACGACAGCTTTACGCATGAAACGGAAACAGAACCCGTTCTTTACCCGCCGGAAGATGCCGTGTCCCTCATCGCGGAGTATGAAGAGGGAAAATTTGCCGGGTTTAGGGTGATTGACAATGCCGCGTTTTACATCAGCCTGCCCACCCGCAAAGGCGGAATTGAAGCCTTTGACAGGAGATATGGTCAATATAAGCCTTTTGGGTTTGATCGCTATGGATACAGCGATCAAAATGTCAGGAAAAATGTCATGGGGTTTTGGGATGAAACAACCCAAACGATTCTTGTTAACATGGATCCCGGCACCGGTTTCTTGTACGTTCAAGACGATTTTGGGAAACTTCATTCCGTATACCTGACCGCCGTATACGATGGGGAAACAATGTTGGGGCTAAAGGTTATATCAGAGGAAGAATTTCATGCCATAAAAGGCGTAATGGAGCATGTGAATCAGATACACGCCCAATACTTTGGCGATGATAACGGCTAGAAAAGCATAGCAGGAGCCGTCGCGTTAGCGATAGCGCGACAGCGCCTTCTATGCCGGGCCGCTTCTTTTCAGCGATTGCGCGGGGTAATGTGTAAAGGAGGGATGGCAATGCAAAAGCGAATTCTTTGGCCACTAATCCTATGTCTCACGATTGGGTGTTGTATCGGCTTTGCCGGGGCCGATGAACCTTCGAGATTGATCGTTGATGCTCCCGAGATTGTGTATGACGGAGCAATCTTGCGCATATCGGTAAAGTGCACGCCATCAGAGGACGGGATCGCGCTGGTTGATTCCATCCAACTGGATCCTGGTATGGCAGATAATAAAGAGTTTGAGGACGCGCTGGCACACGGATGGGATGTCATGGGCGTACATTGTGAAGCAGCGGTGTTCTCAGGCCAAACAAAGCTTAACGATTATCGGGTTTTTAGCAATCAGCAAGATGATAGATCCATCATAAAAGGATTTTTCTATTTGTTACCGCCCAGCCTCCCGCAAAAAGATATGACTGTGCGTATGGAGGCGGAGTTGCAAGACGCAGAGGGTACGATCGTAGAATACATCCCAGTTCAAGTCCCTGTACCGGATCCGATAGAGGCGGAGTCGTTCACCATCCCCACTGACATAGCGTTGGAAGGCGTGCGCCTTGAGGAGGTATTCGTCAGCAGCTCAAAAGAAGCGTTCTGTGTCTTTCTATATTGCGATGGCGAGTCCTACGCCGATGCCGCGCTTTCTATGCCGGAGAGTGGGGAAACGCATGCCGCGCTTTTTACGCTGAATGAGGATTTTACTTCGAAGGATATGCGGTGGACAATGTTTTTCTTTGAGCCGGTACAAGCGAAACCAGTGAGAATTAACCTAGCATTGTACACACGGCTGACAGGCGAAGAAGCCGCTGCGCTGCAGGTTGATCTGTTTGAAGGAGATATAGCGCTGCTCAACTGAGTTTAACGAAGAAGATACAACAAAAAGAGTGGCTATGAAAAAAGCTGTTGCGGATATGCAGCAGCTTTCTGTTATTCCTTTTTAAAATGTGGCTTACCCGCCGAGCCTTATGATCTTCGCTCGACTTGAACAGCGTATAAGATGGGCGGTGCGCATATTCCAGTTTTCAACATGGAATATTAAAAATTTAGTAACAACTTGTCCATATTATGCATTTTCTATGTTCTATGCATGCCCAGATTGGACAACGCGCATGAAATAGGGTACAATATCATCCATGATATAGAGGTAAAGGTGTTGACCGTATGCCCGCATCCATCGCAGGGAACCGTAAGCCTCTGCCGCAAGGCGTGCTTGCGCCGCTGCCGCTTACGGCCATAAGGCCGCGCGGGTGGCTTTATGAGAGGATCGCGAACGTGGACGGGGCCACGCTGGAGGACAGGCTCATGAAGGCGTGCCTTTTGCGGGAAAACAGCCTGCTGGGCGCGGCGGGGGATGAGGTGGCGTGGCTGCTCACCCATGACGGCGATTTGACGGAAGAGGAGATCCGCGCGCTGATGCGCTACCATGGCGTGTCCGGGGACAAGCGCGCGCCGCTCCGCCTGTTTCAGCACGCCAAGGCGCTGCTGGGCGCGCTTACGGGCGGCGCTCGGTGGGGCGCGGCCCGGGCTGCCAACGCCAGCGGCCTCTTGCATATGGCGCTTTGGCTGTATAACCTCACGGGGCGCAAGGCGCTGCTGGAACTTTGCAGGCTGATCAAGGCGCAGGCGCCGGATTGGATGAGCACCTTTCATGTGTTCTCGCAGACAAGGCCGGTTTTGGCCCCGCCGCCCATGGATGCTGACGCGTACTACCGCGTGCACGGGCCGACTGTAGCCGCTTCGCTCAAGACGCCCGCGCTGCAGGCGCTTTTTGAGGGCGGGCTGAAAAACGAGACGGCCTTCCGCGCCGGCTGGGAAAAGCTGACGCGCTATCATGGCGCGGCCCACGGCCTTTTCAATGCCGACCCGCTGCTCGGCGGCGCGAACCCCTCGGCCCAGGTAGACCCGGAGACGGTGGCCGAGCTGATCAGATCGCTGGAGGTGCTCCTTTGGGCGCTGGGCGATCCGTCTATAGGCGATTTGCTCGAAAGGATCGCCTATGGGGCGCTGCCCGCGGCGCGCGGCAGGCAGGCGGCCAACCAGCTCATGCCCGCCCCGCCGGGACACCCTGTGGGCATGGCGCAGGCCGCCGCGTCGCTGTGGATGGCGACACAGGACGAAGGCCTTGCCGTCATTGGCTACGCGCCGTGCGAGGTGCGCTGGCGCGTCGCGGGCCAGCCGATTCAGGCGGTTGTGGAAACAGGATATCCTTTTGACGAAACGATCACGATACACGTGCGCATGAAAGCGCCCGCGCGGTTTCCGCTCTACCTTCGCGTTCCCGCGTTTAGCCGGGGCGCTTTCGCGAAGGTGGGCGATGAGGAGCCGATCGCCTGCGGGCAGGGCTTTGAGGTCATTGAGCGTGTTTGGCAAAACGGGGATAAAATCGAACTCACGCTGCCGATGCGCGTCCAGACGGTGCGGCGATACCATCAAACGATCTCCGTGGAGCGCGGCCCATTGACGTACGTGCTGCCTGTAACGGCGCAAACGCGCTGGAATTTGGCGCTTTTGCCCGCGCATGGCTTTGAAGTTACACGGCAGGGGGAAGTGCCCATGATTACAGCCTACGGCGCGCCTGTGCCCGGATGGCGAAAAAGCGGGGAGAGGCCCGCGCCGCCGCCTGTCGCGCCGGAGGTATCGGGAATGCTTCCGGTACGGCTTATGCCCTATGGCATGACAGACGCGCGTATTGCCCAATTCCCTGTAGGGAACAGTACGTTTACCGGATAGAAGGGGAAAAGAGAGAAGCGTATGCGTGACAGAATCGTTGTAGTGGGCGCGGACGTACCCAGCGGGCGCGCGGTGGCAAAGAAGCTTCGCGCGCAGCGTTATTGCTGTACGCTGTTGGCGTCGGGCGCGACGGCGGGGGAAATCGCGCGTCTGGGCCCCGCGGGCGTCGTCCTCGCGGGGGAAGCGCAGGACGGCGCGCTGTTGCCGGACGCGGGCTTGCTCACCCTGGGCGTGCCGGTCTTGGCGCTGGGCTCCTGCGCGAGGGCGCTGCTTTGCCAGCTTGGTTTTCAAAGCGACGGGGACGCGGTGGAGAACGCCGCGGTGCCCGTAACGTATATGAAATCCCCGCTGTTTGAGGAAGTCGCGGCAGGGGAGCGCTGGGTCACGCGGGCGGAGCCGTTCGCTGTCAGCGAACCGTATCGCCCAATCGCCGATGGCGCCGAATTTCCGCTGGCGTTCGCCAGCGACGCGGACAATGTGTTTTTGCTTCAGTTCCATATTGAGCGAAACGACCCGGACGGCATGGCGATGCTCAGGGCCTTCGCGGATATCGTATGCGGCTGTGAACCGTGGTGGACGGTGGAAAACATCGTCGCGGACGCGGAGAAAGCAATTCGTGAGGCGGCGGGCGACGGTGAAGCGATTTGCGCGATTAGCGGCGGGCTGGATTCCACGGTCGCCGCGATGCTGGCGGCGCGCGCGCTGGGCGACAGGGTGCGGTGTGTGTTTGTGGATACGGGGTTGTTTCGGCGGGGTGAAGTGGAGGAGGCGGAACGCTACTTTCGCGAAGAGCTTCACCTGAACTTTTTGCGCGTGGACGCGAGGCGCCGGATTTTGCGGGCTTTGGCGGAATTGACCGAGGCGCGCGACAAATGGCGCGTGGTGGAAGAGGAAATCACGGCAAAGCTGGGGGAGGAAGCGCGGGGCGCGCCGGGCGTTACGGTGTTTGTCAAGGGAACGCAGTACTTGGATGTGCTGGGCACGGAGCGGAGGGATCAAGTGTGGCAATTCCCGCCGGTGGTGGAACCGTTGCGCGAGCTGTTCAAAGAAGAAATTCGTATGATCGGCGAGTTTCTGTCCCTTTCGCCCGCGCTGCTTTCGCGCCAGCCTTTCCCCGGCATGGGTTTGGCCAGCCGCATACAGGGCGCGGTGGACGCCGAGCGGCTTGAAGTTTTACGCGCGGCGGACACCATTTTCCGTGAGGTGCTGGCGGAATCAGGCCAGGGAAAACGCCTGTCACGCTATTTTGCCGTGCTCAGCCAAATAGACGGGCACGACGCGGTCATCCTGCGCGCGACACAGGGCGAGGAACTCCTCAGCGCCGCGCGGCTTCCGCATGATTTGCTGGAGCGTATTGTGGAAAGGATTTTACGGGAACTGCCCTCGGTGCGCAGGGTGCTTTATGACATGACGCCGGGGATGGAGCGGTGGGGATGAGCGGGCCGGGTGCGTTATCAGCCCAAACCAGTCTGTAAAATCATCTGAGTTTTCTCTCATAGAGATAGAACGCTCCGCCTTCCCTTGGAATAAAGCACGCAGAGTCGCTCTTCAATCGGATCACTTATACGCCTCAATACTTCTCAGCAGTTCAAACTCCCGTATATCCCGTGTGGAGCTGAACGGATATCGCGTGAGCATGATGCCTTCCCGCCAGTACAGCGGCAAAAACGGCAAATCCTCCGCCATTAGGCGCTGCACCTCAAACCATTGGTATTGAAAGTCGGCGGCGTCCGTCGCCTTGCGCAGAGCCTGCAGAATTTTGCTCATCTCGCTGGAATTATAGCGGGCATAGTTGGTGTTGACGCTGGACAGGAGGAAGGTCGGGTCAGGAAGTACGTCAAAGTTGATCGCGCACAGGAACAGGTCGTAGTCGCCCACGTTGAGCTTGGCGGCCGCTTCCTCAAATTTGCCGTAGGGGATGATGCGAACGTTGATGCCTACCTCGCCCAGCATGGCTTTGACCTGATTGGCGACCTCCTTGCGCATGGAATTCCCGGCCTCGTCATAGTAGGACAGGCGCAGGCTCAATTCCTGCAAGCCGCTCTCGGTTTGCCTGATCCGAAAGCCATTTTCATTGAAATTCGTCCAGCCCAGCGCGTCCAGCAAAGCGCGCGATTCGTCGGGCTTGTAGGCGGGAAAGCCGCTGCCGGCGCGCTCGTTATACAGCCACGAGCCGGGCCTTTGCAGCGTGCCGCTTTCCAATACCATGCCCTGGTATACGTTTGCCTTCAAATAGGGGATGTTGATGGCGTGCGCGATGGCCTGGCGCATCTGCAGCCCCTTCTCCTTATTGCCCAGCAGGGGAATGGCGAGATGGGTCATCAGGCATTCCAGCTGGCGGGTGGAGTAGGTATAGGAACTGGCGCGGTTGGAGACGGTGCCCCGGTACCGCACGGCGTCCGTAGAGCGCGTCATCATGATATCCACATTTTCCGCCTCAAAAGCGGCAAGCGCGGCGCTATCGGAGCCGTACCATTTGCAGACGAGCTCGCTGACATAGGGCGGCGGGCCGCCCCACCAGTTTTCGTTGCCGCGAAGCCATAGGGTATCGCCCGGCTTATAATAATCCACGCGATAGGGACCGGTGCCGGGCGGGTTCGCCTCAAAGGCGGACTGCGCCTGCAGCACAGGAAAGGTCATGGCATAGAGCAGGCCATAGTAGGGGCGGCTGGTAGTGACGCGCAAGGTGTGATCGTTGTCCGCGTCCACGCTCCAGGCGGTGACGACGTTGGAAAGCAAGGCGTACAGCCCTTTTTCGTTATTCGCCTTGGCGGCGTCCGCGGTGTCCCTGATGGCGTTTATGGTCGCGCCGACATCATAGGCCGTCAGTTCACGGCCGTCATGAAAGTATACGTTTTCGCGGATGGAAAACAGCCAGGTCTTGCCGTCCGAGAGGACCTCCCAAGATGTGGCAAGCGACGGCTCGGGCCGCATGTCGTCGTCGATCACGATAAGGCTGTCATACACGAGGTCAAAGATGGAGACAGCGTCCCTGTCCATAACGCGCAGCGGATACAGCTCCATATCCGCCGGCACGAACATGGCCACGCTCATGCTGGTGGGGATGTAGCTAAACGATGAGGCTGACGCGGCGGAAGGCGGCAGTGAAAGCGCGCACAGCGCGCACAGAAGTTTACGAAGCGCCGCCCGCGGGCGTAGGAACCTCCTCCTGGGCGTAGTAATGTTTGATGTAGATCGCATAGGCATTGACCACCCTGTTTACGTATTGTTCGGTCGAGGCGTAGGGGATTGTGTCCAGCGTGACCCCGTCGGCGGAGTATGCCGGATCCCTCAGCCAGCCTTGCACCGCGTTCTGTCCGGCATGGTAGCCGGCGGTTATTTTGACGATATCGCCGTCGAACATGCGCGAGAGGAAACCAAGATACCAGGCGCCAAAGCGGATGCTCGTCTCGGCGTTGAAGAGGCTGTCCGGCGTGTAGTTGTCTTTCTCATGGAGGCGCTCGGCAATCCAAACGCCCGTATTTTCCATGATCTGCATGAGGCCGCGCGCGCCTACGCTGGAGACGGCGGACGGGTCAAAGCGGCTTTCATGATAGATGACGGCGGCGACAAGGGCGGGGTCAACGCCCGCTTCCGAAGCGTAGTCCTCAATCATGCCCCGGTAGGGAAATTTATACTTCGCCTTTTCCTCCGCCCATTGCCGAAGCCTCCGCGCCTCCGCGCGTTCAAGCTCATACACGCGCCAGGCGTTGATGCCGGCCGCCAAGGCCATGAGAAACATCGCGATGAGCACAACCGCCATGAGGATCCACGTGATGGGCGGCTGCCTGCCCCAAAAGGTCTTTTGGGGCGGCGCCTCTATAATGGCGCCGGTATCCTCCCAGGCGCCTGCCGGCGTGAAGGCGGGGCGCGCCAAGGGCGGCGATTTCAGCTGGCCGCCAATTTGCGCGTGAACCTGAGCGCGCCGCGCGGCGCTTCGGGGCTGGCGGACGGGCCGCATGCCGTTCATCACCGCACCCCCGCCTTTGCGAGCGCCCTTTGCCAATGGGCTTCCAGCAGCGCGGCGGTCGCCTCCTTGGGGCCGGACGTGTCAATGGCCACATCCCCGCGGCGAAGCTTTTCTTCCGTAGGCATCTGACTTTCGACACGCAGGAGCGCTTCCGCTTCCGTCAGGCTGTCGCGCTTCATGACCCGGCGCAGCTGTTCCGGGCCGGGCACATGCATCACCCACACCTCGTCCGCGATTGTCTCCATGCCGGTTTCATACAGAAGGGGAACGTCCGCCACGCAAACAGGCTTTGCCGACGCGGCGATCGCCTCGTGAACGGCCTTTTTTACGAGGGGGTGCACGATCGCGTTGAGGGCAAGGCGCGCCTCTGTATCCGAAAACACGACGCGGCCCAAGGCTTTGCGGTCCAGCGTGCCAAAGCGCCTGAGAATCGCTTTCGCGGCCGCGCCGCCGGGCGATGTGAGGGAGCGCGCTATTTCGTCGGCGGCGATGACGTCCGCGCCCAACGCGCGCAGGATCTGCGCCGCATGGGTTTTGCCGGACGCGATGCCGCCGGTTAATCCGATTACGTACATGGGTTGGTTCCTCTCTGAGCGCATGGTATGCATTCTTTCGCGAAAAATTTCTTTTTTCCTATTGCCTTTGAAAATAAACGGCCAAAGTTTGGAGATTCTTGCAGAAATAAGGCTATTTGGCCGCAAACCAGGTTTTGCCGCTGTGAACATCCGCCTTGAGCGGCACGTCGAGCGTCAGGACACCCTCCATGCACGCGGCAAGCAAGGCGGCGACCGTGTCACGCTCCGCCTCCGGGCATTCCACGATCAGCTCGTCATGCACCTGCAGGATGAGGCGGGCCTCAAGGCCGCGCGCCGTGAGCTCATGGTGCGCCTTGACCATGGCGAGCTTGATGATGTCCGCCGCCGCGCCCTGCACCGGCGTGTTCATGGCCGCGCGCTCGCCAAAGGCGCGGGTGTTATAGGCGGCGCTGGTAAGCTCGGGCAGAGGCCTGCGGCGGCCAAACAGGGTCTGCGCGTAGCCGAGCGCCTTGCCGTCGGCAACCGCTTTGTCCATAAACCGTTTCACGCCCGGGTACCTTTCAAAATAGCGCGCGATGAAATCCGCCGCCTCACCGCGCGAGACGCCGATATTCCTCGCCAAACCGAAATCGCTGATGCCGTAGACAATGCCGAAATTGACTGCCTTTGCCGCTGACCGCATCCGCGGGGTAACCTCGGCAAGCGGAACGCCATAGACCTCCGCCGCGGTGGCCAGGTGAATATCCCGCTCGTTTCGAAACGCGTCGATCATGCCCGCGTCGCCGGAGAGGTGCGCCAGAATGCGCAGCTCGATTTGGGAGTAATCGGCGTCCACGAGCGTCCAGCCGTCCCGCGCGATGAAAGCGCGGCGTATCTCGCGGCCCATGTCTGTGCGGACAGGGATGTTTTGAAGGTTCGGCTCGTTGGAGGAGAGGCGGCCGGTGACGGTGGCGGTCTGATCGAAGCTGGAGCGCACGCGGCCGTCCGCCTCAATCTTGAGCGTAAGGCCGGTGACGTATGTGGCGTTGAGCTTGGCGACCTGACGGTATTCCAGCAGCTTTTCCACGGCGGGATGCCGGTCGCGGAGGGATTCCAGCGTCTCGGCGTCCGTGGAATAGCCGCTCTTTGTTTTGCGGCCCGCGGGCAGGCCCAGGCGTTCGAACAGCACCTCGCCCAGCTGTTTGGGGCTGTTGAGGTTGAACGGCTCTCCGCCCGTCAGTTCAATGATTTCCGCGCGCAGGGCGCTTTCCCGCGCCGTAAGCGACGCGCCCAGGCGGTGTAGTTCCATGCGGTCCACAAAAAAGCCCTCGCGTTCCATGGCCAGCAGCACGCGCATGAGCGGCATTTCCATCTCCCGGTAGAGCGGCAGCATGCCATAATCCGCGAGGGCGTCCGCTTGGCTTATGCACAGATCCCACAGCGCGCGGGCGTCCGCTTCACCGCCCGTCAGGCCGGAGAGCGATTTGGCGGGCCTCTGCGGGTCAAGGAGCCAGCCGGCCAGAAGCGCGTCGTCCCGCACACACGTGCCGTCAAAGCGCAGGCCCATGCTGTCAAGCGCGTGCAGCAGCGCTTTCGCGCCAAACACGCGCAAGGCGCTGGGGCGGCTGAACAACGGCGCCAGCGCCGCAAAAGCCGCCTCCGGCTCCATGCCTTCGGACAGCAGATTTTGCCGGATGGGAACGCGCGCCCAGCCGCTTTCCGCGGCGAGGGTGAGGTCGCCGTCCCAGTGAAGGGCGGCCACGGGCGCGGCGAGCAGCGTTTCATACGGGACAGGGTCGCCCCACGCCCGTGCTTTGGGCATGGGAGCCGCCTCTGCGGGCGAGGGCTCATAACCGCGCGCGGAGATCAGCTTGTCCAAGCGGGGCAGGAGCGAGCGGAAGCCAAGGGTTTCAAACGCCGCCCTGCCGCCGGCGAGGCTGCCCAGGCCGCAATCGTCCAG
>JGI20171J29575_12612152_pt1 | contig 12034 bp, 9 predicted proteins | sample TergutNc150P4_FD_29575 | JGI IMG/M metagenome (IMG submission 29575)
TTCGAGTGAGTACGGGCCCATAGCTTAGACTGGCTGGAGCGTCCGGCTGATAACCGGAAGGTCGAGAGTTCAAATCTCTTTGGGCCCACTATATATTCCATAAAAAGTTGACCCGCACTCAGGAAAAGGATTTGAGAAAAAACAAAGGGGTTTATCGGCGGGCGCAAGGTCTTACTTGCCCTTCTTCTTAGAGCTGGCAGGAGCCTTCGAGTCTGGTTTCTTGTCAGCGCCCTTTTTGGACTTCGCATCAGAGCCCATTGTGTTCACCTCTGCCACTGTATCGGATACGGGGTATTTCCGTCTTCCTCTCAGGGCGTAAAAATACGATCGCGGGCGGGGTCCGGCAAGCATCAAAAATAACTTTCAGCGCGCTTTGCGGCTGCCGCCATGCGGGAAAAAGGTAAAGGGCGGGGGCATCCCCGCATTCATTTTTTCTGGAATTCCCCTGTTTTCTTGTGTTTCACGACCCTCGATCCTTCGTTGTTGTTCACGAGCGTCTTCACGTATTCTTCCGCTTCGGCCTTTGTTCTGAAGAGTTTCGTGGCCTTCGAGGCGCCTTCCGCCTTGACCTGCCACATGCCGTCCTCATCCCTCTTGGTTATGTGCCAAACTTTGCTGTCCGTTTTCTTCGCAGCGGATTTTTCCCCCTTCTTCTTTTCGTCAGCCATCTCAGGTTCCTTCTTTTTCTCTTCTTTCTTTTCCTCAACTGGTTTCTTCTTGGATGTCGCCCACGCGGCATCCTCCTCTTTCTTTTTGACGTTCACGTCTTTTTTGGGTGCATCCTCTTTATCGGATCCCCCCTCTTTTTTCTTCAATTTATCAAAAAACCCCATTTTTGCAACCCCCATGTTCACTTCTGATCCTTTACAAGTATCAGATGCCATCCGAAATCTGTTTTTATCGGCCCGACAAGGTCGCCCTTCTTTGCGTTAAAGGCCGCGTTCTCGAACGGAGCGACCATCTGCCCCTTCCCGAACCATCCCAGGTCCCCGCCCTTCTTCCCCGACGGGCAGCTTGAATGCTTTTTTGCGACTTCGGCGAAGTTCTTCCCCTTCAATATCTCTTCTTTTAGATCCTTTGCTTCTTTTTCTGTTTTAACGAGAATATGCGCCGCATTTACCTGTTTTACCATGAGGAATGTAGTGCATCCTAGGTTTATATGTTGTTTGCTGGAATATTTGAAAATGATTATATCTCCTCATATCCATACGGATGAAGATGAACAAGACAAACCAGGCATTGATGGGAACCGTGATCGGTGTTGCCTTCGTTTACGTCGCTCTTTCGTTCGTTCTCATGATGTGGAACATGAGCGGCGGAACATACTCGATCGAGGTCATTCCGTTCTACAAAAGCATCTCGATATCCGATAATGCATTCGGGCACCTCATAGATTCGTACACCGGCATCGCGGGAGATGACAAAGAATATCTCGCAATGTTCCTGTTCTTGGTGGGATTCGTGCTTGTGATCGCGGGGTGCGCGTCCAAGCCCACCAGGGATCTGAAGGGAAAGGCGGAGGATCCCCAGGAATACCTCTTTACGCACAGGCCCAGAGCGCTCCTCTGGTGTCTCATGATACCGTGGAACATATTCACCGCGGCCTGGAAACTGAAGAAAGCGCCGGTCATAGTCCCGATGATATTCCTGCCTTTCATGCTGCCGTTCGCGCTGATAATGGATCTTATCCTGGCAGCGCTTTTCCTGATCGAACGGGCGGTGATGTCCGCAAGGATAAAGTTCGCCGCGTCGAAGGACCGCGAGGAATACGAGAGGGAGACGCAGTATGCGGTGTGCCCCAAATGCAAAAGGAATTTCTTCCAGCCGAATATCAAGTGCAGGTGCGGGCTTGTTCTGTCGTATCCGGTGCCCAACAGATACGGCGTCAAGTACCACACATGCAATTGGAACCATAAGATACCCAGCACCAGCGCCGACGGGATAAGGGCGAAGCTGCCCACGGTATGCCCGTACTGCAAAGGGGAGATGTACACCCACGAGGCGAAACCCCTCGTCATATCCCTGATCGGCTCGGTCGGTTCCGGGAAGACGACCATGATGGTCTCCGCCGTCGAGTCGATGTCGGCCCTGGCAAAAGAGAAGGGCATAGTATCCGAGATAATGACCGACGGGATCTCCGCAAACGCCCAGCGCATGAAGGCCCGCATCCTCCCCACTCCCTCCGGGGAGCTGGACTCGGAGTACTTTTTCCTGAGGTCGAGGGACCTTCACGAGAAACAGGTGGTCATAAACGACATATCCGGAGTCGAGTTCCAGCCGGACAGGGAGAAGATACTCTTCGAGGAGTACTACAGATACAACGACGGCATAATCCTCACCATCGATCCCCTGGAGGTCATGGCGCTGCATCATTCCCAGTCCCCCACAAAGGGTTCGAAGAACACCCCCGTCGCGACGCTGGAATCGTTCTATCACATGTACACGGAGATCAACGGATACGGCCCGGCTGTGAAGTCCACGGTCCCGCTGGCGATAGTCCTTACGAAGATGGACGATCCGAAAGTGAAATCGTCGGTAAACGCCGAGGGTTCGCCGATCAATTTCCTCAACAAATACAGCCATAAGATGATAGCCGACATCGCCCAGTCTGCGTTCAGGAATGTCAGGTTCTTCAAGGTCGCATCCCTGGGAGAGGATATCAACTCGATGGAGCCGTTCGCATGGATACTCGCCGAGAACGACCCGGACCTTAAGAAAAGGATGTTCTGACCGTCAGGCCGGGGGCCTCTCCACCCTGCCGTCGGAGAACCTGACGAACCTTTCCGTCCCTTTGGGATGGAACTTGTCGATCAGGTCCCACGGCCAGCTGTCGAACTCGTTCCTTCTTATGTGGTCCATGGCCTTCCTGACCTCTTTGTCGCTGCCGAGGATGACCGGACCGAAGGAGGACATCCTCTCCCCTATCGGTTCGCCTTCAAGCAGCCAATACGTCCCTTCTGAATCCCCGTTGGCGACGGTCACGTCCTCGCCCCCCTTGAGCTTGAACCTCTGCGACGTTCCATACGACTCGCCGCCCAGCGCGACGGTCCCGCCGGATACGAAATAGAGGTTCCTGTTGACGGTCGGGGAGGCGGCGGGCAGCAGGATCTCCGAACCCGGGGACATCCTTATGAGCAGGATCCTGACGCGGTGGCCCTTATCCGCCGCCCAGGAGACGCCGTTCGGAGGGATCGCATCCCTGCCGCCGAAGCTCCCCGCTATCACCTTCACGGAATAGTCCCTGCCGTTCTCGTCCTTCCCTTTGACGACGGGTATGTGCTCCGACCACATCATCCTGAGCTCGGGGGCGGACCCCTTGTCCTTCAGCGGCAGGTTGATCATTATCTGGGTTATGTCGTTGGGGTTGGGGCGGTCGTCGTACGCAAGAGGATACATCTCATCGTGCAGGTACATGCTGCCGGCGGATACCCACTGCACGTCTCCGAACCCGTACCTTCCCTGGTTGCCCAGGGAATCGAAGTGGTCTATGAAGCCCGTCTCCGGTATGGTGACCGTCTCATACCCCCAGTGCGCATGCATGGGGAAGCCGGGGACGACCTTCCCGTGGTACATCCGGAAGCCGAATACCTTTTTGTAATCCCTTCCCAGGTTCCTTCCGCCGATCTCCCGCAGAGGCGGAGCCTGCTGGGCGTTCCCTTTGGGATAATCGTCGGCGTGGTGGGAGACGAACACGAACGGATCCTCGGTATCCCAATGCAGCTTGAGATACTGCGTCTTTATGACCGGTCCCGGCCTTTTCTTTCTCAACATCCGGAGTTCACGCATACGCTAAACGAACGGCAGGTTAAAAATATCGGCCCCGTTATGGTTGAACATGGCCGGAGACAGGGAAGAGCAGGACGGGATAAGGCTCAACAAGTTCCTCAGCGAAGCCGGGATCGCGTCTAGAAGGGGCTCAGACAGGATGATCGAGGAGGGAAGGGTGACCATAGACGGGAGGGTCGCGGTCCTGGGAGACAAGGTCTTCCCGGAGAACAGGGTATCGGTCGACGGCAGAGAAGCGGAAAGAGTGAAGGAGGACATCATTCTGGCCTTTTATAAGCCGGCGGGGATAACCTCGACATCCGATCCCGGCGACGAGGACAATGTGATAGATTTCATCGGATACCCCAAAAGGATATTCTCCATCGGGAGGCTGGACAAGGATTCCGAAGGCCTTCTTCTGATGACGAACAACGGCGCCCTCGCCGACAAGATAATGCGTTCGAAGAACGAGCACGAGAAGGAATATGTAGTAAGGGTGAACAGGGACATCACGGAGGAATTCATCGGCAGGATGTCCGGCGGAGTGCTTCTGGACGACGGGAAGGTGACGAAGAGATGCTTCGCGGAGGCGACCGGCCCCAGGGAGTTCAGGATAATCCTGAGGCAGGGCCTAAACAGGCAGATAAGAAGGATGTGCGAGCGGCTCGGCTATGAAGTGAGGAGCCTGAAACGCATAAGGGTGGTGAACATCACCCTGGGGGATCTCAAAGAGGGCCGCTACAGGGACATAACGAAAAGAGAGCGGGAAGAGCTGTACAGGCAGCTCGGCCTGAAGTGATCCGCGCTCCGAAACTTAAAAATGTATAAGGAAAGGGGCCGGAGCCCCTTTGTTTATTCAGTCTCCCTTCGAGACCTTCTCCATCAGCCCCTGGGAGTCCTTGATCTCGGCGTCCGACATCTGGAGCTTGTTCTGCAGCTGGTACTCGGTGTGCATCGACATGCAGTCGACGTGCGAAACAAGTATTCCCTCGTCCGTCGCGACGAACTTGACGGTTATCGGGGTGCTCCTGTTCACTCCGTCGGGAAGGTCCATCTCGAACTCTCCGACGCTGTATCCGTCGATGAGCTCGATCCTCTTCCCCTCGGGGTTGTTGGACGCGGAGTTCTCGTATATCTCCACTTTGATGGACGACTGGCCGTCCTCGACGGGGTAGTACGTCTTTGTGGAGACTATCGGAAGGACCTCGTTCCTGAAGATGATGTTGGATATCATCACCTTTCCGTCCTCGTATTCCGCCTTGATCCCGAAGGACTTGCTCAGAACGTTGTGGACGGTGATCTCCCCCTCTTTCGGGACGTACGTCTGGCCGGCCGCCGCTGCCGCCGCGAATTCCTCCGCTCCCGCCCAGTTGTGGGCGCCCGCGAATATCGCCGCTCCCTTTGCGATGGACTGGTCCGGGTCGAAGATCCTGATGTTGGCGTTGGGGTACTTCTTGGTTATGCCGTCCTTGACCTGAGGCATCCTGGAGGATCCTCCCACAAGGATGACGTCGTCGATGTCGGCGATGCTGAAGTTCTTTGATGCGAGGGCCCTCTCGATTATGTCGAGGGTGGTCTGCATGAGAGGCGCGGTCGCAGCCTCGAACTCCGCCCTTGTTATCGTGTAGACCGCCTTCTTGCCTCCGACCGTGAGCGTTCCTTTGGTGGACTCTGCGGACGACAGTCTCTTCTTGATCGTTTCGGAATCGAGGATAAGGGACTGTTTGACGTCGTCGTCATCCTCGAGCTCGCTCGCCTCTATGTCGTTCTCCTCGCATACCTTCTGCTTTATGATCTTGATCAGCACCTGGTCCCAATCCTTTCCTCCGAGCAGCCTCTCTCCGTCCGTTGCCACGGCCGTGAACGAGTTGCCGGCGATGTCCAGGATGGTCACGTCGAACGTTCCTCCGCCCAGGTCGTAGACCATCACCCTCTTCTTCTCTCCTCCTCCGGCGCCGAATCCGAAGGATATCGCCGCCGCGGTGGGTTCGTTGATTATGGTCACGTCCTCAAGCCCGGCGACCTTTCCGGCCGTCTTCGTTGCGTCCCTCTCGTTCTGTCCGAAGTATGCGGGGCAGGTGATCACGGCTTTCTTCACGTCCACGCCGTGGTTGTCGTTGAAGTCGTTGATCATCTTCCTCAGGATCGCCGCGGACAGGGTGACCGGAGTATACTTGTCTCCGTCTATGTCCACTTCGTAATCGGTGCCTATCTGCCTTTTTATGGCCGTGACGACCCTCTCTATGGGGTACATTATCGCCATGTCCTTGGCCGGAGAACCGACTATTATCTCTCCGTTCTCGTTGAACAGGATGACCGACGGCGTCGTGTCCTCCTGTTCGAAGTTCTTCTCAACGACCGGGTCGCCCTCTTCGTCTATATACGCCAGGCACGAGTAGGTCGTGCCGAGGTCAATTCCGATCATATATTCGTTGCTCATTTTTCTCAGTCTCCTTCTGTTTTCATCTTCTCAGAAAATCTGTAGATTTTCACTTTCTCCTTTAAGAGGACGCGTCCCTGGTACACGTACCCGTCCGACACCCTCTCCGCTATCATACCGTTCATAGATTCGTCGTCGGTGGGTATGACATCGACGATCCTTTGGTTCGCGGTGTTCAGCTTCTCGAACTTGCTCGGACCGATCTGCACTCCGCAGTCGACAAGGATGTTCTCCATGTCCACTCCGTACGCTTCGAACGAGCCCAAGATCTCCTTCGGCGAGAAACTGTCCAGTTTAGCGTTTATTCCGTTGCAGAGCTTGAAGAAGTCCTCCCTCATCGCGGACAGCTGTTCCAGCATTCCCAGGAACTTCCTGTTCGCGAGCTCCGCATCCCTTTTGCTCATGATCGATGAATATTCTTTCAGCTGCTCCCTCGAGGTGGTGTACCTGCCCAGCTCGGACGCCAGGGCGGCCACCGTCCCTTTGAGCTCCGCTATCTCCTTTTCGAGAGCGCAGGCGTCCCCCGCCGGTTCGCGCTCTTCATCGGGTTCGCGCTCCTCGGCAGGTTCGGCGGCCGTCTCATCCAAGATGACGTCCTCTATCGACCCGTCCTCATCCGCCGGCGGTGCGTCATCCAGAACTATTCTGATGCCGTATGTCTCCTGCGGCGCCTCTCCATCGGTCATGCTGCGGTCATTCTCCTCATCATCATCGATGGACCCCGTCACAAGGAAATTCTTAAGCTTGCTCGTCTTGCTTGGTCTCTTCTTCTCGATCATTTCTTCTTCTCCTCCAGGCTCTCACAGTTGAGAAGCCATATGAATGGGTCTTCCACGCGCATCGGCGATATGCCTCTGGTGAGCACATTCCCCGTGGGGTTGCTTCCCAGGGCGGACACGGCAAAGTAAGAGTGCTCCTTGAACTCTTTGACCGCCTGCACGAAATTCTTCGATACCGCTCTGCGCATGTACTCTTCGATCTCGACGCTTATCTGGTCGAAGTTGGTCCGGTCGTATTTTCCTCTTTCTCGTTCTATGTAGAGCGAGGAGTTCAGGCCGAACAGTATGCTGCTCTCCTCGTCGTTCTCCGGAGCCTTCATGAGGACGTCCGCTTTTGTCAGCACGACCGCCAACGGTATGGATATGGGATCCTTCATCTTGAGCGAGTTGTTCGTCCTTATTATATTTGCAATGTTGGATAACATGTTAGCTACGTCGCTCCCCGTAGGGGGTTTGTTGTCCATGCGTATGCGGGTATTGATGTAGGGTATCTGAAGCGGATCCACCAGGAACACGATCCCCGACGCCCTCGATATGAACGAGTTGAGATTCAGTCCCATCATCTTGCCGGTGGAGTCGAGGTCCTCCCCCGCCGTGTCGAAGAACGCCAGGGTATAGACGCGTGGGGAATCCCCGCCTAGGAATCTGAGATAGTAGATCATAGGCTCCCTCGATTCCCTGCTCTCCTCGAACGAGAGCGTGGGTGCGAGTTTTCGTCCCTCTTCGTACAGCCTTTTGTAGTACATGTCCCTGTACTTCATGGTGGTCCGGTCTGTCGCGGGGCTCATCGTCGCCCCGAATTCCGGAGAGAAGGAGTTCCTAAGCTGGTTTATGAGCACCGCTATGTAGTGGCTCTTCCCCACTCCTTTGGGCCCGAGCAGCACGAACACGCTGCTGCCCTCCTCCTCGGCCCCCTGCGGGATGGGGTTGTGGCAGCCCGGGCAGAGCCTTTTGTACACCGGCTTTTTGCAGATGTCGCAGACGCCCGAAGCGCTTCTCACGATGTGGTATTTCGTCGTGACGGGCGAGGGTCCGGCAGGGTCCTTCCCCAAGAAGATGGAGTTCTCTATGTCGATCTCCTCCTCGAGGTTCCTGGACCTGTATTTGCGCGCGCTCTTCTCGTCCAGCTCTCTGAGGAACATCTTCGTGCATGCGGGGTTAGTGCATTGGTAGTGGATGTCCTTCAGGTCGACTGTGCAGAAGCAGAAGGGACAGATGTAGTTCACCGTATTCTGTATCTGGGGTTCCGGTCTCTTTGCCATTCGTCATCTCTCCTTGTACAGCGGGTGTATGAATCTGAACACGTTGTAGTCGTCTTCGCTGGTGAAGAACAGTCTCACTTTGCTCACGTCGATCCTGTCCTTCGTGACGAAGACGATGACCGCCTTCCCCGAAGTGATCGGGACCGGCCGGTTGGACGCCCATATCGACTCCCCGTCCCAGATCTTGAGCGGTATCCCTTCCTTGACGGATATCGCGGTCATCGGCGGAAGTTCTCTGATGCTTTTGTCGGTGTCGATGCTCAGCACGACCTTGGACTCCGTCCTCGACGTCCCTTCGACGGCAAAGGAATACCTGACCTTGTTGGACACTCCGGAGTAGATGTCGATGCTCATCCCGCGGGAGGTCATCCTTTCTCCCGATACGTCGTAGACGGCGTACAGCGTCATCACCCTTTTCTTCGAATTGCCCATGGGTATCCTTACCATCTTGTCCTTGTTGTACGCGTCCCTCGTGATCGTTATCCTTTCGGCATCCAGGTCATCCGGGCCGGACGCCACGGACGATTCTTTGATGACCAGGATCGCGGACTCCGCGCCGTTGGGCCAGGTCATCGTAACATCGCAGTCGTTGCCGCTGATCCTCTTCTCCACGTCCCTGAACGGTTTAAGGTTCGCGACCAGGATGTCCTTTCCTCTGACCGCCATCTTCCCGGCGGGTATCATCGGGTAGATGTACTGCACGGCGCCGTCCGGGAGGAAGAACCTCATCCCGTTCTCGTACGATTCCATGGGCTGTATCTCCTTCATCCATGCGTTCAGGTCGTCGATCTTGACCATCCTTCCGTACATGTTCACTTTTCTTGGGGACGAGTAAAGGACCACCCGCTCTTTGCTCTTCCATTTGGCAGTGAACGAGCCGTCCGCTTTGTTCCATCTTATCTCCATGTCCCTTATGGGCTCCGGGAACTTCGTGGTTGTGAAGGAGAACACGCTGCCCATCGATCTTTCGATGCGCCCTTTGTTCTTGTATTCCGCGACCAGGAGGTAATGGTACCTCACGCCTCCCTTCAGGCCGTAGTCGTCGATGACCGTCTCTCCGTCGTGCGCTATCTCCACTTCCTCTCCGGAGCCGGCGGCGGATGTCCCCTCCTTTCTCCAGATGCGCACTCTCGAGCAGCCTTTGGGCTTTTCGTATATCAGCCTCAGCCCCCCGTCGATCGGCTCTATGCTGGCGTTCTCCACTTCCTTGAAGACCATCACCGGGCCGCAGGAGGCGGCCTCTCTGGAGAGGATCCCCCATCTCTTCGAGTATATCGAATAATAGATGTCTATGCCGGGGTCCATCGTCTTATCCAAAAAGACGCTTCCCGGTATCTCCGCAAGGGGGATGGCGTCCTCCCCCACGACGGGAAGGGAATCCCTCCCCCTGAACACGCAGAAGGTCATGCCGGTCCTCTCTTCCGGGACGGCGAATTTCAGCAGGACCTTCCCCTCTCTGACCTGGGCGACCGCATCGGCCGGGGAATCGGGGGGGTGCTCTTTCATCTTCGCTTTGGCGATGGGATGGTCCGGGCACATCTCTATGGCCGTGACGTACATCATCATCATGTTGTCCTTCGAGGCGGCGGCCCGCTCGCAGATCCTGTCCGCTTCGATTATCTTCTGCGTCGATTCCTCGTATTTCCTTTCTATGTCCGGATTGTTAAGTATCTTTGTGAAATCGAGCTTCACGTCGTCGACGGCGCTTCTCAGCGCGTAGTACTTCCTTTGCTTGTAAAGGATGTCGACCGTGTTGATCAGTTCCGTGTATTTTGCGGAGAGAGGCCTCAGCTCGCTCTTCATCTCGGGTATCGAGGGATACGAGGAGTATGCGCGCTCTATCTTCGCGATGCAGCCGGCGGCCTCGTCTATCATTCCGTAAGAAAGAGCGATCCTGAACTTCTTCTCGAGGTCCTTCGCTTTGCTCAGCCCCTCCTGGAAATCGAAGCCGCATTTCACGCAGGCCTTGTTCCCGGAGATCTGGTGCGTCCCGCACTGCGGGCATTTGGTCTTTATGCTGCTTCCGCAGACGGAACAGCACATGATGTTCTCTCCGGACTCGACGAGCGCGCCGCAGTGGGAACACGTCGTCAGTTTGCTTTCTTTGGATGAGAAATTGGATAGGTACTTCTTCTTGACGCAGTACTCCTCGAGTATGGATACCGCCATCACGGGGTCCGCGGCCGTGTTGCGGATGTACTTGTTGATAAGATCGTCGATATATTCCCTGGTGAAAGGCTGCCCGTAATCCTCGTCCATCATCTGCTTCGCGGGACCGAGGATCCTCATGCATTTGCCGTACTTCACAAGGCTGGAGAGATCATGGTCGGAGCTCAGTATGAGCTTCATCGACCTCAGCGTCTGGATGTACGAGTCCTGGTTGGGGAGCACGTCCTGCCTTACGCTGTTCACCCTCTTCTCGCAGGAGTCGAACGCCGCCCGGATCTGGGTGACCGAACTCCCTTCGTCCAGCGGATTGATGTTTATCTCCAGGTCCGGGTTCTTTATGAGGTCGTTCAGAACGTCCATCGGGGTGAAGGCGTGCACTTCCTGCAGCCCTTTGAACGCCGACACGACCTTATCGCTTACGATCGGCGGGACGGACGTTTTCTTGATCCCGGCCAGGTTGATCAGGTCGTCTTTCCCGACGCCGTCCCACTGAAGTTTCTTGACAAGGTTCTCCGCCGTGCCCGGCAGCAGAATGCGGTTGCCGTCGTGGAGTATGATCGAATCCCTGTTGAGCCTCGACGCCTTCGCCTTGAGTATCTTCTTGCCTTCGTCGAACTCCTTGGAACGGAGGACGGGGTCTTTCATGACCCGGCGCATATCCGGCACCATATCGAGCCATTTGCTTATTTGGAACCTGCGGTCGAGATCATTCTGCTTGTCCTTGCTCTCCTTGTTCCATTTGGTCTCTCTGGCGGCGATCTTCTTTTCAATTGCGTCGTAGGTGTATGTGCTCTCTTTGAGAGGATTAAGCCCTATGAGGCGACAGTAGTTCTCTCTGTCACTTGTCATCGGTCACATCCCGGTCAGCGGATCCTTCCTCTGATCTCCCCGGATCCCAGCCTTGCGGTGTTCCCGGCACTCTCACGCAATCCCATCGAGCCTGTGCTGAGGGCGGTGGCGATCGTGCTGAACGTCTCCCCCAGCCTGTCCAAGGTGGTGTACATAGCCCCCTCCTCTACCGTAGAGATCTGCTTAAGAAATCCCCAGTCCGCATCGCCGATCCCTACCGCCACAACGGCGATCTTCGAGTTCCTGCAGGTGACCGCCTCGCTGACGGCATGATCCCTTTTTCCCCAGATCCCGTCGGTGAGGATGACGATCATCTTCCCCCCCGGGCGGTTGGACAGCATCATGGACGCCGTACCCAGCGGGCATGCGTCCGTGCCTCTTCCGTAAACGTTCACCTTCAGGCCGGTGAGCGCGGCCACGATCGTGTTGGGGTCTGTGGTCATGTCCCTCATTATCCCAACCTTATCGCCGAAACCTATGAGCCCGAACTTGGTGTTCTCGTCCGCCACGGTCATGACGAAGTCGTTGATCACTTTCCTTACCTCTTCGAGAGAGTTCCTCATGCTCCTCGACAGGTCTATGCACAGAACGACGTTCTTCGCGATCGGCACGGTGGAGGCCCTGTTCGTCGGCGGGTCGTTCATCCAGGAGATGTCCTCGGGGACGGGTTCCGAATCCACCTGAAGGGGCTCTCCGCTCTGGAAGGCGGACACCCTTACCACGCCGTTCTCGTCGTAGTTGTACTCAACGTCTATGATGGTGCCGTCCCC
>JGI20171J29575_12612150_pt1 | contig 12026 bp, 11 predicted proteins | sample TergutNc150P4_FD_29575 | JGI IMG/M metagenome (IMG submission 29575)
CCGGAGATGGCGACGCCCGCGTACCGCACCTTGTATACGTTGACGCCTACCGAATCCGCCGCCTGCGGATGCTCGCCGCAGGCGCGCAGGCGCAGGCCAAAGCGCGTCTTGTAGAGCACAAACGCGCCGATGAGCAGAATCAACAGGCCAATGTACGTGGTGACAAACACATTTTGGAAAAACAGGGGGCCGATGACGGGGATATCCCCCAAGAGCGGCACGCTGCGGATGCGGAATTCGTTGACAAACTGCACCTGCTGCACATTGTTGGCCTGCAGCGTGCGCGCCATGTAGATCGCGAAGGCCGGCGCGAACATGTTCAGCGCCGTGCCGCTGATCACCTGGTCGCTGCGCAGATTGATCGCCGCGTACGCGTGCAGCAGCGAAAAGAGCATACCCGACGCGGCGGCCACCAGAATCGCCAGCATCAGGAGTCCCTGGCCGCTGAAAAGCCAGCCTGGGCTGCCCGTGCCTTTTTGTATCAGGTTGATGAAAAAAATGGAGCAGAACGCGCCGATGACCATGATGCCCTCCAGCGCGATGTTGACCACGCCGCTACGCTCTGAAAACATGCCGCCAAGGGCCACAATCAGCAGCGGGATGGAGAAGAACCACATCTGCTGCACCAGAAAATAAACCGTACTCATGGCGTTTCTTCCTCCCTTCCATTGGCTGTTTCCCGTTTGATATCACGCCGCTTCACCACCGCGGCAATCACATTGCGCACGAGCAGGGAGAAGGCGCTGAAATAAATGATCGCGGCGATGATGATGTCAATGACCTCCGGCATATAGTTCAAGCGCTGCAGATAATACCCGCCCTGGGAAATGTACGCGATAAAAATGCCGGAGAAAATCACGCCAATGGGGCTGGACAGGCCCAGCAGCGCGACGGGGATGCCGTTGAACCCTTGAGGAGAGAGGATTTCCTCCACGCGGATGTGCAGGCCGCTGGCCGGCGACAGGTACATGAGCCCGCCGCCAATGCCGGCCAGCATGCCGGCGATTACCATGGAGAGCAGGATGCTGCGGCCCTCGTTGATACCCGCGTACCGGCTGGCGTTCCGGTTATAGCCGCACGCTTTGAACTCGTAGCCGAACTTTGTCTTGTTGAGCACAAAGTGCATCAGCACCGCGAGCACGATCGCGATGAGGATGCCGCCGTTGACGCTGGCCGAATCCACGAAGTTGCCCTTCATGCTGTAGAAAACCTTGTCCAGCCCCCACTTGGGGATGGCGGCCTGCCCGATGTTGATGGTCTGGTACTTCAGAGAGTCGTATACGTTGGTGTTTTTGATCAGGTAATTGACGCCGTACATGCCGATATAGTTGCACATGATGCACGCGATAACCTCGTTCACGTTCAGCCTGGCCTTGAACAGGCCGGGAATCGCGCCCCACAGGCCGCCGGCCAGCATGCCGATCAGCAGGGCCACGAACCACAGCAGCCAGCCGGGCAGGAAGGTCAGGTTCGCGCCCGCGTAGACCGCCGCAAACGCGCCGACCATGAGCTGGCCCGGTGCGCCGATGTTGAAAAGCCCTGTCTTGAACGCGAAACCAACGGACAGGCCCGTCATGATCAGCGGCGTGGCATAGTAGAGCACCTGGCCGATGCCTTTGCCGCCGCCGTTGAAGCCGCCCGAGACGATGATGCCAAGGCCCCTGAGCGCCTGCGCCGGGTTGGAAAGGAGCAGGATGCAAAGGCCGAAGAGCAGACCGACGACGATCGCGATAAGCGATGAGGTCGCGTTGGCGGCGAGAAAGCGCTTGATCCTGTTCATACGACTTCACTCCTCCTCGACCCTGTCATGTATAGCCCCAGTTCCTGCACGGTCGTTTCCTTGGCGGGGACGTCGGCGACGATCTCACCCTCGTACATGACCAGAATGCGGTCCGATACGTTCATCACCTCGTCCAGTTCCAGCGAAACCAGGAGCACCGCCTTGCCATCGTCCCGTGCGGCGATGAGCTGCTTGTGGATGTATTCAATCGCGCCGATGTCCAAGCCCCGCGTGGGCTGCATGGCGATAAGTACCTCCGGCCGTTGGTTAATTTCCCGCGCGACAATGGCCTTTTGCTGATTGCCGCCGGACATGCTGGCCGTGATGGTCCGGCTGCCCTGGCCGGAGCGGATGTCAAAGGCCTCAATGAGCATATCCGCGTACTTGTACATTTCGTCAAAGCGGAGGAGCCCATGCCGCTGGAAGGCGGGTTTGTGATAGCTCTTGAGGATCAGGTTTTCAGCGAGCATATACTCCAGCACAAGGCCGTGCTTGTGCCGGTCCTCCGGGATGTGCGAGAGGCCCGCGTCGTTGCGCTGGCGTATGGATGCGTTGGTGATCTCTGAATCCCCCATAAAGATACGGCCGCCGTCAATGGGCATGAGACCGGTGAGCGCGTAGACCAGTTCGCTCTGGCCATTGCCGTCAACGCCCGCGACACATACGATTTCACCCTTGCGAACCGTAAAGGAGACATTGTTGACCAGCGGCTTGCTATGGTTCCGGCCTTTCACGCGCAGGTTCTGCACCAGCAGCGCCGCCTTGCCCGGCTTCGCGGGGCCTTTTTCGACGGCGAAATCCACCTTGCGGCCGACCATCATCTCGCTCATCGCTTCCTTGCTGGTATCCGCAACGTCCACCGTGCCGATACAGCGGCCCTTGCGCAGCACCGTGCACCGGTCCGCTACTTCCTTGATCTCGTTTAGCTTGTGCGTTATAAAAAGGAGAGATTTTCCTTCCGCGGCCAAGCCTTTCATGATATGCATCAGCTCGGTAATTTCCTGCGGCGTGAGCACCGCGGTCGGCTCGTCAAAAATGAGGATCTCGTTGTCGCGGTAGAGCATTTTGAGAATTTCCACGCGCTGCTGCATGCCGACCGTAATATCTGAAATGAACGCGTCGGGATCGACCATCATCCCGTAGCGCTTGGACAGTTCTATGACTTTCGCCCGCGCCTCGTCCATCCTCAGCATGCCGCGGCTTACCGTCTCCACGCCGAGCACGATGTTCTCCAGCACCGTAAAGTTATGCACAAGCTTAAAATGCTGGTGAACCATACCAATGCCCAGGCTGTTGGCGCCGCTGGGGCTATGGATGGAAATCACCTGCCCGTTTTTCTTGATCACGCCTTTATCCGCCGCGTACATGCCAAACAGTACGCTCATCAGCGTGGATTTGCCCGCGCCGTTCTCGCCGAGCAGCGCGTGAATTTCGCCGCGCTTGAGCGTAAGGGTCACATCATCGTTGGCCCGAATCCCGGGAAAATCCTTCGTGATGTGCAGCATTTCGATGACATAATCCATTTGCGACACTCCCTTGGCGCGTCTTATGCGCACCTGCAAGTTAAGAAAGGGGCTGCCGCGCTGGAAGATAGCCAGTTTGGCACCCCATTGACAAGCGGGGGCGGACTGCCATCCGCCCCCGCGTTTGGATCCGCGCCCGGCTTATCCTAGAGAAGGTTTTCCCTAATTGATCAACGCGACGGTAACGACTTCTGTAGGAATCGCCGCCGCGTCGGCGACATCGCCATCCTTAACCAGCTTAATCTCGCCCGCGACGAGTTTGGCGAAGATTGCGGCATAATCATCCCGCGTGAAGACGCTGAAACGGAAGGTGTCGCCCAAGGGCAGGCCCACGCCGTTGCGGTCGGCACCCAGCAGCCAAGACTCGCCGCCGGGGAACTCGTTATTGTAGTACGCCTCAATCGCCTGATAGACGGACTCACTCAGCCCCTTCATCGCCGAGGAAATGACGGTCACGGACTCGGCGCCCTGATCCACGTCCACGCCGATGACCTTGCCGTCGGCCGCCGCGGCCGCTGCCATGACGGAGTTGCCCACCGAGCCGCCGCAGGCAAAGATCACTTCGACGCCGTCATTGTACCAGGAAGCCGCCAGGTTCTGCGCCTCGGGGGTGGCCGCGAAGCCGCCGGTATAGTGGTAATTGATGCTCACGGCGTCAATGCCCATTTCCTTCGCCGCGTATTCCGCGCCCTGCACAAAGCCGTAACCGAAACGGATGACGGCGGGCACCGCCATACCGCCCATGAAGCCAAGTTTCGTGTAGCCTTCCTTCACGGCCGCGTATCCGGCCAGGAAGCCGGACTGCTCCTCCGCGTATACGATGCCGACCGCGTTTTTCTCCGTACGGTACTCGCTGTAATCGGCGCTGTGGGGATTTCCATCGACCAGGACAAAGAAGACATCAGGATACATGTCCTGCGCGATAAAGATCGGCACCTCAAACAAGTAACCCGGCGTCACAACAATCTTCGCGCCGCCTTCGACAGCCAGCTGGATCGCGTCAAGATACGCGTCGTCCGTCTGCTCCGCCGGCTGATAGTATTTGTGGCTGATGCCATACTCTTCCGCGTACGCGACGACACCTTCCCAAGCGCCTTGGTTAAAGGATTTGTCGTCAATGGTGCCCACGTCGGTCACCAGCGCGAGGTCATAGGTCTCTTCCGCCGCCGCCGCGAAGGAAACCATGCCCAGCGCCATGAGGAGAGCCAGGGATAGGGAAATCAATTTTTTCATTACCGTACATCCTCCTTTTTAATAATACCCAACCTATATGGTTGCACTTGTATAGCCATAGTATAGCAGGTTTTGAGCGGATGTAAAAGGGTAAAAATAGGTTGTAGGGGTTTTGTAACAATTTTGGCCTTTGGCCCATACAGTATATCGACCCCGCCTTTCGAAAGGAGATATCCACTTATGTTTTGTTTAGGCACACCACGCATTAAAAATAGACCTTGCATGTGCGATCCCTGCGACTACTTCTGCAGATACGGCGTTTCTATCAGCCGCGCGTGTCCCAATAGCGGACCATGTTTTGATTTCAGCCAATGCTGCGATTTATTGGAAGAAATGCCCGCCTACGCGTATTTGACCCACTCGGCCGCGTTTTCGCTGCAAGCGAACGCCCCGGTTCCCTTTACAGGCCCCAAGGTGCAGGGAAATTCCGTTGAACATGCCGACGGCGTGCTGAGGATAACGAAGCCGGGCGTCTATCATGTTCGATATAATGTGAAAGCGCCCGCCGGCACTTTGGCCAACACTACCTTTGTTCTTCGCGCGGACGGAGAAGATATCGCCGGCACACAGCGGGCTGTGTCCGGCGGCGGAGCTGACGCAATGGCGGAGGCGATCATTGAGGTCGCTGAAGCGGCGGCGCTCGGCCTGTACAGCACAAATGCCGTAAACTTCCCGGCGTCCAGAACGGGCGAATCCCTGGCGACGATGACCGTAACGGAACTCTGATGCAGGTCAGGCATTAAGAAGTGAGGAGTGAATGTAGTTTCACTCCTCACTTTTCAAGCGTAACGCTTTACGGTGTAAGCCCTTTGACAAACGCCTCGATGGCGTCAAGGCCCGTTTCGATATCCGCCTGGTTGATCGCGTAGGAAAGGCGGCAATAGCCGGGGGCCTCGAACGGGTCGCCCGGCACAACGGCGACCTTTGCCTCGTCCAGCAGCAGCGCGCTGAACGCCATCGTATCCTTGATCACCTGCCCCTTGTACGCGCGGCCCAGAATTTTTGTACAGTTCAGCATGACGTAAAACGCGCCGTAAGGCGTGATACAGGAGAGGTCTTCCATTTTCTCGATGCGCGCCACCATATATTTTCGGCGGGCGTCAAAGGCGTCGTGCATGGCGCGGATGCACTCCTCGCCGTTTTCAAGCGCGGCCACGGACGCGTACTGGGCGATGGAGTTGGGGTTGGAGGTGGCGTGGCTCTGGTAGGCGCCCATCGCTTCGATGACAGCCCCGGGCCCCGCGGCATAGCCGACGCGCCAGCCGGTCATCGCGTATGTCTTCGAGAGGCCGTTGACGACGATGGTTTGCGCCTTGATGGCGTCACCCAGCGACGCGATGGACACGTGGCGGCGCCCATCGTAAACGAGTTTCTCATAAATCTCGTCCGAGATGACAAACAGCCCGTTTTCCACCGCGAAAGCCGCGATCTCCGCAAGCAGCGCCTCCTCGTAGATGCAGCCCGTCGGGTTGGAGGGCGAGTTGATGATGACGGCCTTTGTCCGGAGCGACAGATGCGCTTTCAGCTTTGCGACGGACGGCGCGAAATTTTCTTCCTCTGTGGTGGGGACAAAAACAGGCGTGCCGCCGGCCATGCGGATCATCTCGGGATAGCTCACCCAGCAGGGCGCGGGCAAAAGCACCTCGTCGCCTGGGTCTAACACGGCGACGCACGCGTTGAGAAGCGCGTGCTTCGCGCCGTTGCATACGATGATCTCCCCGGGGGTGTAGGCAAGGCCGTTGTCCCGGCTGAGCTTTTCACAGATGGCGCGGCGAAGCTCCAAAGTGCCGCTGGACGGCGTATAGCGCGTAATTCCCTTGGCGAGCGCCTCGCGCGCGGCTTCACAGATATACGCGGGGGTGGGAAAATCGGGCTCGCCGGCGGCGAACCCGATGATATGCTCGCCCTGGGCCTTGAGCGCCTTGGCGCGCGCGTCGATCGCGAGCGTAGCGGACGGGGTAATTCCGTTGACACAGCGGGACAGCGAAAGGGACATGAATACTCCTCCTTCTTGTTTTGCAACACGAGTTATAGTATACTACGTTTCTTGTGTAAATTCCTTCCTGAAAAACCAAAAAATGAATTTTCATTTTTTAAAACTTGCAATATTCTTTTTTCCTTACAAAACATGCCGCGTTATAAGGAATCGATGCTAAAAATGTGAAAATCCGCAAAGGCGGGGAGGATTTTTTAAAACAATCGCGAAGTAATTACGTTAGCCATATTGGGCGTATAGATTCACAATGACGGAGGTATAAAATTTTGCTTTCGAAACCGTTACGAATTAGGGGATTCGTCTATATAATAATCGCGTTGTTGTTGATATCTTCCGCCGCCTTTGCCGCGCCCATGACTTCCAATTCGACCACCATGCCCATGTCTTATTCCACCGGCGCGCATGGGGCCAATGTGACGCCTGCCGGCAAGTCGCCCACCACGGGCCTTGACTGGTCCGGCGCGTACCGCCCGGTATTTGTGCAGATCAGCAACGACCCGGGCGCGCGGCCGCATTGGAACATGTCCGAGGCGGATATCGTATATGAGGCTATCTATTGGGGGCCCACGTACACCCGCTACAGCGCCGTATACAGCGATAACCATCCCGACTATGTTGGCAGCATCCGTTCCGCGCGCGTATTCCACTTGCAGATGAGAGAAGAATGGGATTGCCCGATGGTGTTTTGGGGCGGGCAGGGCTGGGATTCAAAAGATAACGCGCCGGAAGTCATCAATATCCGCACTTTTTTCAAAACCCAAAATGTGCCTAAGGAATTTCAGTTCAGCGGCGCCGGCGGCGGCATTGGCGTAGATACCGGGCACGTGCCTGTGAACGACATATTCGGCCGTGATCCCACCGCCAAACGTGACCTCCTGCATGCGGCCATCGTAAACCTGCAATATCTGGTCGAGAACCATTGGCCTCAAAACAGCGACGGAACGCCGTATGCACCCAAATCGCATGCGTTTAGCTTCAGCAGCACGCCTACGCGCGGCCAAGACACGGCCGTGAAGGTCGATATCCCCTATGACGGGCAGACGAATCACTATCATCCCAGCTATACGTTCAACGCCGCGACCCGCCAGTATGAACGCTGGTATAACGGCGAGGAACAGTATGACGGCAAATCGGGCAAGCGCATCGTGGCCTCCAACGTTATCGTTCAGTACTGCAAGCTGGAGTTCTACAGCAATTCCGCGCAGCGGCCGATCATGCTCATGACCAATGGCGGCATCATGGACGCCTTCATTGACGGGCAGCATATCCGCGGCAGTTGGGTTCGCAATACGCTGGCCGACCGCACTGTTTTCTTGGACATGAACGGCAACGAGCTTACCTTTCTGCCCGGCAAGACGTTCGTTCAAATCGTGCCGGAATACCAGAAAGGCATGACCTATGTCTCCGCCGACGGCGCGGCGCACGATTTTGACATGGGCACCGATATTCAGGCGCCGCTGCTTGACGATCCTGGTGATGTTTCCGAGATGGAAAAGATGGGTTGATAAAAACAGAGCGGGGAAATTATTTTAAGACAAACAACGGAGGTACGCCATGCATACAAAGTCACCGCGAATCGTGATCCTTAGCTTACTTCTTGTGCTGTGCGCGTCATGCACAGCGCTTGCCGCGCCCTTAACCTCCAATACGGCCACCATGCCCATGTCCTATTCCACCGGCGCGCATGGGGCCAATGCGACGCCCGCGGGCAAGTCGCCCACCACGGGCCTTGACTGGTCCGGCGCGTACCGCCCGGTATTTGTGCAGATCAGCAATGACCCGAACGCGCGGCCGCATTGGAACATGTCCGAGGCGGATATCGTGTACGAGGCCATCTATTGGGGGCCCACGTACACCCGTTACAGCGCCGTGTACAGCGATAACCATCCCGACTATGTTGGCAGCATCCGCTCCGCGCGCGTGTTCCACTGCCAGCTGCGCGAGGAATGGGATTGCCCGATGGTATTCTGGGGCGGGCAGGGCTGGAATGACAAACCGCCGGACGTCGTGAATATCAAAACATTTTTTAAAACACAAAACGTACCGAAAGAATTTCAGTTTAGCGGCACAGACGCTGATTCCGGAAAAGTACCCGTGAATGATGTGTTCGGCCGTGACCGCTCCGCCAATCGCGACATCCTGCACGCGGCCATCGCAAACCTGCAATACCTGGCTGAGAGCAAATGGCCGGCGAACAGCGACGGATCGCCCTATGTGCCCAAATCGCACGCGTTCAGCTTCAGCAACACGCCTACCCGCGGGCAGGACACGGCCATTGAGGTTCGCATCCCCTACGACACGAAGGATCATTTCCCCAGCTACACGTTCAACGCCGCGTCCCGCCAGTATGAGCGCTGGTACAATGGCCAGGAGCAGTATGACGGCAAATCGGGCAAGCGAATCGTCGCTTCTAACGTTATCGTGCAGTATTGCAAGCTGGAGTTCTTCGGCAATAACGCGTCGCGGCCGATCGTGCTCACGACCAACGGCGGCATCATGGACGCCTTCATTGACGGGCAGCATATCCGCGGCAGCTGGGTTCGCAATACGCTGGCCGACCGTACCATTTTCTTGGACGTGAACGGCAACGAGCTTACCTTCCTGCCGGGCAAGACGTTCATTCAAATCGTGCCGGAATACCAGAAAGGCATGGCCTATGTTTCCGCTGATGGCGCGGTGCATGATTTTAATATGGGCACCGATATCCAGGCGCCGCAGTTGGATGAGCTTGGCGATCTCTCTGATATGGAAAAGATGGGGTGATGTCAATGCATGGCGGAGGTACGCGCCTTTGCATGTAAAATTATTGCGGAATGGAATAGGGGCCGTACTTCTTGCGCTGTGCATAGCCTGCACGGCGCTTGCCGCTCCTTTGACTTTCAACCCGGAAACCATGCCCATGGCCCGCTATACCGGCGCGTATAGCGTCAATGTGACGCCTGCGGGCAAATCGCCCACCACCGGCCTTGATTTTGCCGGCGAGTACCGCCCCATTTTGGTGCAGATCAGCAACGCGCGCGAAGCGCGGCCGCATGGGAACCTGTCCGAGGCGGATATTGTCTATGAATCCATCTACGCCTTCAATTATACCCGCTACACCGCCGTGTTTAGCGACAACCATCCGTCCCTCGTTGGAAGCGTCCATTCCGCTCGCCTGCACCACTGCGAGCTGCGCGAGGAATGGGATTGCCCGATGGTATTTTGGGGCGGCCAGGAGACGCCCGGTGTAAACGTCTATGAATTCTTTCGGGCAAACGGCGTGGCCGGCTCGTTTTGCGTCGACGGAACCCGCAATCCCGATAAAATTCCCTATGATGCCTTGTTCGCCCGCGACACCGCCCGCGTATCGCCGCACAACGTAACCGTGAACCTACGCAAGTTGGCCGAAAATGTCTGGCCCGCAAAGCCGGATGGCGCATCCTACGCGCCTAAATCGCACGCGTTCCGCTTCAGCGACACGCCTACGCGCGGGCAGGATACGGCGCAGGCAATCTACATCCCCTATGACGCGGGCGACTACTTCCCAAGCTATACGTTCAACCCAGCGACCCGCCAGTATGAGCGCTGGTACAATGGGGAGGAACAGTACGATGGGATAACGGGCAAGCGTATCGAGGCTTCCAACGTGATTGTGCAGGTTTGCAGGCTGGAACGCTTCCCGGACCCGCCGGAGTGCCTGGCGATTGCCACAACCAAGGGCGGCATGATGGATGCCTTCATTGATGGGCAGCGCATCCGCGGCGCCTGGGTCCGCGACAACTTGTCCGACCGAACCATTTTTCTGGATGGGAAAGGAAACGAACTCACCCTGCTGCCGGGCAAGACCTTTATCCAGATTGTGCCGGAAGGCTTTGGGTATACCTATATGTCCGCTGAGGGCATGGAGCACAGGGCGGAGTGGTGATAAACGCCTGTTTTCCGGAAGGCGGATGGACGTTTTCTATCTTTCCCTGAAAAGCATCGACACAAACGCGTCAATCCGCTCCTGCGAAAGGGTGGACAGCATGCTTTGCCCCGCTTTTTTCATCAAATCGCCCGCCACCAGCTTCATGATAAAACCGTCCACGCGGCTAAGCTTGCCATAGTCTACCACACCGCCCAGCGCGCCCAATGCCGCGGCGTGTTTCCGAAGGTCCTGAGGAAAGGCAAGCGCCATTTGCTGTTTGACGGTTTTGTCCAGGTCCTGCATGCAGCAAAGAAACAGGCCCAGGTTCTTTGTCAGGAGGATCTCTTTGTGTTCCTTGCAAAAGGCCATAGCCTCCTTGCGAGGCTTGCCCATGTATACGGAGCAGCCCACGATAACGGTATCGTAAGCGGTTGGATCCGTGTGCCCCTCAGCGGGAAGCGCAAGCAAATCCGCGCCGCCCGGGAGCGTTTGGCGCAGCCGCTCCGCGCAGGTTTTTGTGCCGCCGTATTTCGTGGCGTAGGCAATCAAGGTTCTCATCGGCGTTCCCTCCCGTATCTTCTTTTCCCCGCCGGTGCACACTACGGCCGGGGTGATGGAATGAAAATACTTGGTATCGTCTTTAGCGCCATCGCGGGCGCGGCCATGAGCCTGCAGGGCGTATTCAACGCCCGGCTCGCGGACAAGGTCGGCCTGTATGAATCCAACGCGTTCGTGCAAGGCACGGCGTTTCTTTTCGCGCTCATCGCGGCGTTCATCGCGGGGAACGGCAACATTGGCAACCTGGGCGCGGCCAACAAGGTATACTGGCTGGGCGGGTTGCTCGGCATCGTCATCACGCTGACCGTGATGCTCGGCATGCAAAGCCTTGGGCCAACGGTCACCGTGTCCGTTATTCTCATCGCGCAGCTGCTCGTCGCGGCGCTTATCGACGCGTTCGGCCTTTTTGGCACGGAGCAGATGCCGTTTGCGTGGACGAAATACCTTGGCATAGCGCTCATGCTCTCAGGCGTTATTGTCTTTAAGCTGCACGTATAGGTCATACCCGCAGCGCCCCCAGTCACAGCGCGTTTCCAGCAGCCGGACGGCCGCTTCCAATAGAAGGCGGTCGTCTTCATCAAAGCGGTTCCGTAACGGGCTGTCAATATCCAGCACGCCGACAGCGCGGCCTTTCAAGCGTAACGGCACGGCGACCTCCGCGCGGGACGCGGCATCGCAGGCGATATGCCCGGGGAACGCATGCACATCCGGCACGACAAGCGTTTGGTTCCGCGAAAGCGCGGCGCCGCATACGCCCTTATCCATGCCGATGCGCATCCGTATACTCCTGGACGTTTTTTCAATTGTACGCGACCGGCCGCGAAAAGTAAAGCCTGAGTCCGCAGCAGGCCGGGGACAAAAGCGCGCTAAGCCCAAACCAGATGGCGGTGAAGCGCGGGCAAATCTGGCCCATCAGGTTAAAGCGGTTCTTTGTGTAATCCCAAACGCTAAGGCGCAGCAATCGGTTCACGATCAGGCCCGCCATGAATTCTATCGCGGTCACGCCGGCCGCGGCGCGCGCGCAGCGGGAGAGGAAGGGGCGGCGGCTGG
>JGI20171J29575_12612147_pt1 | contig 12018 bp, 12 predicted proteins | sample TergutNc150P4_FD_29575 | JGI IMG/M metagenome (IMG submission 29575)
ATGGTAAAATTAATGACGAGGTATAAAATGATAAATAATAAATTTAAAGAACTTGGTTTAAAAGGGTTTATTTTAAAAGCTATAGAATATCTAGGATTTGAGGAACCATCTCAAATTCAAAATGAAAGTATTCCTATAGGGATACAAGGATTTGACCTCATAGGGCAAGCACAAACGGGTACAGGAAAGACGATGGCATTTGCTTCTATTATTTTAAATAATTTAGATAGAAATCAAAGGGGCATTAAGACACTTATAATTACACCAACGCGAGAATTAGCAATTCAAATTCAAGAAGAGTTTAGAAAGATTGGTAAATATACTGGATTCAGATCATTGTGCGTGTATGGTGGTCAGCCAATAGAGATGCAAATAAAATCGCTCCGATATGGTGCTGACATCATAGTTGGTACTCCAGGAAGAATTTTAGATCACATGTCTAGAGGTACATTAACTTTTGAAAATATAAAGTTTTTAGTTATTGATGAAGCAGATGAGATGCTCAATATGGGTTTTATTGAAGATATAAATGAAATAATAAAAACATTGCCACAAGACAGACAGACGATGTTATTTTCTGCTACAATGCCAAAAGAAATAAGAGATCTATCTAAAAAGTATATGAAAAAAGATAGAAAACATATCACAATAGTAAAGAAATCTGTTACAGTAGATAAAGTTAATCAATATTTTTATGAAACAAAGGATAATTATCGATTTGAAATCTTATGCAGAATATTGGATAAAGACGAGCCAGAATCGGCTCTAATATTTTGTAAGACAAAAAAGGGTGTAGATGAATTAATAAGTTCTCTTTTAGATAGAGGATATTCTGTTGATGGAATGCATGGAGATATGACTCAAAGCAAAAGGCTATCTGCCCTTAATAAATTTAAGAATAGGAGTGTAGATTATTTAGTGGCTACAGATGTTGCTGCGAGGGGGATAGATATACAAGATATTTCCCATGTGATAAACTATGATCTGCCGCAGGATACTGATTCTTATGTGCATAGAGTTGGTAGAACTGGAAGGGCAAATAAAGCTGGCACTGCACTTAGTCTTGTTACTCCTAAAGAATACATGGTTTTAAAGGATATAGAAAAAAATATAAAGAGCAAGATCTTCAGAAGAGAAGTTCCTACAATTGACGAAATATTTCTAAAAAAGAGCGAAGATGTGCTCACTACTATTAAAGAGACATTAACTACTAATGATTTTAAAGAATTTATTCCGCTCGCTCTTCAGCTGGATGAAGAATATAATATGGTTGATGTATCAGCAGCACTTTTAAAGCTGAATTTTCAAAACCAACTGAGTTATGATTATAAGGAAAATGATATTTCAGGTAAGGAAGAAGTTAGATTGTTTATCTCAATAGGAAGAAGTGAAGGACTAAACATCAAGAAATTATTGTCATTTATAGAATCTAACTGTGATATCGACACTGATGAAGTTAGAAATATTAGGATATTAGAAAATTTTTCGTTTATTACGATTCCAGAGAGGTATAAAGATATCATAATGAAAAAGTGCAGCAATAGGATATTAGATGGAGCAAAGGTTAGAATTCAGTTAGCTAGACCTAAAGAAAATAAAAATTGAATTAATTTTCGTAAAATGGAGGTAAGTATGATTAAATTGACTTACAAAAATAAAGATTATGAATTTGATACTGGTACAAGACTTAGCGATATCGTAAATGAGATAAACGATTTTAAAAAGGATTTCTTATTGTTATGCAAAATTGATAATATATACCATGATTTGAGAGATAAAATTGAGATTTCTGGAAAGTTAACTCCTATTTATTGTAATGATGGTGAAGGGAAACGGACATATTTAAATACTACATTATTGATATTGATAAAAGCTGCAAATGAACTTTTTCCAAAGTGCAAAGTTTACTTTGAATACACTATTGGAAATGGATTATATGCTGAAGTCTCTAAAAAAGGAGAATTAACACAAGAGGATATTGATAAATTGATAGCTAAAATGAATGAATTAGTTTTAAAGGCTAGCGATATCAGAAAAGTCAGTTTAACCATCGGAGAAGCTCTGAAAATATTTAAAAAATACAATATGGTAGATAAGATAAAATTATATAAAAATTCAAATCTTCAGTATATAAATCTATATGAATTAGATGGCACATATGATGCTTTTAATGGTTTTGTTGCTGCAAATACTTCAATTATTAAGACGTTTAGTTTGATTAAGTATAAGTATAAAAGTGGTTTTCTTGTTTTAGTTCCAAATGATGAAGATGCAAGCTATATAGCTCCATTTATAGATTATCCTAAACTTTCTCAGGTTTTCTTAGAAAGTGAAAAGTGGCAAAGAATAATAGGGGTAAGCACCACTGGAGAATTAAATGAAAAGATAAATAACAAATCCATAACGAATATAATCAGAATTAATGAAGCTCTTCATGAAAAGAAGATTGCACAGATTGCAGATATGATAAAAGAGAGAAAGAGTGTAAAAGTGATACTCATCGCAGGACCATCCTCTTCAGGGAAAACCACATTTTCAAAGCGATTAAGTGTACAGATAATGGTAAATGGGCAGATACCTATATATCTAGGAACAGATGATTATTTTGTTGAAAGAGAGAAGACGCCTAGAGATGAGAATGGAGAATATGATTTTGAAAGTTTAGATGCTTTGGATATAGATTTATTTAATAAGGACTTAACTGATTTATTAAATGGAAAAGAAGTTGATATACCTACTTTTAATTTTTTGCTTGGTAAGAAGGAGTGGACTGGAAATAAGGTAAAACTGCCTCCTAATGGCGTGCTGATTATTGAAGGAATACATGGATTAAATGATGATCTCACTATTTCAATTCCAAAGGAAAATAAATTTAAAATATATATAAGCGCACTTACACAATTAAATTTAGATGATCATAATAGAATTGCTTCAACTGATGTGAGGATAATAAGGAGAATGGTTAGGGATTTTCTGTCAAGGGGTTATGATGCAGAACAGACTCTCCTCAGATGGTCATCTGTTAAAAAAGGTGAAGAGAAGAATATATTCATATATCAAGAAAATGCAGATGTGATGTTTAACTCAAGCCTAGTATATGAAATTGGAGTATTAAATATGTTTGCACTCGCTCAATTTAACACTATAAGTGAAGAAAGCAGTGTCTATAGTGAAGTTTTAAGATTAAAAAGCATAATAAATTTGTTTCAAGATATACCTGTAGATATGGTACCTGACAACTCTCTTTTAAGGGAATTTATCGGAGGGAGTATTTTTTACAATTATTAAAGGAGATGATATATTGGGAGTATTTGATATTGTCGGACCAGTGATGATTGGGCCATCTAGCTCTCATACTGCTGGTGCTGCAAGATTGGGGAAGATTGCCAGAGAAATTGCGGAAGATCAAATAACAGAAGTGGAATTTTTATTACATGGTTCATTTGCAGAAACTTATAAAGGACATGGAACCGATAGAGCTTTAGTTGCTGGAATATTAGGATTTGATCCTTGGGATGATAGATTGATTGATTCTTTGAGTATTGCTAGTAAAAAAAATATATTGATAAAGTTTACTAAAACCGACTTAGGGGATGTTCATCCAAATACTGTTAAGTTTATCATTAAAAGATCAGATAATAAAATAGTAAAAATTCAAGGGAGTTCCATTGGTGGTGGTATTGTAAATATAACAAAAATAGATGATCAAGATGTAGATTTTAATGGTGATTACCCCACATTGATAATTGAACATATTGATAAAGCTGGGATAATTTCTAAAGTCACTGAAATACTATATCATCATGGGATCAATATTGCGTTTATGAAGGTCTTTAGAGATAAAAGAGGTGAAAATGCGATGATGATTTTGGAAATAGATGATCAATTAGATGATAAAATAATTGATGATATAAATAAAGTAGATAATATTCAAAGTGTCAGATTTCTTAGGGGGATAGACATATGATTTACTCTGGAAAAGAATTGATTGAAAGATGTAGAGAAGAAAATAAGAAGATTTGGGAAATTTCGATTGATGAGGAGATTGAGCAAACAGAGAAGTCTTTCGATGAAATATGGGATAGGATGAGTCATATATTAGATGTAATGATGCAATCATCAGAAAAAGGGCTTAATGAAAAAATAAGTTCTTTATCAGGTCTTACTGGTGGAGATGCATATAAGGTTTCAAAGTATATACAAAATAATGAATCGTTATGTGGTAATTTTCTTCTGAAAGCAATGGGAAGAGCATTGTCAAATTCAGAAGTAAATGTATCCATGGGAAAGATAGTAGCATGTCCAACTGCTGGAGCTTGCGGAATTGTTCCAGCTGCTTTAATTTCTTCAGCAGAAAAGTTAAAATTATCAACTGATGATATAATTAAAGCCTTATTCACTACTTCTTTAATTGGAGGAATAATTGAAAAAAATGCAACTCTTTCTGGGGCACAGGGTGGATGTCAAGCTGAGTGTGGATCTGCTACTGCAATGGCATCAGCTGCAGTAGTAGAAATGTTAAAAGGAACACCGGAACAAAGTCTTCATGCTGCTGCAATATGCATTAAAGCAATACTTGGGCTTGTGTGTGATCCAGTGGCAGGACTTGTAGAGGTACCTTGCGCAAAGAGAAATGCTTTAGGAGTCGTGTCAGCTTTGTCAACAGCTGATCTTGTTATGTGCGGTATTAAAAGCATTATTCCTTTTGATGAGGTGGTAGAAACTATGAATAGGGTAGGGAAGCAAATACCTCATGAATTAAGGGAAACAGGACTAGGGGGCTTAGCTATAACTAAAACTGCAAAACAGTATGAAAAGGAAATATTTAATAGATGACACTGATATTTATTTTTTTTGTATATTTCTTCTAAAGTTTAGTAACATAGTTTCTAATAATAAATATAATACTTATGAAAATAATTTTATGTGGAAAAAGGGATGAATTTATCTGGATCAAAAACAGAAAAAAATTTGTTAAAAACATTTGCAAGCGAATCTAGGACTCACACAAAATACTCTTTATTTGCAGAAAAAGCTATAGAGGAAGGTTTAGACGATGTTGCAATGGACTTTGCTGAGATAGCTAAAGAGGAGCTTGCCCATGCTAGAGAAGCTTATAGGAGGTATCTTGAATTAGTAAAAGATACAAACCAAAATCTAAATAGTTCCATAAAATGTGAGGATGAAGATTGCAGGGAGCTATACACAAAATTTGAAAAAGATGCGCTTGAAGAAGGTTTTGAGGATGTAGCTAATTTCTTTAGACAGCTTGCTAATGTTGAAAGAGAGCATAGCGAAACCCTTAAGAAATCAAAATACGATGTTAAAGATAGTAACGTGGAAAATGCAGTGTGGAAATGCGATAATTGTGGGAATACTATTCATTCAAAAGATATACCAGAATTTTGTGAACTATGCAGATATCCTAAGGATTACATGGTATTAATTGAAGAAATAAATGATGATCATGAATCTGATGGTTACAGATATCCTAGGAGAAGACCATATTATAGACCATACCATAGACCATATTATGGACCTGGTTTTAACTGGTGGATGTATCCGTATTATAATCCATTTTGGTTTCGTGGAGCAAGCGTAAAAGAGAATGATGCTAAACTAGAAGATGATGTTTTCTGGGGGTAAGAATATGATTATTTCTATTCCTGATACATTTTTAATTGAAATTGAAGATGAAAAATATTTTATTAGAAAAAATACTTGCGACGAATTTGAGAATTTTATTACTTTCGAAGAAATAGATGATGAGTATATAAATTCAATTAAAAATTAAATATAAGTATATTTTTAGTATTTATTTTGCATATATTTAGTAAAAGTAGGGTAATCATCCTACTTTTACTTGATTAATGATTAGGATGTGAATTTATGTCCTTAAGAAAAGTGATGTATGAATATTATCAAGATATAAACTCAGTTTTAGATGTTATTGCTAAATTATCAATAAGCTATCAGACATTAGTCAATACTGCAAATTTCTTAAACCAAATTGGTCTGTCTCATAGAAATGATATAAAAGAAGCCTTAGACCGCGCAAGAGAAATATCTTGTGTTTTGGAAGATGCAATTTGTACTTATGATTCTCTTCAAGAGACTTATCTGAATTATTTAAAGGTGGAGAGCAGCTATTTGAGAAAAAGAGCTATTGCAGAACAAGTAGCTCTTGAACTTGAGGAGAACATAACTTTGAAATAGTATAAAAAAAATGATATCTTTGATATCATTTTTTTATAAAATTTCTAAACAAGATAAGTATAGAAACTAAAATTATTAAGAAAACTGGTAAAATGTTCGGAATATTTTTATATGATGTTACAAGAGCAAATAAATAAAGCAATATCACTAATGAATGATTAGAAACTGTATTTTCACTTTTAAAGGAATCATTTATCAGTGCAAAAGATGAACCTATTGGAAAGAGAAGCAATAAATAATAATTTAGGATTTTATAGGATTGAAAATTAAATTGTATATAGAATAATAATGATGGTATTATAGAAAAATTTAAAAAAATAGATAATGTAGAAAATAATTTCAATATTTTATCATCGATGTTTGAAAACATATATTTATTGAAATATAAATTTAATGTTAACATGAATATTCCAATAAGAGAAATGAGGAATAATGTATCGTAAGAATATTTATTGTTTAATAATGAATAAAGACTTAAAGTCCCAATTGAGAGATTAATTATTGGTATTAAATAAAAGGTAAAATTAAGCTCATTCATTTTATATGCTCCTATTACTATTTACTCTTATATTATATTTTATTAATATTTACAATAGAATTAATTAATTGTATATTTAAGATAGTTATATTGAAAGGAGAGTGTTTATGAGTAAAATTATAGTAATTGGTGCGAATCATGCAGGAACTTCTGCCATTAATACAATTTTAACGAATAGTAAAGGAAATGAATTGATTGTTTTTGATGCAAATTCCAATATTAGCTTTCTAGGTTGCGGGATGGCTCTTTGGATAGGTAATCAAATAAAAGGACCAGAAGGACTTTTTTACTCTAATAAAGAATTGCTTGAGGATGCTGGTGCTAAAGTCAACATGGAATCGAAAGTCCAAAATATTGATTTTGATAACAAGAAGATCGATGCAGTTTTAAAAAATGGAGAAAAAATCACGGAGTCTTATGATAAATTGATTCTAGCGACAGGGTCTTTGCCAATTATTCCTAATGTAAAAGGAATTGATTTAGAAAACGTTCAATTAGTGAAATTATATCAAAATGCTGAAGAAGTCATTGAAAAACTAAACGATCCTGAGCTTAAGAATATAATTGTAGTTGGAGCTGGCTATATTGGAGTAGAACTTGCTGAAGCTTTCCAAAGGCATGATAAGAATGTAACTATGATCGACGTAGCTGGTACTTGTCTTGCAAATTATTATGATGCTGAATTCTCAAAGACCATGGATGATAATCTTAGTGCAAATGGTATTAATCTTTCTTACAATGAACGTCTGCTTGAAATAAAGGGAGATAAGAAAGTTCAATCTGTCTTAACAGATAAGAATGAATATACTGCCGATATGGTGATTTTATGTATAGGATTTAAACCTAATAATACTCTTGGAAAAGATAGGTTAGAGATTTATAAAAATGGAGCGTATTTAGTAAATAGAAACCAAGAAACCAGCATTAAAGATGTTTATGCTATTGGAGATTGTGCTACAGTATATGATAATTCCACAGATAGTGTAAGTTACATAGCTCTTGCAACAAATGCAGTTAGGAGTGGAATTGTCGCAGCTTATAATGTTTGTGGCATTCCTCTTGAAAGTATCGGTGTTCAAGGGTCCAATGGCATATGCATATATGATTATAAAATGGTATCTACCGGTATAAGCATGCAAAGAGCAAAGAATCTTGGCATAGATGCTGAATGCGTTGATTATGAAGATTACCAAAAACCTGAATTTATTGAAACTGAGAATAATAAAGTGAAAATCAGAATAGTGTATGATAAGAAAACTAGAGTTATAATTGGAGCTCAAATGGCATCGAAATATGATATGCACATGGGAATTCATATGTTTTCATTAGCTATACAAGAGAAAGTGACAATAGATAGATTGAAACTATTAGATATCTTCTTCTTACCGCATTTCAATAAGCCATATAATTATATAACGATGGCAGCATTAAGTGCTAAGTAAAAATCTTAAAAAGATTTGGTTCTTACTTGGGTTTTGAGTAAGAACCATAATCTTTTATATTAATTCAAACAAAAGGTTAGAATATGAGACTGGATCATCCACTGGTAATCCCGCCATGAGGAGTGCTTGATTATATAAAACTTCCACATATGACTTTGCTTCATCTTTATTTTCTTTAAAGAGTTCATTTAATTTTTCAAAGAGTTTATGATCCGAATTTAATTCAAGTATCCTGTCAGCTTTGGCAGCAGAATCTGGCTGAACTAAATTTAAATATTTTTCCATTTCAAAAGACAAACCACCTGATGCAGTTAAACAAACGGGGGTATTTTTTAACTTTTGAGAAATTTTAACTTCTTTAACCTTATCTCCTAAAGTATCTTTTACAAAGGTGAGTAGATCTTTGCTCTCTTTAGTTTTTTCTTTAGAGGATTTTTTTTCTTCTTCAGAAATCAAATCTAAATCATCACTATTTATGGATTTAAATTCTTTTGACTCAAAATCTCTCATCATTTGAACTGCAAATTCATCAATCTCATCAATGAAATATAAAATCTCATATCCTTTTTCACGAACGAGTTCTGCTTGAGGAAGCTGTGCTATATTCTTAATGTTTTCCCCTGTAGCAAAGTATATGTGCTTTTGATCTTCTTTCATGCGAGAGACATATTCAGAAAGGGTTGTTAACTTATCGCTATTTGATGATGAGAACAAGAGAAGATCTTGAAGCATATCTTTGTGCATACCATAATCAGAAGCTACACCATATTTTAATTGCATCCCAAAACTCTTATAAAACTGTTCGTATTTTTCTCTTTCGTTATTTAGCATTTTTAACAATTCGCTTTTGATCTTTTTTTCGAGATTATTAGCAATTGTCTTAAGCTCTCTGCTATGTTGCAGCATTTCACGAGATATATTTAGTGAAAGATCTGGAGAATCCACAATGCCACGGATAAAGCGGAAATGATCAGGCAATAAATCTTCACATTTATCCATTATGAGCACGCCAGTTGAATAAAGCTGTAATCCTTTTTTATATTCTCTTGTGTAAAAATCATAAGAAGCTTTAGCTGGTACGTATAACAATGATTTATAAGTAACAACACCTTCAGCATCTATATGAATCCACTTTAATGGTTTCTCAAAATCATAAAATTTTTCCTTATAGAAATTTTCGTAATCTTCATCTTTTAATTCGTTTTTATTCCTCTGCCAAATGGGTATCATACTATTTAGTGTAGCGATTTCAAATTCTTTTTTCTCTTCTTCTCCATCTTTTTTAGGGACATATTTTTCCTTTTCCATTCTAATAGGGTAACGTATGTAATCAGAATATTTTTTAACGAGATTCTCTATGGTATAAGTTTCTAAAAAGCGGCTATATTTTTCATCCTCGGTATCGTCTTTAAGTTTTAGTATAACATCGGTACCAACAGTACTTCTATCTGATTCATTTATTGTATATCCATCAGCTCCTTCACTTTCCCAAACGAATGCCTTATCAGCACCATAAGCTTTTGATACAACTTTAACATTATCAGAAACCATAAATGCAGAATAAAAACCAACACCAAATTGTCCAATGATGTCAATTTCATTTTCTTCTTTTTTATCCTTTTCCATTTGATCTTTAAATTCTAGAGAACCACTTTGAGCGATTGTTCCAAGATTTGATTCTAGTTCATCTTGAGTCATACCCATTCCATTATCGCTGATTTTTAAGATCTTATTTTCTTTATCTACAGTGATGTCAATAGCAAAATCACTTCGAGTAAGCCCTACATTTTGATCGGTAAATGAAAGGTAACAGAGTTTATCAATGGCATCACTTGCATTTGAGATCAATTCCCTTAAAAATATCTCTTTATGCGTATAAATAGAATTGATCATTATGTCTAAGAGTCGCCTAGATTCTGCTTTAAATTGTTTTTTGACCATATATATTATCTCCTTATTGTTTTACGATTTGTTAGCACTCTAAATAAATGAGTGCTAATTTATAAAATATTTTATCTCATATAGTCTGCATTGTCAAGATACTATTATGTTATGATTTATTTTAGTTATAAATCATCTTTGTTATTTTGCATATAAATGTTATAATATGAGAATCTAGAGTATATATAAGGAGGAAAATAATGGAGGAAAAAACCAATAATTTATGGGAATATAGAAGCATTATCGTTGACAAATATAAAAATTGTGTATATCTATCTAAACTGCATGATAAAAGTTATGAATTATTTGATATAAGATATAGATATTTTAGGATTTTTGAAATAATATCCTTGTCTGTAACAAGTATTTCATTGATAATATGTCTCTTCAATAATTCAAGATTAATGCTTATACTAGCTACCATTATGTCAGTAGTCACTATGGGAATGGTATTTTATAGTAAAGATTACGGGGATTATCTGAAAATTTCTTCACATAAGCAAGCTATGGACATGTTCGATAGCTTAGCTGATCAATATAAAAACTTGTTGCTTGACCTGGAAAGTGGAAATATCGATTATGCATATTTAAGAGAATCTTTAGATTATCTAAATAGTGAGTTTTATGATTGCAATTTGAAAGCACCAAGACCTGTTAATTACAAAGAGGAGATGAGTAAATTGAAAGAAAATACGTTTATTGATATTGATAATAAGCGTAAAAATAACGATGGAATCCTCCCAAAAGAATTAAGAAGATGATTTTTTATGTGGATGTGAAAATGTTCAGACAAATTTTGAGCTTATTTGGAATTATATTCTTGAATTTAAATGCTATTTTGAATTATACTTTGATAACATAAAATAAGTTAAGGGGGAGTTAATCATTTTATTATACATTATATTTCTTACAATCTTAAGAGGGGTGCTTTTTGGATATTATTTATACGGTTTTGGATTTTCTTTTGAATACTTGCCAAAATCCAATTACATTTTAGTTCTTGTAGTGGCTTTTGGGATTGTAGCTTCCATCATGATATTTAAGAAGTTATCATTAGGTTGGTATATTGCAATTTTAATGTTTATCACTGATATAATCTATAATCTGTATACATTATATGATAGCTTTGTACTTGGAAGTGTTGATAGTATTATAATTATCTTAAAAGTTGCGCTAGTGCTTTGCGCAGGATATTTTATATTTTTAATTTTATCAAAAATAAAATCTGAAAAGACCCTAAGTCAATAAATTATGAATTTTTATAGCTTTCGTTTTGAAAGCTTTTTTTATCATGTATTATGCTCTATAATAAAAGTTAATAATATTATATTGGATGGTATATTATGAGATTAGAAAATGTTTTTAATAAAATCGGAAAAGCTTGTGGAGATTTAGTCTATGATGGTATTAAAATTTCTGGTAATATGCTCGGAAAGATTCAAGAATTAAGCGGAAAAGATGATTTGGCGAAGAAATCTAGAGAGTCATCCCAGAATATTGCGAGAGCATCTTCAGAAATAACGCAAATATGCTTTGGAGCATTTGGTATTATTACAGATTACGCAATCTTAGGAGGCATTGATTTCTTAAAATCAGTTAAAGAAAATGCATATGTAAAAGATGTTGTACAAGAAGGAGATGCAGAGTTTGGAAAGATAGTTGAACCTATAAGCTTTGAAGTAAAAGATTAGGCAGGCTTTTATTGTTTGCATGAAGCATAACATGATTTGCAAGAGCAATCTTTCATTTTTACAGGAATTACTTTAAGGAGAAAACTATTTTCTTCATATTTTAAATGAAATTCTTCAATTAGACTTTGGATTTCATCGTCATAGCAAATAGTATTTTTACCGATTAGCTTGCAGTTTTTATAATTCTTCT